>JAABUJ010006069.1_pt1 | contig 11842 bp, 7 predicted proteins | sample 5559131 | NCBI WGS metagenome assembly JAABUJ01 (sample SAMN10711875, study PRJNA513366) | rock metagenome | isolation source: Antarctica rocks | place: Antarctica: Victoria Land, Mt New Zealand nord | collected 2016-01-07 | reverse complement strand
CCCACTCCTCATCACTTACATCCGTCAAATACCCCGTCTTCGCAGACTTGCCCATCCCTCCATGCTGAACAAAAAACGCAACCCAGCAAAGAACCTAGCAAGGTGCAAAGGCGTTAACAGGCTCTAGCGGAGTACCCAAACAGAATAAGCTTCGTGTACAAGCATCTGCCGCTTTCAGCAATTCATCCCCGAGCTGAGCGTGCGGCTGAGGCCAGTGAATGTGCTGCAGACCAGCATGTTTTCTGGGAATATCACAATGTTTTTTTTGAAAATCAGGAAGATTTGTCTGAGGCCGCCCTGTCTCGATATGCCACTCAGGTTGGCGCCAACCTAGACGCGTTTGGAAAGTGTGTTTCTGGACGGCAAACGAAGGTTCGCATAGACAGTGACCTAGAGAAGGGACGCGAGCATAATGTAAGCAGCACTCCTACCTTGTTCGTTAATGGGCGTAAACTCGAGGGGGCTCAAACCTATGAAGTGCTCGTCCACATGATTATGGGCGGACCTCGAAATCGATAGTTGTGTTCTCTTGTGTGATCAGCAATTACTTAGAATGAACATCATATTATCAATATGACTATTAATAGATTGTTCTTTCACGTAAATCAAGTAAGTAGACTCATAGAATGGATAACAAATGACAACCGTACAAGAAAACATCTACATTGCGCTCGTTGCAGCTTTCTTTTGTGTCCCGGCCACAGGAGCGCCTGCGGTTGTCCTACCTATCAACATTGTGCTGGGGCAAACCCAGCAGAGTGCTTCTGTACTGCGTCGGTTTGAGGTCGTTTCTATCAGACCAAACAAGTCCGCTCGAACGGGAAATATTAGCTTCCTCAAAGATGGTTATCAAGGCGAAAATGTTTCACTCCCCCAATTGATCTCGTCCGCATATGGTCTCGAACAGCAGTATCAGCTCATCGGGCTTCCGGGGTGGGCAAAGTCCGCACACTATGACATAGCTGCAAGAGTGAGTGAATCAGATATCTCATCGATGAGAAAACTCGGGTTCTCCCGAATGTACAGGATGTTCCAGCCAGTCCTTGGAGATCGCTTCTCGCTTCATTGTCACTGGGAGAAACGTGCCTTACCAACCTATACGTTGACGGCAGCGAAGAAGGGCTCAAAGCTTAAAGAATCAACGGCCGAAGACTACTCCAAAACGGTTAAGGTTGGACAATTGGATCTTGGGGCGGACTCATTGGCAGTAATGGCTGACGGATTAATTGTTGGACGAGCAGTTCCGCTCAGCCGTTTGGTGGAACTACTGGAGGACGACTTGGAAACCGTTGTGGTGGATAGCACGGACCTAACAGGTAAGTACGATTTCCAGATGCCCCTTTTAGGTCGGCCGTGATGCCCGTCACGCAAGGGCGTGGCAGCCGACCTCGCTTTTGATTTCGGACGCAAGCGTCGACCGACCAGTCATGCGCCAGACGTGGGACTGAAGCAGGGAATTACTGGTCAGCTCGCCCGATCGGGCCTTGGTCGTGCAGAGTAGTGCGGCCCTTGCGATCCCGTTTGCATGCGCGAGAACGTTGGGTTGCTTGTATCCTGTCCGCCTGTTCTGTCAGAGCAGCACAACAGAACTCCCAAGCCTGGCTGCTCAGCTTCCGAGAAAGCCCATGAAGCGCTGTGTGCAAATCTCATGCCTAGTTCTCCGAAGGCTTCTCGATGTGATCGATAACCAGCGTGTCGACCGGACCCTTTGTGGATTGGAGCTTTAACCCGAGTTGTTCTTCCAGCGCAGTGAAGATGGACGGGGCAGGCTCGGCGCCATTATCCACCTTCGAGCTGGCTGTGCCTTCTTCTGGAGCAAACTTCAGCTGGATGTCGTAGCTACCGCTGAGCCCCGTTTTATCTATTACGGTGTGGTTGACTACATAGGTGAGGTTGTCGGCAAGCTGGGACATTGGGATTCCATAGGCGGTGAAGAATCCCCGCCCGCTCATGGTCGTGCCGGAGTACTTAGTATCCGGATGATCTCTAGCTTCGGCCTTGTCGTATTTTGGAGCATTCGATTGCTTGAGCTTGGATCCCGCTCTGCTCACTTCCAGGTTGTAGACGGGCAGCATCCGGGTCACAATGTGAGCCTTTAGCTTGCAGCGATCCTGGAGCAGCGGCAGCATCATAGCGGCCCGTTGCTTGCCTGAGAGTTTTTTGAATGCGGCCAGGTCCTCGCCCGCGACTTTGGCGTTGACATCGAAGCCCGACGAATCGAGCCATCCAGGACCGCCGGAGACAAGCTCCTGGTTGACCCCATAGGCGCTCGCGACCAGGCTCTTCAGATTCAGGTTTACGGCGCTGAAGCCGTCGTCGGTTGATCTCACTTCCATCCTGCCCGTGCCCGATTTATTCTCTCTAATCGAAGCCACGTCATACTGAGGGAGCTTGGCCTTGGGGTCACTTGCCGTCGAGTAGTCACCTGTGGGTAGCGGCACGGGGAAAGCTTGCGCAGCCGCGTGCATTGCTCCCGCAAGCATGACAGTCGCCGCGAACATGCCGTGCTTCATCAAGCGGATATATATCTCCCCTCGAATCATGTAGCCTCCCGGATAATTGCAGGTTGACTGCCAGATGACCATATCAAGACTCACATATCTATGCTGAGTGTTGTAGAAGTTGACCGACACATGTCGTAACCCTTGCGTGATGCTGAAGACGTCATCGCACCTGGATCGACACCATGCACTCAAACAAGGTCGCCCCGGCGTACCTGATCTATGGCGCAATCAGGAGTGGACCGCGCCAGAAGCTGCTCTTCTGGCCTGTTGGGTCGAGCACAGAGACCTGGCAATCGTACTTGCCGGGGGGCAGGGAAGCGGGCGAGATGTCGAAGCTGAGCGGCACGGGCTCGATTGTAGTTGAACTCTGCGGTGTCACTGCAATAGGTTGCGTCTCAAAGAGTCTGCTGTCCTTTTGGTAGAGGCTAACGAAAGCTACGAGGGGTTTTGCACCGGCCGGTTGCTCATAGCCCTGCAGGTAGACGAAGATTGTGCGATTCTTGCTAAAGACCCGAGTCACGCTGGGTATCAGCTTTTTGCCGTCTGTCACCAACGGATTGACTGCTGCCGCTTTGGCCTGCGCCTTAGCACTGGCTGCGTTGTAGAGTGCGTCGCGTGAATCCACGCGCTGACTGCTGAGCACGACGGAGCTGATGGGAACGCGCTTGATTTCTTTATTAAGATTGGGGATGACGAACGAAGTTTGATACGTTCCGATGCGCCCGGTTTCATCATCGCGCGCCAGAAACTTGATGGAATATTTCCCTGGCAACAGCGTGAAGCCCGCGTCGTACTCGATCGGGCTATGGGCCAGTTGTGCAGCTGTTGCATCGCTCAGCTTGATGTTGACGTTGTCGCGGAGGTTGGTAACAGTTGTACCACCGTATTCATCCTTCACTTCGCCGACGAAATCGATCAGGGTGTGCTCAGCGCCGCGACGCTTAGCGAGGGCAAGCTCGCGGCCGGGAATTTTAACCATGATGGGAACGAAGTATTCGGCGCGATTGAGTTGGAAGTAATTGACCTCCATTGCAATGGTCAGCTCGGTGATCGGGTCCTCAAGCATGAGTGCGTCTTCAAGCTGCCGCTCCTTGTCGGCGGTGTTGAACTTGCCGAACTCTTTCCCTGCGTAATAGCCGCGCCGGAAGTCGATCTTTGCATCGGTGCGGTCGTTTACTGTGACCTTGATGCGGCGAAAGCGGCCATCGAGCGCGGGATTCGAGGTGTAGTACTCGAGAATGTAGTAGTCAGAGATAGCGTGCTGCGCCTGCACGATGCCGCGCGTCAGGTCGTTGTTGTCGAACAGTGCTTTGCCGCCTGTGTCTCCGGCCAGCGCGAAGAGTGTGTCTTGCGACTGCTGGAAGTTATTCTGCACGGCCATCGATGCAGTGCCGGTGTACATCGAGGCGTTGCCCGGTGAGCCTTGAGTGGCATCGCCCAGCGGTGCATCTGCAACGAGACCGCGTGCATCGATGGGCCAGAAGGAGACGCCGGCGCGAATGGCGGAATCGACTGTGGCATGCAACTGCGCCTGGTTATTTACGCCATTTAGCCGCAGGCCGCTGGCGAAATAAAGGAGCGCCTTCTTTTCGTTCAGGTGCCCGAGCATGTTGGCGGCGGTCTGCAAAGCGGAGAGTTGACGGTCGGTGTTGAAGACGTTGAACTCGCTGTCGTCCTGCCCGAACGCGGCGCCGGTGTCCGAACTGGAGGCGTCCTGCGCTTCTTCGATGGATCCCTGGCCTTCGCCAACGACCATAGTCTCGAGGATGCTCAGGAGCTTGTTGCGGTCGGCGCTAAAGTCGGAAAGGACGTCGACTGAGCCGCCCTGGTAGCGCATGATGGAAACGAGATCGGCCGGGGTCAGCTGGGTGCGCACGAACTTTTCTGCTGCGGCCAGCGCACGCAACTGGTCCTCTGGCGGCATCGCGCTCATGTCGAAGTAAAGGGCCAGCAGGCGATGGTCTTTGTAGCGCAGAGTGTCAGATGTCTCAGGCGCTACCTGGGTGCGGGCGAGGCGTTTATAGATCTTGACGTTTTCTTCAGAAGCGGGCGCAGGGGCCATTGGCGCGGCGGTTGTCGGTAGACTCTGATGTTGGCAAAAACGGATTCTTTGGGGCACGCCATCTTCTGTCAGGGTAAAGTCTTTTGTGGTGAGACCTTCAATGGTGTTGCCCTGTTTATCCTTCACCGTCACGGCCTCAACCACCAGCTGCGAACGGACAGAGAGCGTGTACGAAAGTGTGCTTGAGCCTGTGTTCTGTCCAATGGTCTGCGCGTCGGTTTGTTGCCAAGGAGCCGCGGCGAGGAGGATGGCCAGGAACAACGTATTGGAGGCGAGGATTCGCATCATCAGAACCTCAGCCTCGCGGTGATCTGCTGGCTGCGCATGGTCCCGGCTGCGACGGGAAGCCCGAAGAGCGGACTGCTGTTCACGACGTTGGGAGCGGCACTTGAAGCAGCTGCCAGGGCAGGGTTGATTACCGTGTTGTACTGCGTGAAGACTGCGTGGTTGAGCAGATTCTCGGAGTTGAGGCGAACGTCCAGATTCAGGCGCTTGCTGATGCGGAAGGTGCGCGAGAAAGATGTGTTGAAGGTGAATGTGCCCGGCCCGATGATCGAATTCCGCCCCGCGTTGCCCCACTGGCCAGGAGCAGGTGCTGCGAACGCCGCAGCGTTGAGGAAGTGTCCGGAGCTTCCGGAGTAGAGCGGTGCGGAGGTGCGGTCGGGACGAATGCTTCCGCTGAATCCGGTGCCGTTGACGGGTGCAAGAAACACCGGCGTCTCGGGCAAGCCGCTGCCTGCGGAGAGATCTGCGGCGATGGTCCACTCCTTCAAGATGCGGCCGCGCCAGCCGCCCAGCAGTGTATTGCCGCCCAAGCCCATGCCGGTGGTGTACTGCACCGAACCGGTGACGAGGTGGCGCTGGTCGAAGGAGGAGAGGCTGCGCTCGGCGTGGAGGTCGAGCCAGTTCTGCGCGATGGTGGCTGAGGCTGCGCTCTGGCTGGTTGCGCCGGTAGTAACGGGCCCTTGGCCGCCGAGGACGGAATCGTCATCGACCGACTTTGAGTAGGTGTACTCGATGGTCGCGGTCAGGCCGCTGCGCAGTCTGCGCCGCAGCTGGAGGGTGCCTGCATTGCGCAGGGACGTACCGTTCGAAGCGCGATAGATGAAGCCGGTGGGGCACTGCGGGCAGGGGTTTACAGCGCCCAGAGGGTAGGTATTGGGCAGGAACTCCTGTACCCCATTCGAGCCCTTGATGCCGAGGTAGGTGACGACTATCTGCAACGCCGCCGGCAAGTCGCGCTGCACGGCGAGGCGCCAGGTTTGCGCGTAACCGACGCGGAAGTTGGGATCGACCGCGAAATTGTCCGGCGTAAAAGCTGCGCAGGGAACGAAGCCATTCGCGAGCGAAAGCGGGCAGGCGGGGCTGTTCTGCACGCTGATACTTTTTGATAGCGGAGCTTGCTGGGCGAGTGCCAGCGCGGTCGCCTGGTAGACCGAGGTGTCATCGTAGATGCCGTAGCCCGCCCGGACGACAACGGAGGAGCCCGCAAAGGGACGCCACGAGAGTCCGAGACGGGGCTCGATCCCTCGGTAGTCGGGGCGCAGCAGCGAGGCTGCGTAACTGCGGCCGGTGAGCGGACCCACGGGGCTGGCGGCGAGCACGGGTGCTACAGCGGCAAAGTTCTGCGCAACATCAAGATTGACCAGGCGACCTTTCAACTCGGTAATGGGCGCGCCGTACTCCCAGCGCAGGCCGATGTTCAAGGTAAGCTCGGGGCGCAGACGCCAATCGTCCGTTAGGTATGCATCGTAGACGGACTGGCGCAGATACTTGTCGGGGTTACCGAAGGCGATGCTACTGGTGTCCGGTGTTCCGGTGAGGAAATCCGCGAAGTCCGAGGTGCCAGTGGTTGCGCCAGTAAAGGTGAAGGTGCCGCGTGGGTCCTGCTGGGCAAAGTAGTTGAACTCCTCGCGGCGAAAGTCGCCCCCGGCCTTGAAATTATGATTGCCTCGATACCACTCGACCGACTCCGAGACTGCTTCGGTCTGGTTGCGATTGAAGGCGCTCTGCGCGTCGTTGAGCGATGCGATGCCGCTGGAAAAAATGAGCGTAGGCGGACCCCAGTTGACGGCGGCCTGATCGTTGCCGCTGATCCCTGCCGCACTTGAAACGTTGGTGCGCTTGTCGAAGAAAGGCGCGATCTGCGTGCGCAGGCGGCTGTAGCTGAAGCCGGTGTTGGCGTAAATGTTGTGACTGAAGTGATGGTTCCAGTTGATCTTGCCGTTCAGGCCGAGCACGTCCGTAGTGTCGCGGAAGGCGAAGAGATTTGAGTTGTCGGCGCGTGTGCTCTGGGAGTCAAAGCTGCCGTAGACGTTGTCGCGACGGGAGACGCTTTTGTCGAGTCGCAACTGAAGGACGTCGCGGTGCAGATTGTCGACCAGCGGCTCCTGGTAGTTGTACATGGCGTTGCCGCTAATGTTGGGCAGCGGGTAGAACGCGAGCAACGCCTGGGCCTGTGGGCTTATGGTGACCGTCCCCGTGGGAAGGATGCCAGCGCGTTCGGCCAGCGTGGGGACCAGGCCGGATTCCGTGATGGCATTGCGGTCGCGCGTCCACTGGTAGATGACAAAGAGGTTCGGTCTGTGACGCATCAGGTGCGGCACGTTCAGTGGACCGCCAAAAGAGGCGACGCTGGTCACGTGGGTGTAGGAAGATTTGGGCGTGGCGAGACCGGACAGCGAGTATGGTCGCGCGTCGAATGCGGAGTTGTCGAGGATGAGTGCGAGGCTAGCGGAGTACAGTCCCTTCGAACCGGTGCCTCCGTTGCCGAAAGCCGCGTCAATCGCGAACTGCGAAGTGGCGGCGTTGTTCTGGCTGCCATTGACGAGCAGACCATCGGCGGAATCTTCTTCGGAGTGAGGCTTTTCGGCGGGCTGCGCAGCGGCTTCGTCTTTCTTCTTCGTGTCTGCTTCCCCCGGTGCGGCCGGGAGGGGAGCGGCTTTAGAGTTCTTAGCCACGGCCAGAAGCTCGGCGGTGGAAAGCATCTTCAACTCCCACACGGTGGGCGAAGCTTGGGGCGTCACGGTCACGTCGCGGGCAGCAGCAGCGAAGCCGGTCATCGTCAGCTTTAGATTCCACGCGCCGTCCCCCCAGGTCGGGGAAGGTGTAGTCGCCGTTCTCATCGGAGACGGTGCTGAAGCTCTTGCCAGCATGGCTTGCGGTGATGGTTGCGCCCGGCACCGGTAGCCCGTTGAAGACGACTCTGCCACGCTGCTCGGAAGCCCACGCTGCACATGGTCCCGCAAGCCAGGCCAGCAGGCATAGAAGCTTTACACGTTTTCGGGCGTGCGACTTGGGGGAGACGAGCTTCATGGGCGACGTTTACCCCTTAGGCGTAGATGCGTTTCGCTGTGTTGTCCCAACCACAGGCTGCTGCTTGGAGTAGCTGAACTTGGCCATTGTGGCACGAACAGCTGCATTGTTTGAGAAAACTACATCTTCGACGGGCGGCTTGTGCGAACGTACCTCGGCTAAGAAGCTTGACTGGTGGGCGACGGTGCAATTATAGCCACGCGGCATGGCAAAGCTTGCGCTGGCCGCCTGAGTGTCTTGCTTCAGCACAGGCGTGGCCGGATGCTGCAGCAGGTTCAAGAAGCGCGTGCAGGATAACCGCTAACGTCCTTCATCGTGTGTATAGCAATCATGTTGCCCCTTGGAAGAACTTGCAGGACTACTGACGAGCTAGAAGTATCGACAACATGTATAGTGATCAACGCTCGCACCCGTCAAGTTGACGTGAAAGGAACAAGTTATCTCTGACAAGTGCCAGCATTAGCCGGGCAACATGGCCCCGCAAGAGCCAGCCTGGGTCACCGAAGGATTGTCACCCTTCCTGACCGCGTGGATTAACATTCCAGCAAATACAAGCCGTGCCGTTCAGGGTGAGCTTTCGGGGCAGCAGGTCCGTCCATCTGATGGGGCACAACTGCATAGTCAGGCTTTCCATGCACTTCAATACGGGGCTCTCGAAAAGCAGTCGGGTTCCGCCTCACACTTACTCATATCAGACGTTGATCGCGATGCCTGCCCGCACAATTCTGCTGCTGATGGCTGCCGCCTTTGTCAGGACGGCGGGCGTTGCCCAAGCTCCTACTTCGACCGTGCCCCTCACCTTCGAGGTCGCTACGATCAAACCAAGCAAAGCCCTCGGTTGGAGATTGCAGCCGACCTCCGATGGCTACACAGGAATGGGAATCACGCTGCGAATGCTGGTGCAGGAAGCCTACGGAGTCTACGACGATAAACTCCTCTCCGGCGGGCCAGCTTGGATCAACTCAGACAAGTTCGACCTGGAAGCAAAGTTCGATGCCACTGAGATTCTGGAATGGAACAGACTAACCTTTCGCCAGCGCGCCGACATGCTCCAGCCGCTTCTCGCCGAACGCTTCGAAGTCAGAGTCCACCATGAGACGAAGTCATTTCCTGTCTACAACCTCGTCTTGGCGAATGGCGGACCAAAACTGCACCCGACCGGAACAGGAATCAGTAATGACGGGGGAGTCGGAATTACTTGCCGCGTGTTGCAAAGCCGCCCTGGGTACACACAGCGGCAGGATTGTACGGTCGCATCGCTGGATGGCCTGTTACGCCAAGCCACGGGCAGATCGGTCGTCGATAAAAGTGGCCTAACTGGCCACTACGATTTCGAACTGAGATGGACGCCTAACAATGCTTCACCCACAGAAGAGAGTGTCTACACTGGTCCGTCCATTTTCGTTGCGGTGCAAGAACAACTCGGCCTCAAACTTGCACCCGCCATTGCCCCCCTCGATGTCCTCGTAATCGACCATGTGGAACGCCCCTCCGAGAACTGAATGCTGTGGAATACCTTCTTCCAAAGTATTTGCGACAAGTTAAGAACCGTTCGTATGTTATGGCGACGCGATACAGCAGACTGGCGACAGATTTGATCGAGTCTGTAAGAATCCTAATCTAAGATTAGAGATCGCGGAAGTCTGAGTGACATTACTTGTCCGAGCTAAATACGGAGTATCTAGAGCGATGCGTTTATACATATTTGTAATGACCTGTTTTCTGAGTTTCGGATCGTTATGCTCGAGTGTGAGAGCCCAGGTTGCCGCTCCGCGATCATTCGAGGTCGCTTCAGTCAGGAAGGTACCTAAGGATCGTTCTGGACAGACTACGACCGCTCCGTTTGATTCAGGCCGATTCGCAGTGACTAACGCCACTCTTGAATACCTGATCCAACTTGCGTACGGAGTGAACGACCTACAAATTACCCACAAACCTGATTGGTTAGGCACACAGCAGTATGACATCATGGCCCGCTGCCCACAAGGTCGAAAGCTCAGCTATGAAGAGATGAAGCCGTTAATTCAGCACTTGCTTGAAGAGCGGTTCAAGCTTACGTTTCATCATAAGACGGAGTCTGTTCGCGGATTCGTTCTGCGCCTCGCAGCCAGTGGCGCACATCTAGTCAGCAGTAAGGGCGGTGGTGCTGGTGCGTCCATCATGGGTAATAGAATCGAGGCACATGCAGTCACCATGCCTCAATTTGCTGCGATTCTCTGGACGCCTCTAGGTCGACCCGTGGAAGACGAAACCCATCTCGAGGGGCAGTACGATATCTCGATAAAGTTTGCTTCACTACAGGGAATAGGCTCCGATCAAGATCAGCTTCCATCCTTCTTTCAAGTGATACAAGACGAGTTGGGATTGAAGCTGGTCCCGCAGAAAGTCCCGCTCCAGATGTTTGTTATAGATCACGTCGAATCCGACCCCATCGTGGATTAGCCCTCAGCCGCGCCGAGGCTTCGCGCCTTACCTTCAGCTCTCGCTTTGGCCGAACCGCCTGGTGAGCGGAAGGCCAAGGCTGGTTAGGCCATCTGATGTCGCTACTCCCACAACCAGATACCGGGGCCCCACTTTCGCCATGACAGGTTAGCTGTTCCTACCCGGTTGATTTGTACTCTCTGAAACGACCGTTCAGTAAAATAGGAGCACGGGCAAGCCTAGTAGCATGCGATGGTTTACATCTGCTTTTGCGGGTGTATCTTGGTGCGAGTCAACTGTCTATTGGATTTGTGGGGAGTCTCACGAGAGGAAACTCAGCCAATGAGCACGCGAATGGCGCGTTACACCACGAAAGTCTCGCTGCTGGTGAGCACGTTCATGTTTCTTACTGGAGCGGTTTTGATGGCTCAGAATGATACCGTGGGTTCGAGAGATCTTGATGCGATCGGACCAGCCTTTGAAGTCGCGACGATCCGCCCAGCGAACCGTGATGACGGCCGTAACTGGTTTGGAATCAGACCAGACGCATCAGGACGATTTCAGGCATCGGCTGTACCGTTGAGCATGCTAGTTTCAGTCGCCTACTTCGCTGCCCCCAACAAATCCAAGGTGACGACGGGTCGCGCAACGCCGAGCTGGGTGAGCTCGGATCAATTTGATATCCAAGCCAAAATCGACGGCGCATACATGAGTGGGTGGAGCAAGCTTTCAGGCGAACAGCGGATGAATGTGATACGGCCAATGATCCGGCGATTACTAGCGGAACGGTTCCGCGTGAAGCTTGGAATCGAGACCCGAATGACGCCGGTATATGCATTGTTGCAGGCAAAAGGTGGGGCGCACGTAAGGGAGGTTGCACCACCTGCTCCGGGTGATGGCGATCCGGCGGAGGTCGAATCCCGCTGGATGGCCGAGAACCCCGGCAAGGCGTCTCCAGGGACAATCATGTGTAGCGGAGACAAGTGCACCGGACATGCGGTGAAGATCAGCAACGCAGTTGGGCAAATAGCCGTAAATAGCCGCGCCGACCGAATGGTGATCGATCAAACTGGATTGAAGGGTTATTATGATCTTTCGTTTCGTTTTCCGCGGGAGAAGGACGAGTTCCCGATGCAGGCGGTTGGAGACGACCTTGGGATGAAGTTCCAGCCGCGCTCCATTCCGATCAAAACGTACGTGATCGAGTCCGCGGAGAAACCGAGTGTCGATGGGGCGGAGATTGGGCAGCCAACTGCGGGTGTTCGCTAGATGAACGTTTGGGCATGAGCTCCGGAGACCTCTCATCACCCGCTAAGGTGGTTAACGCCGGGACCTTAGTTCTCGGTAGGTTCGTGATTTAGTTTGTCCACAACGATGACCTTCAATGGAACTTTGGCGTTCTGAAGTCGCAGCCCCAACTGCTCCCGCAGCGCGGTCGACACGGAAGAAGGAAGGATATTGACATCAACTCCATATTGCTTCCCATATCGCTGCTGGGAAGCCACCTCAGCATCGTCAGAGGGACGCCACATCAGTTTGA
>JAABUJ010006065.1_pt1 | contig 11849 bp, 9 predicted proteins | sample 5559131 | NCBI WGS metagenome assembly JAABUJ01 (sample SAMN10711875, study PRJNA513366) | rock metagenome | isolation source: Antarctica rocks | place: Antarctica: Victoria Land, Mt New Zealand nord | collected 2016-01-07 | reverse complement strand
CAAGAAAAATGACTGCTATAACTGTAAAAGATCAGATCATTTTGTAAAGAACTATAGAAGTTCTTTAAAAAATCTTAATTACATTAAGATTAATGTAGTTAAGATAAAAAAAGACAGAGTTTTGTTGATTATATTTTAGTGACAAAAATTAGATTAAAAGTTATAAAAAAATCTAGCATTATAAAGAAAGATTAAGTCTGAATTAAATCTAATTAAATTTCTATCAATGTACTGTTAAACACTACAGTAAAGATTAATGTAATGTCTTAATAATATGTTATTACTCATTAACTGACATAAGTTAATGTAAAACTCTCAAGATTAAAGCTTTTAAAGAGACAACATGTCTACTGTTATAATACATATTTAATGAAGTATAAACTCATCAACAGTTAAAAACAAAAGCAAATTCAAAAGTAGTTATTCTATATCTTAAATAAGAATGAATCTGAACTCATCTTTAATCTTTTAAATCTGAAATGATAACACATTCATATTAATTGTGACTTGCACACATAACATTATAAGATAAAAAAAATATTTCTAATTATTGATGAGTCTAAAGCATTTATCAACAACATTTAAAATCAATCTGCTGTTTATATATTGTTAATGATGTTTAAATCAGACTCATTAATAACTGCTGTATATATTGTTAGTAAAATGCTGACACTATTTTAATAATATAACAAATATATGAATGTGTTCTCTAAAGAGAATGTTGACAAGTTATTATCTTATTAAGATTATGATCATGTCATAAAGATAGAGAGACATGAATTATTTTATGATTTACTTTATAATTTGTTAAAAACAGAGCTATAAGTGCTTAAAGAATATCTAGATAATGTTTTAGTAAAGAAATAAATCTGTAGAAGCATCAGTTCTGTTTATTTTAAAAAATGAAGAAGACTTATATTTATATATTGACTACAGAGATCTTAACAAGATTACTGTTAAGAATTGTCATTCTTTGCTGCTAATTAATGAGATACTTAATTATTTAAGTGAAGTTAAGATGTTCATTAAACTAAATCTTAAGAATACTTATTATTACATTAAAATCAAAAAGACAATGAATGAAAGACTGTGTTTTATATACATTACAGTTATTTTAAATACATAATTATGTCATTCAGACTAATTAATGTCTCAGTAACTTTTTAAGTCTATATTAACTGAGCATTAATTGAGTTAGTTAATGTCTTTTGTGTAATATATTTAAATGATATCTTAATCTATTTCAGTTTTCTAAAAGAACATCAGAGTTATGTAAAATAAATTCTGAAGCAACTTCAACAATTTAAATTGTATGCAAATTTAAAGAAGTGCACTTTTTATACTACATAAATGAAATTTCTTAAGTTCATTATCTTCACTACTGACATTTCAATGAATCAATGATGAATCAAAATCATAAAGAAATAATTAATATTTAAAAGCTACTATAAGATATAAATATTTCTAAAGTTTACAAACTTTTATCATTACTTTATACAGAGCTATTTTAAGATCACTATTTCTTTAACTGATCTGTTAAAAGACAGCAAGAACAGCAAGAAGATAAATGTATTTAAGTAATTATAAATAATAATGTAAGCATTTTATAAGTTTTAAAACATCTTTATATAGATATCTATTCTAATGCACTTTAATTCAGAGCTAAGAGCTCAGATTGAAATTAATGTCTTAATAGATAAGTTAATAAATATTTATTTACAGCTTTAGATAGATGCTTAATGACATTTTATTATTTTTTAATTAAGAAAGTTAAATCTGATTAAAATACACTATGAAATTTATAATTAAGAATTGTTGACAATTGTAAAGACATTTAAACACTGATAACACTATTTTAAGAGTAGTTATTATCTCATTAAGATACTTATAAATCACAATAATCTATAAGAATTTATGAATTTGAAATCATTAAATAAAAGACAAGTACATTAAGTTATGAGATTAGCTGCTTATAATTTTATAATTATACATTAATCAGAGAAAACAAATCTCATTAATGTGCTGTTAAGATGTTCTGACTATAAAGTCAAGAAAAACATAAATAAATTACTGTTAACATTGTAATAAAAGCTGATCACACTATCTTAAGAATTAGAATTAAGCATTACTGTCTTAATTAATTAAATTAATGCTTGAAGTTTAGATCTGCAAATTATATTAATTATTTTATTAAAAGAATATTAATTAAGTACTTAGACTGAAGATCATAACTGTTAAGAACAAGTTAATGAAAGATTTAGAAAGTCTTTATTTAAGAATGAATTAAAGAACAATGATTATACATTTAATTTATCTATACACAATATAGCAGAAAAGCTGCTTAACTTTGTTGCTGAAATTACTGATTGTAAACAGTTCATTTTGTATGTATTAATTCAGAAAGTGACTGACAGCAAAACAGTACATAATAAGAGACAATTACTTTTTCTTAAACTTGTTCATCTTTTACAGAATATTGATGTTTTAACAGTAAAGATGTGATAAGACTTGAAATTACAGAGTAATTACAGTTATTAAGATATTGATGATAGTTTGTAAATGTTTAATTTTATTGAATTACTTTATTACAAAAGCAAGATATACATATTATCTAATAAAGTCATTAAGAATGAGCTTATGAAGCTGCATTATGATAATGTTTTAACAAAACATTATAAAGTAAATAAAATAATCAATTTGCTGTTCAGAAAGTATTATTGAGTCAATATGATAAATAATGTTTAAGAATATGTCACTTTATGTATTGTATATTTAAGAGTTTAAGTATCAAGACACTGCTTATATAATGAATTACAGTTGTTGTCATTATTTATTTAATTATAAAAGAAAATAACAATGAATATAATCACTGACTTGCTGCTTAACAGATAAGAAACTAATATTTATAACTTTATATTAACTTTAAATGAAGTAAAGACTAAGCATTATCTTTTATTTACAAATTAATAATTAAACTAAAAGACAGAATCAAACTCTAGAACATTATTTATATTATTATTGTTGTAAAAAACAAGATGATTAAGTGTTCTTTCTGTTAATGACAGAGTTTGTATATGCAAATAAAAAATATATAACAATTAATTAAACACTGTTTAAGACATTAATGAGCTATTACTTAAGAATTGCTTAATATGTTGAGAGTAATGTCTATAAAGAAAAGATGTTAGTAGTGAAAGACTGAGTGCAGTAAATGAAGAAAATTTATGTTATAATAATAAAGTAATGATAAGCTGCTGTAAAAGTGCAAGTTAAGTATTTTGACAAAAATTATGTTTAAAAAAGCTACAATGTTGACAATTTGATGCTATTGTTCATTAAGAACTTGAAGTAACACAGATTAAGTAAGAAATTGTTGTATAAATTTATTAAATCTTTTTAAATTATTAATTTTATTAATAAACAAGCATACTAACTGACTCTGCCTGCTCACTATAGAATTTATAATGTATTTTATGTTTTATATCTAAAATTTCATAAATGCTATCTAAACAATAATTCTTTATCAGAACTGTTCTTTTTAGATCTTATAAATGACAAGAAAGAATATAAAATTGAAAAGATCTTAAGCAAGAAATAAAGAAAAGAACAGTTATAATATAAAGTTAAGTAAGTAAAGTATTTAACAGAATATAATGAGTAACTTTAAGTAAAGAATATGAGAAATGTGAATGTGTTGTAACAAGAATACAACACAAGAACAGAGAGAAAGTGTAAGTGTAAATAAAGTTTAAGAAATTAAAAACTTTTATTGAAAATATTTTACATAGTATTATCTAAAAGAAGTGAAGTCAAAACACAATCAATACATCAGCAAAATGCTATTAAATTACTTTGTTATCTTTGCATCTGCATTACTATCAGAAATAAAAGACAAGAATAGTAACTACTTATTGATATTATAGTTACTGTTAAAGTAACTAAGTTACAGCATTGAGTTGTAAGAGCTTTTTAAGATGTTGTTACTTAATTAAAAAGAAGAAAGCTCATATTTAAAGTAAAGTAAGCAATATGATGATGACAGCAAAGTGTAAGAAAATTAAGAAAACAAATTATAAAGTAAAAGATATTTAACATAAATATCTGCATCACAGTGACTGTTTACTGCTCTTAAATTATAAATAACAATAAACTATAAATCTTTACAGACTTACAATGACTGCTGTGATGCTCTGCAACATAAATAATGTAAATGATGATATATTTAATAAATAATGTCTACATACAATCAAGATAACACTGAAGTCAAGATCAGTGAACATCATCAGTTGTTATGATGATGACATGATTGACAAGTATGTATAAGTTGTTAACTCAGCAATTAAAAAATATGAAAATCTATTACTGTTAATGCATTACAAGATGACAAGAAACTTTTTATTGAACTGAGTTGCACAGCTTTTAAAGTATCTTGTAATAGTTGCAATTTTAATTTTTAATAATGTTGCATTGACTGATGTTGTTGCTGATATATTTTGAACAGCAGAGACAACAGAGAGAATTTAATTTGTTGTTGATGTAATGATTATGATGTGACATTGAGATGATGTCAGTATGAGTAAATAAGAAAGTAAAGAAATTGCTAAAAATATAATATTATAAAGTGATGACATTTCTGAAAACTGAGACAAAAAATGAAATTGAGATGCAATGTATGTGATGATGTTATTTAGAAAAGAAGAATATAATATATAATATAAAGTAGAAAGATATTCATTAATTATAATCTTAAGCTTAACACTCTTTTAAGTAGTAAGTTTCTTACAAATTAATTATACTTTGAAGATGATGTTCTGTAATGTTAATGATGCAGTAATGATCATTAAATAAGCATTTTTAATTAAATCTGTCAACAATGACTTATCTGTGACTTAAGAAAGCAGAAATGAGATGTGAAAAGATAATATTTTATTGTTAAAAAGATTAAGTAAATATAATTACATCTATATACAGCAGCAAGATCTCTGCTGCTGTCTTTTTTATGTAACAACATTATTTAAAGTGTGCATCTCATCATTATTGTGTAAACATTTTGTCAACAGATTTATCTTAAGACACTTATGTTTTTCATATTTAATATTTTTCTTTGCTGTGTTCTGTTTCTGCATTTCATTTCAGTGAAGCAAGTATGTTAATGATGTTACTTATAATACTTATTATATTCTTAACTGACTTAGCTCTTGCAGACTTAATCTTCAGAATTAATTTTAATAAATTTGTTAATTTATAAGATTGTGTTGATGAACAATATTTAATAATGAGAACAACAGAAACTTAAAGATTTCTTATTGCATTTCTTTATATTTATATAAGTGCATCTCTTAAACTGCAACATTGTTAAAATGTATTGATGTCTTAAATACTATATATATAAGAATCATTAACAATTCTGCTAAATTCTTAATGAAAAATGTAATAGAAAAAATATCTCTTTTATTTTTTTTAATAATTATAATGTTGCTGTTGCTACACTTTCACTATTGTGCTGTTTATACAGTGTTACAAGAGAGAAGCATCATTTAAAGATATGAAGTTGCTATAACTTTGATATATTAAGATGTTGAAGATGAAATAAATGTAAATTGTATGTGAAAAAGAATTTCTTATATATTGTAACTGAACAAAGAGATCACTGATCTAATTAATTTAGAAATAAAGAAAAGTTAATTTTATTTATGTTTTGTATATTATTTATTGTTGAACAAAGCTGAATCATTATTTATCTGAATGCAGCAAACTTAGTATTGTATAAGATTATCAGTTTAGCTGAGATAGACAATAAGTAAAATATATAAGAATGTTAAGTAAATTATTGCTTACATTTTGCTGATCTGATTTTACAGAATTACAGTGTATCTATAATGTTGATGATATGTCAATGTGCTGAAGAATCAGTACATAAAAGAAGAGACAATTGTCATGATATTACTATGCATTCATATTAAATTATAGCTGAACTTCTTATGCAACAATTAATAAGCAAAGTACTATATAGACAGTCTTTACATATAAATCTTTTAAGTTTCTTAGTTGTTAATCTTCATCAATACAAGATCTTAACATCAGAACTTCATTGAATAGCTGTTGTAATGTAGTGTCTCACATTGTTATATATCTTACTCATCAGCCTCTTATAGATAAGAGGCTCATGAATTCACAAGATTACACTGCAAAACATGTCAGCAACATCAGTGCAATGTTGCTGTAACATCTTGCACTGCAACAATCATAGCTTAATCAGTTCTATTAACTCTGAAAGATAAGCCTTTCAGGTTCTCAGCCTGCACTGTGTGAAGAAAGAGTCTTTGCAGGCCTAATAGAACTATATATATATAACAGTTCTATCTACTTAGATTCATGAAAATAAGTATTGAAGTGTGAATTTTACATTAAATGCTGTGTTTTGAGTGGGGTTTTGATGCATTTTCTCAAAAAAAAGTGGTGTGGCACTTGGTGCAGACATAGCTGTACCATCAGCACTGTACACAACTTTCTGTTGCATTTGACAACCTTGTTGATCAATAGAGAACCACATTACATTATCATCACCTTTTTTGTGTTTATCTTTGTTCAAGAACATACACTTCACAATCAGTATTCTCTTTCATAAATTACCTACTTCATAGGCCCGCACTTGATCAGGTTTATATATCTGTTGTGTGGATCATTCTTAGGTCATTCATGCTGTTGTTGAGTTCTTCATGCTTGCTTATCCTTACGTCTTACAGGTTTCAACAGTCAGTTTTTTCTGAGAGCTGTGCAAACTTCTTTGAGTCTGCATACAGAGTCCCTCGCAATGGCTAATCTCGACTTTTCCGATATGCCTGCAATGGCACCTCACCTGAGATAACGTCCCAAAGTCACATCGCTGCGGGAGTATGTCTGCCAATCATGCTGTGTACATTCACGTTGCGGATATACACCAAGGTAGTTGTTACTCAAAGCTGAGGCATCAACGACTGTATAATCAATGCCGTTTCATGAAAACATTTCAACCTCTGCTGACTAACTTTAAAGGCGTGCATGCTAGCAGTTGCAGGTTCAAGTTCTATGAGCTTGGAGGCTTGGCTCAGAGTCGTGTAGGCAGCAGCACTCATGTTTGTCGGAATTAGTCTGTCATGTAAGGATACCACAGATCTTCGCAGCCCTTGCTAATGGAACAGTCTTCGGGCATGCCCTCGGACCTCATCAGTTGAACATTTCGTTCAACGCAAGATTCATGAAGGTAGTGGCAACTCTCCAGAGTGACAAGCATAGACTCAATATGGTATTAACCTTGTCTAGAGAGCACTCACCACCAGCTGTGTATACGATGTTGCTGCAGCCGCCTTCAAGTTGTCAATCCTCCTCCTTTACTTTCGCCTCTTCAAACCAAGCAAGGTGGCTCAATATCTGATCTTGGCAGGCATCTCCGTCATCATTTTCCTTTACCTATCATGCATGGTGGGAAACCTCATAAGGTGACGGGGGCTGGACCTCTCAAGCTCACGAAACGCGCTCTGTCGGGCCAGACTTGCATATCACTCTCGCGCAAGGGATCTTCAACACCATGAGCGACTTTTACGTTCTCGCCATACCTTTGCACATGGTGTGGGGTCTGAACCTTCCGTTGCATCGAAAAGTCGGTGTCAGCGCTATTTTCTTAGCGGGTCTTTTGTGAGTAGTGGAGACTTCCACTCAGAAGTACAGACCATTGACATCGATCAGCACATGCTGCTGCTCTTTGGCAACCCTAATCTATCGTGCTCAGCTCTTCGCATCCCTAGATAACGCCTGGTATTGCATCCCCACTCATTTATGGAGGTGAGCGTAGTTGCCTTCCTTGGACCACGATAGCTATAGTTCACTAGTTCCAGTTATGCTGAGCTCAACATCGGTATTACTGCCGGCTGCATGCCTGTCCTGGCGCCACTGTTCCGAGAGTCTATCGAGCTGATCTTTGAGATTCAAAATGGACACAGCGAGCCCCGTTCTGTGGGGACGCTTCTGACCTCTGGAAGTTGTGGCAGCAAGAAGAACGTCCTGGCGCGCTGGAGTATAGGTTTAGACTGGCGACGGAGTTCCAAAGGGCGGTCTACGCGATCAATTCGGCAGGATATGTACACATGAATATCTGCCCTGACAATCTCTTCACGTTCGACAAACGTCCTGCGACTGAGCAGACCGATCCTACCGAGATACGCTTGCGTGATCTCAGTTCTGTGTATTCCATGGATTGGAGGATGCTTCCCAAGGGAAACACAAGTTCTAATCATTTTGGCGACAAGGAATGGACGAAGAATTTCTACTGCTACGAAGAGCGTCAGGGTACTGAACCCCAGCAGCGGTATGCTATCAAGCACGATATTTATAGCCTGGGCATCTGCTTACTCAAGATTGGGCTGTGGGAGTCTTTGATTGTAGAGATGGACGGAAGTTTTGAATTGATCGATTATTTCCTTGCCGCAGCCGCCGAGCTCGAGGGCTATCCCGAGTCCACATGAAAGGACACCAGCCCAGAAACGGCTCAAGATGACAGGTACAAAAGGATGAATGCTCTTTGCGCCAGCGGAAAGCTGAAGAAGCTTTTAATTGAGATTGCACGAGCTAGATTGCCTCAGCACATGGGCACCGACTTCTCGAAATTGTCATTGGATGCTTGGGCAATATTGAAGGGGGTTCTGGCCATGGCGATGACTTTGAAGGCGAGCAGGGTGCTCTAAATTTTGAGGAACTCATACTCAAGATCGGAGGATAGGGGGGTGGATGCCGTTGACGTCAAGAATAGGCTGGGTCCGTAAGTTCTTTAGGGTGGGTTGCGGGTGCCGGTTAACCCGACCCGACCCGCTGTGGGTCTCGGGGTTTTGGTTTTTGCGAGCTGACTAAGTAGTAAACATACGGTACGCCGATGTGTTAGTGACAGGGGCATGGCTGTGTATAGTTTTTACGCAGATTCAATCTGATCAAAGTGCTGAGCATTCCCTCAGCATGGAGCTAGTCTAGCTAAGGTATATGTTCTTGAGGTAGAAGTTTCTCTTGAGTCGCTGCTGCAATTATCATGGTGATGATACCGTTTAGCGTGATATTCTTCCCCTAAGGTACCTTAGGTAATCAGGAGATCTTACTAAGCAGAATCCCGTAAGACTAGACCTAACAGGGTTGCGACCGCTTGAAGTAAAGTGTGATGATTGCTCTCTCAAACTTGACCGGGTAGTTTCTCAAGCTGTGTTCTCTGAAGAAGACTCCTCCTTGATCGCTCGTATTCCAGCTCCTTCGGATAATCTCTTCATCTTTGCTCTCGTATCACCTGTGACGACGTTAAAGACCAGCTCATTCCGATCATCTTCTTTCGCCATCCAAAATGTCAAGCAACAAGCGCAAGTTCAACATCAGCGACGAGTCAATGGCATTTTCTTCGACTCAGTACTCGTTGCGCTCGTTCTCAACCGCTGCAACGAGCCCCCCGCGTGGCCCAGACCCCGAGGACTCTGGGTGGTTCGCCACAACTCGCACGTACCCCATTGTAGCCGCGGACGCCATTGTTGAGCCATGGATTGAGGGCGGATTGCGCGGGGCTGTGATGGGGGCAATTCGCACACTCAACAACTGGGTGAGCGTTGACGTATTTCGGCGCGGTGTGTCCCACAATGCTGCAGAATGTCCGCCGACCATAGTGGTCGTCATCGGTCCAGGAACGTTGGACGAAGGGTGTAAAGCTGTGGCGGAACAAGTGAAAGCCCACATTGAGAGATACAATCTGGACGCCGCCGTGGAGTTTATTGAAGGCACTGTAGAGCGGTACAAGGTACTGGACGACATTGAAGAGAGTGTGAAGATGGGGGCCAGCGTTGCACTGGCAGATCCAAAGGCCGGAACGGGCACTCTTGGTGGTTTTGTTCGACTGGAAAACCCTAAGATTGGGCGTAAGTTGTGTGCCCTAACCTGTCACCATGTCGTAATGTCAGAGCATAGCTCCTCAAGAGGTAAACTGCACCGCTGTTCTCTCCAAGCCAGATGCTAAGATAGCCAGATGTGTTTAAAAATGGGCTGCGACCCGGATGCTTGAAAGCGTCCGAAGGGCTGGTTGAAAGTCCGAGCAAGGAAGACATCGACGAGAGCATCCAAGCTTGGATTAGCTATTTGCACGACCAGCAAGAGCGACTGAATGGAACAAGGGAGAAGATTGAGATTGGGATTGCCAGCAACGCTCGGATACGTTGCCTGAAGGGCGAGATAAACGCAGTAGAAGAAACGAAGGAGAAAGTCAGAGGTCTGGAGAACCTCGACCGACAATTGGGTCGCGTTCTGGCGTCATCCGGCTTTAAAGTGGCAAGTACCGGCTGCGGACTAGACTGGGGCCTCGTGGAAGTAAACGAAGAAAGGGTGGCAGGGAACTTGGTGAGTGTTCACTCTCGTAGCCCGTGACTTGAAGTTTGGAGAAGTACATATCGATTGACCCTTCACGACAGTTAAAACCTATCCCACCATACTTTCAGCCAATGAGCGACCGAGTCGGGGGAACCTGCGAGCTTGATAAGGGAGCAAGGGTGTACAAGTCCGGGCGGAACACAGGCTTCACCGAAGGCTGTTGGAGTCATCTGCAGTCTGCGGTACATCTTCCTGACTCGCCGCAAGAGACAGCCGAAGACGTTTTCCTCGCCACCGGTCGCCGCGGAGCATGCTTCGCTAACAATGGTGATTCTGGAGCGTGGGTGTTGAACAAGAAGGGTCAGCTTGGAGGCTTGGTCGTAGGAGGCAACCCACTCTTAAACTGGGTCTATGTCACACCTATATCTGCGGTCTTTGCCGATATCGAATCGCAGATTGGGTGCAAAATATCCTTGCCGACAGCGGAGTGAAGGAGTGATCCTCTACCAGGAGAGCCTCAGGGGTTGAAAGGTGCTATAAGCCGGACTGTCATGGATTTATGCTGCGGTAGTGGTAGTCAGGATGCGCTGCAAGTTTTGAACAGTACAATTTCATGTCTTCAGTCAATTCCTCGAAACTGAAGTAGTATCTGGGTGCACTCCCTGGTCGTGTAGCTGTTTCATTTGCCGTGCATTGCCAATGCGTGCCGTTTCAATACGATCAATCGACCGAAAGTGCCATCGATTAGGGTACCATCGTGGAGGTTTATGCTCTGACTGCCAGCGTTATACGAAGTAGACTCACCATAGAAAGGGAGTTCAGCACAACATCAATCGCGGCGTCTGTATGAGCTTCAACTTCCCTCCTCACGATAGTCTGTCAACATGTTTGCCCTCGAAAATCAGTTGTGGCAGTGCTGGCCGATCGCTAATATTAGGTAATAAGAAATAATTAAGCGCGCAAGTGCAAACCACCTGCACCTCACCCAGAGTCGATATACAAGTTGATTGTTTCACTGACACTGAGGCCAAACAACATCTTGCTCCTTATGTACCAGTATATCATTCCTGAAACAAATCACATCATTCATGTTGATATCAGCCTTGTTGCCTCTGCTTACCTTGCACACATGGCCCCTGATTCATCCATCAGCTCGTTGGCTATTCGAGCTACCTTATACAGCAGCATACCACCAGCCTTGCTACGGCTTCTACGTGACCAATCTGACCTGCCGACCTCATCAACCTGAACATCCAAACAATGGTATAATGACACACAGCGAAACCCAGCGCATCTGGGAGTACAATGTACAGCGTATATCCACATCGAACCACACCCCTCCAACCACCCCACCCCATCTCACCTCACTTCCCTTTCCCCTCCTCACCCTCCCTCCCACCCCTCTCGCCCCGTCCACCCCCCTCTCTCCCCTCCCCCTTCCCCTTCCCCTCCCCCCAACTCCAAACCTCCCAAATCTGATCCAA
>JAABUJ010006064.1_pt1 | contig 11851 bp, 11 predicted proteins | sample 5559131 | NCBI WGS metagenome assembly JAABUJ01 (sample SAMN10711875, study PRJNA513366) | rock metagenome | isolation source: Antarctica rocks | place: Antarctica: Victoria Land, Mt New Zealand nord | collected 2016-01-07 | reverse complement strand
CGCTGGCGTGGCCGGCCGACCTTCCCGCGCACCGGCCCGAGCCCGTCGAGTAGCGGCAGTAGTTGGGTGACGTCGTTGCGGTTGCCGCCGGTGAGCGTGACCGCGAGCGGGATCCCGGAGGGGTCGCTCAGCAGGTGGTGCTTGGAGCCCGTTCTTCCACGATCAACGGGCGAAGGCCCGGTTTGGGCCCCCTTGAAGAGCGCGAATGTGGCTGCCGTCAACGACCGCTGCCGACCAGTCGATCGCGCCCGCAGCGTTGAGGCGCTCGACCAGCGTTGCGTGCAGCTGCTCCCACACCCCAGCCTGCTGCCAATCCCGCAGCCGCCGCCAGGCGGTCACCCCCGAGCAGCCCAACTCCCGCGGCAGATGCCGCCACGCGATCCCCGTGACGAGCACGAACACGATCGCGTTAAACGCCACCCGGTCAGGCACCGGGCGCTGCCCCTGCCGTGATGGCGTCCCGGACGGGCGGGATGAGCGGCTCGGCGACCACCCACAACTCGTCGCGGACCTCGAACACCGACGCCATCCCGTCCTCCTCGCGCTGGGTTATGTCCCTCGCGCCCGAAGTTCGCCGACGACCACGCCATCCCTTCCGTGAAACAGCTTCTAAGGCTCCGCGGCTCATCGGCCGAGGTAGGAGGCGAAGCCCATGAGCCCGACGCTCCTCTCCCCTCACGTCCGCAGCCATCTTCCCCCACCTCCCTCCACGGCGGGCGGAGAGCGGCGGGTGCGCAACCGGCGCCAGCGGCGCCGCGTCACGGGTCTCGCCGACGCGGCGATGCTCGCGCTGAGCGGAGCAGCCGCCGTGCTCGCGGCGCCCGCGAGCGCCGTGTCGCGCGACGGGATGTCGTGGGCGCTCGCCTACCTCCTCGCCACGCTCGTGGTGCTCGAGCTGCGGGGCTTCTACGACTTTCGCCTGCATCGCTCCCCGGTCGAGCCGGAGGCTCCAGTTCTCGATGTACCAGTTGTCCCACTCCACGCGATCGGTGAGCGAGGTCTGGCCCCGGAGCCCCTGTACCTGAGCCCAGCCGGTGAGTCCCGACTTGACCCGGTGGCGGTCGGCGTAGCGGTAGACGTGCTGCTCGAAGGAGCGCACGAACGCCGTGCGCTCGGGGCGCGGCGCCGACGAAGGACATGTCGCCCACCAGCACGTTGATGAGCTGGGGGAGCTCGTCGACGGAGCTGCGCCGCAGGATTCGGCCGATCGGGGTGCGCCGGTCGACGGGAGCCGGAGCGGCCTCCTCGGAGGGCTCCTCTCCCCGCTGCTGGGCGGCCCAGGCGGTGTCGAACTCCGTCGGCGGGCTCCCGCATGGTGCGGAACTTGAGGATGTCGAAGTCGTGCCCGTCGAGCCCGACGCGGCGCTGGCGGAAGAAGATCGGCCCGGGTGAGGTGAGCTTGACCGCCACGGCGATCCGGGCGGAGGAATCAGTGGCAGGACTGCGAACCGGAAGCGCCCGGGGCCCTCGTCGCCCAACGAGCACACGAGGTCGAGGTCACCGTGCTTGCGGGTCTCGGTCCCGACGAGCGCATCCGAGCCCCACCCGCCGGCCAGCCATGCCTCGACCCCTCCCGCCCGGAGTGCCTCCAGAACCTCGAGGACGTCGCTCGGGCGCACGGTGATCGAGCGGAGGCGGACTCGGTCGACGGCGGGATGGCGAAGGACGGCCCCGACAGGAGAAGCCGCCATGGTGCGATACGTCGCACGCAGCAGCCTGAGGACCATCAGCCTGACCATCGTCATCGGTTCTGCTTCGGCCGCGGCCGCCCGTTCCTTGAGAGCCGGGTTACGCTCACGGGATGGGCTCGACGGCGCGATAGAATCCCGGCGTGGTGATCGGTGGGGGCCGGTCATCGACCGGAACGGGCAGTCGTGCTACTGGCGCCGCGGAGCCCGCAACCGTTCACCATGGGACGTCAGCAATCGTGTTGCCCGCCCGTTGCTGGGGAAGACCCGAAGCGAGCCCTGCGATGGTCGGCCGGCAACCGACTCAGGTACGGAAGAGATCTCAAATGTCAGGACGACACTCAGCACCGCTTCGCCACCCGGAGAGCCGCCGGGCCGACCTCGGTAGCAGCGCGGCCCAGGGCGCCGTCTTCACGGCGGGAGTGGCGGATACCTACGGCGAGCGCGACGAGTCCCGCCGTCAGCGGGGGCGCGCCGCGCTGCGGCGCATGCTCGCCACCGCCGACGCGGCGGCGGCGACGATCTCGGGCGTGCTCGCCGGCTCGATCGGCGGCCTGCACGGGATCGACCTCCTCATCTTCACGGTGGCCGTCGGGATCGGCTGGCCGCTCTTCGCCTTCCTCTTCGGGCTCTACGCCACGGACGACCCCCCGTCGTGGACGAGCGGCGTGCCGGAGGCCAAGCGCATCCTCATCCTCGCCGTGCTCCTCTCCTGGCCGCTCTGGGGCCTGGCGAAGGTGCTGGGAGCCGGCCACGCGCCGGCCGCGGCGCTCGCCGCGATCGCGCTGCTCGCGGTCCTCAGCGCGAGCACTCGGGGAGCCGCGCGCTCGGCGGCGAACCGGATGACTCCCCTGCGCCAGCGGACCCTCATCCTCGGAACGGGCCACGTCGCCAGCCAGGTCATCAAGAAGCTCCAGAACCAGCCCGAGCTCGGCCTGCATCCGGTCGGGGTGGTGGACGACGATCCACACCCCGAGGTGGTCTCCGGACTTCCCCATCTCGGGGTGCGCGAGGATCTCGAGGACATCCTGCGCCACAACGAGGTCGACCGGGTCATCGTCGCCTTCTCACGGGCCACCCACGCGCAGCTTCTCTCGTGCATGCGGGTGTGCTGGGACAACGGGGTGGCGATCGACGTGATCCCCCGGCTGTTCGAGTTGCTCGACGGGGCGCGGAGGATCGACCGCCTCGGCGGCATACCCGTGCTCTCGATCGACACGCCGAACCTCGGACGCACGGCGCGCGGCGCCAAGCGGGTGCTCGACGTCGCCGTCGCCGGCGCGGCGCTCGTGACGCTGGCGCCCTTCGCGCTGCTGCTGGCGCTCGCCATCAAGCTCGACTCCCGCGGTCCGGTGCTCTTCGGCCAGCTCCGAGCGGGACGCGACGGCAAGCCGTTCACCCTCTACAAGTTCCGCTCCATGCACACGGGCGCGGACCGCCTCAAGGCAGAGCTCACGTCGCTCAACGACGTCGAGGACGGCGTCATGTTCAAGATCCACGACGATCCGCGGTTCACCCGCCTGGGCCGAACGCTGCGCCGCTCCTCGCTCGACGAGATCCCCCAGCTGTGGAACGTCCTGCTCGGGCACATGAGCCTCGTCGGTCCGCGCCCCCTCGTGCTGCCCGAGAGCGCCGCCCTCGCCGAGCCCTGGCACGCCCGGCGCCTCGACCTGCGTCCGGGCATGACCGGCCCGTGGCAGGTCTATGGCCGCTCGAACATCCCCTTCGAGGACATGCTGAGGCTCGACTACCAGTACGTCGCCGGCTGGTCGCTGTCGCGGGACATCGAGATCCTGCTCTCCACGGTCCCCGCCGTGCTCTCGGGCCGCGGCGCGTACTGAGACGCTGCTACGCCTCGGCGGTCTCCCGCCGGCGCCGGCGTCCCTCTTCCCGGCCGTACACGTAGTCCGAGGAGCGGAAGGTCGCATCGCGATTGATGACGGCGCCGAGCAGCCGGGCGCCCATCGACTCGAGCTGGCGCCGCGCCTGGCGCAGGCGATGATCGGTGGAGATCTTGAGGTCGGCCACCAGCACGACGCCGTCGACGCGGGCCGCGAGAACCGCCGCGTCGGCGCCGACGTCGAGCGGCGCGCAGTCGAAGATCACCAGATCGGCGTAGCGGTGCAGCGCATCGACGAGCTCCCGGCCGCGGCTCGACTCGAGCATGCCCGACAGGCTGGGCGGCCGCGGTCCCGCGGCGAGCATCCGCACGTTGGGTGAGCGGGTGGGACGGATCACGTCGTCGAGGTCCACCGCGCCCGCCAGGTAGCTCGTCAGCCCGCGCCGGTCGCCGTCGGATCCGTTCAGCTCGCCGAGCTGCTCGCGCAGGGCGGGCCGGTGCACGTCGGCCTCCACCACGAGCACGTTCAGCCCCGTCTCGACCGTGGCCATCGCCAGGTTGAACGCGGTCGTGGTCTTGCCCTCCCCCTCGGAGGAGCTCGTCACGGCGAGGGAGCGCAGCCGCGCATCGCCGGTGGCGTAGCGCACCGACGTGCGCAGCAGGCGGAAGCCCTCGTCGAAGGCCAGGGCCGACGCGGGGTCTTGACCACGTCGCGGGACACGGGCGAGCACCGGCACGCCGAGCCGCTCCTCCGCCTCCTCCGGCGAGCGCAGCCGCAGGTCGAGGCGGTCGCGCAGGAGGGCCAGCCCGATGCCGGCCGCAAAGCCGAGGATCGCTGCGAGCACGGTGTAGAGCAACGGCCTCGGGCGCGTGGCCGCTCGCGGCAGCGTGGCGCCGTCGGCCACGGTGACCCCCGCCTTCGTCGTCGAGGCGAGGCGGGTGCGCGCGTAGTCCTGGAAGACGGATGCGTAGGCCCCGGCGAGCTTCTGCGCCAGCGCGGGGCTGCTGGCCTCAGCGGTGACCTTGAGGAGCTGCGTCTGCGCGACCGGATCGAAGGAGACGCTGTTGCGGATCTTCGAGACGCTGAGGCCGCCGCCGACCTGGGGCGCCACCAGCGCGGCGAAGTTCTCGCCCGACATGATGTCGGCGTAGGTGCGGGCGGTGACCTGCGCGGCCTGCGCGGCGTCGAAGGACTGCCGGTCGGCGGTCTGCACCACGAGCAGGGTCGAGGAGGCGGAGTAGACCTTGGGAAGCTGCGTCGAGATGGCGCCCGCGACCACCGCGAACACGAGCACGGTGCCCACGACGATCCAGCGCCGGCGCCAGATCCGGGTGAGGGGCGGCTCGTCTCGCATCTCCTCAGTCTAGATCGGCCGTCGGGCGACGGAGCTCGAGGTACGAAGGACTCCTCGCGGGTCAGCGGATGACCGCGCGCGACATCCGGACGAGCTTCCGGATGGCCCGAACCGGCCGGTGGCGCATGACCGGCTCGTACCGGTCGTCGCGCTTGAGGCGCAGCTCGAGCAGGTTCGCCCCGTTGTACATGTCCTGACGGGGAAGCTGGAGCGGCTCGGACCAGGAGCCGCGCCCCTGAGTCCGGCACGCGGCCCGGAACCCCGCGGCGTCGGCCGCGGCCACCACCGCCGGGTTGGTCTCGCCGTAGGGATAGGCGAGCAGGTCGATCGTGCGGCCGAGGAGCGCCTCGAGCTCGGCCCGGCCCTCCCGCAGCTCGGCCGACGCCCGCTTCGTCGGTAGTGACGTGAGGTCCGGGTGGCTCGCGGTGTGCGCCCCGACCTCGACGCCGGCTCGATGAAGCTCGCGCAGCTCCTCCGCGGTCATCACACGGGTCCACGGGGCGTCGGGGTGGCGCTGGCCGAGCCAGCCCGAGACGGGGAACACCGTTGCGGGCGCCCCCACGTCGGCCAGTAGCGGCACGAGCGTGTCCAGGTTGTCGACCAGGCCGTCGTCGAAGGTGAGCGTCGCCGTGCCGCCGCCGTGCCCGGCGGCCACGCGGTCGGCGAACGCCCCAAACGTCACCAGCTCATAGCCCCATCGGCGCAGGCGGTCGATCTGCCGGCTCAGGTCCTCCGGCCGGACGAAGAGACCGTGCCGATCGCGGCCCACCGGCACGTCGGCGACGCCATGGTAGGTGAGCGCGAGCGGAGGGAGTCCCGGCCTGCGCGTAGAGTTCTCCGCCGTGATCGCCCGCTCGCTTCGTGCCGGCTGGCTACCGCCCGCCGCCGCCCTGGTCGCGGTCGTTGCCGCCGCGGCAGCGTACACGCTCCTCGCCTACCTGTACTCGCCCCTCGTCGCGCTGGCGCTGCCGTTCGGACTGCTGGCCATCTGCGCCATCTTCGCCAATCCCACGCTCGGGATCTACGTCGCCCTGGCCGCCGTCCCGCTCGAGTTCCTGCGCTTCCAGGCGGGTGGCGCCGCGCGCCTCAGCCCGGCGGAGATCGTCCTCTTGCTGAGCGGCGCCTCCGCGGTCGGGCACATGCTCCTCTCCGACCGGCGGCGGCGGTTCGCCGCTCCTCACGTGGCCTTCGCGGCCCTGGTGACAGTGGTCGCGACGGGACTCGTCGTGGCCGAGAAGCCGTCCACGGTGGCGAAGTCGGTGGTGATGTGGTCGATGCTGCTCGCGCTCTCGGTGTGGGTCGCCTCGGCCGACCGGCGCGAGCTGCGAACGCTCCTCGCGGTGATCGGGGCGGTGGGCGGCGTCGTCGGCCTGATCGCCGTGCTGCACGGCGGCCAGCAGGAGCTCGTCGCCGGCGGGAGCGTGGTCACCAACCGCGCCCAGGCGGGCTTCGACCAGCCGAACCTGCTCGCCTTCTTCCTCGTCCTCACGCTGCCGGTCGCCCTGATCTCGGGGATGCGCGGTCCGCCGGCGGTGCGGCTGCCGCTGCTCCTCGCGACGGGACTCGCCTTTGCCGGGCTCCTGCTCACCCTCTCCCGCGGAGGCATCATCGGCACGGCCGTGGCTCTCGTGGTCCTGCTGGCGTGGACCACCTTCCGCCGTCTCTTCGGCGGGCTGCTCGTCCTGCTCGCGATCTTCGCGGCGCTCAACGCCAACCCGCTGGCGAAGTCGAGCGAGGTGAGCGTGGTCCAGCAGCGCCTGTCCACGATCGTCGGTGGCCAGGAGACCACCGCCAATCCACGCATCCGGATCTGGAAGAAGACTCCGAGCATCATCGGCGATCACTTCCTCGTGGGGGTCGGCGTGGGCAACTACCCGGTCGTGGCACCGAGCTACGGGCTGGTGGACCTGGAAGGAGAGCCCTACGAGCACGCGCACAACCTGTTCCTCACCTTCGCCGCCGAGACCGGCCTGATCGGGCTCGCCGTATTCGTGTGGTTCGTCGTCGCGGTCGCGCGCACGGCCCTCCTGGCGATCGCCCGGCGGACCGCGTCGGAGTTCCCGTTCGCGCTCGCGCTCGTGGCGGCGCTGACCGGGCTGCTCGCGACCGGGATGACGGACTACCCGCTGCGCGAGAACGTGATCATGGCGCTGGTGATGCTGGAGGTCGGGGCGCTCGCGGCCTACGTGCGTCTGGCGCGGGAGGAGGCGGTCCCGGCCGCGGGAGAGGAGCGGGCTGCGCCGCGGCCGGAGCTCAGCCCACGAGCACCGCGACCACGGAGTAGTGCCGCGACGGGCTGAGACGGCCGAGACTCCGGAGGAAGCGCCCGGTCGAGCTCGCGTGCGCGTGCACGTGGCGCCGTACGACGATGCGCCGGCCCGAACGGGTGACGCGGACGCGCGAGATGGTGATGCGCATGAGCGCATGTGCCGGCGCGCGGCCGCTGGCCCACTCCCGGCCCCGGGCGCGGAAGACCCGGATGCGGACGCCCGCCCCGATGGCGAGGGCCGTCGTCCTCGCCCGGCGCCGCTCGCCGCGGGTCCGGCGTAGTGCCGGCCGCCGGAGTGGGACGGGGGCGACGCCCACCGGAGAGGGGGTCGCCGCCGAGGCGAAGAAGGCCTTGAGCGACGCGTAGGCCGGCTTGGGCGTGTAATCGCGGTTGATCAACCCGTAGTTGGACTCGATCCCCACGGGATCGGTCCCCTTGTCGCGCAGGTTGTAGACGATCCCCGCCTTGACGTAGGGCATCGAGGACAGCATCGCGAAGGCCTTCGGCGTGTAGGCCGCCTGCTGCGCCTCGTTCACGCACCAGGTGGAGCCGCCGGCGCAGGTGGACCAGCCGAACTCGGTGGCCCAGATGGATGAGGTGTCGCCGTGGGCAAGCTGCGCCTGGCGCACGAGCTGTAGGCCGGCGAGGAACGTGTAGCGCGCGTACTGTGCCTCGATCGTCGCGGCCGGATCCCGCTGCTCGTTGTAGGGATGGATCGAGATCCCGTCGTAGAAGCCCTTGATGCCGTGGTCGTAGAGGCGGTTCAGGAAGGGGGCGTCGGCCTGGGCGAGCGCGCCGGCGAGCACCGGGACGCTCGCGTTGCCCTGCTTGGCCCCGACGTAGCCCGCCTTGACCATCTCCGCGTACGCGGCAGCCGGGTCGTCGGCCGTCAGGAAGCCGCTGAGGTTCGGCTCGTTCCACAGCTCCAGCGCGGCAAGCTGACCGCCGTAGCGGCCGGTCATCCAGCGGGCGATGTCGCCGAAGTCCGATGCGTGGGTCGGCGGGTACTGGCCGACGCCGCGGTCCCACCAGCCGTCAGAGCAGTTCTGCTTGAGACTGTCGGGGGCGGAGGACGCCCAGCACGGGGTGAGCATGATGGTGGCGATGACCTTGAGCCCGCGCGCGGAGGCGGCGCCCATGAAGCGATCGAGCTTGTCGACGTACCACTGCGAGTAGGCGCCCTTGCCGCTCTGCTCGAGGGTCTGCCAGCCGACGTCGACCCGCACGACGTTGGCTCCCATGTCGCGGGTCATGTCGAGCTCGCGATCCATGTCCGCGTTCGTGGAGTCGCCCCACAGGGAGTGGAGCTGCACGCCGCGGAGCTCCGTCGCCGAAGCCGATGCCGGCCCGACGGCCAGGACCGCCACGAGCGTCGTGACCACGGCGAGGAGTACGGACAGGGAACGAGCACGACGAGGGGGCATGGCAGGGGCTCCGGAGTTCGGCGCCGCCCATCCCGTGCTGCTCCTTCGGTAAACCCGGCCGACCTCGCGAGGGAGGCCCCGTCGGCTTTGCGTCCCCGCCTTACGACGGGTTTGCCCTTTCGGGAGGGGGGCTGCTTATTTCGATGTCCCGGTCGCATCGGCGTCCGGTTGCGCCGGCCCGACCCGAGCGCCGGCTCGCTGGACGTTCGGTCGACGTCGACGGGTCGCGGCGGGCCGCGCGGGCCGGGACTACTCGGCGAAGGCGCGATCGAGGATGTCGGCGGTGTGCCGCATCTCGAAGACGTCGCGCAGGTACTGATCCACCTCGTCGCGACTGGCGCCGCGTACGGCCATCTGCATGGCGACGAGGTGAGCGGCGTCGGCGGCCGAGGCCTCTCCTTCGCCGCTCCTGGCCGTGTCCCCCTCGGTCGCCGAGCCCGGGGCGTCTGTACGCGAGACATCCGCGAGCTCGGCAGAAAGGCGGTCGAGCTGGCGGTTGGTCTCCTCGACCCAGTCGCGGAGGACCTCGCTTACGTCCGCGAGCTCACGCAGCCGCGCGGCGGCGAGCTCGTTCACGCGTCCTCTCCACTCCTCGAGGTAGAGCGCAGCCTGCCTCTCGGCGTCGCCGGCCGGTGCTAGCGCCTGCTCTGATGTCCGCTCGCCGACGGTGGGTGAAGGGTCGTTCTTTCCCATTGGCCGGCCCCTAGGCCGGCGGCGAGTCTATCCACGCACGGTGCGGTGCGTAGCATCTCCCGCCGTGGCTGAGGAGAACCCGACGGGTGCTGAGACCAGCGACGCCCACATCCTCATCACCCACGACTTCATGGAGACCTACGGCGGCGCCGAGCGGGTCACCCAGGAGATGGCCGTCGCCTTTCCGAACGCCGAGGTGGTCGCAATCCTCGGCCGGGAGTCGGTCGCCCGGCGGATGGGCCTCGCTGGCCGGTGGCGGTCGCTGCTCCCGCGCCGCGAGCGCCTGCTCGAGCGCTACCGCCTGCTCACGCCGGCGTTCCCCGCGCTCCTCGCCGGCGTCCGCCTGCCCGCCGCCGAGGGCGTTCTGAGCTCGAGCTACGCCTTCGCGCACCACCTGCGCACGAGCGATGCGGCGCCCCAGGCCTGTTACTGCCACAGCCCACTGCGCTTCGCGTGGTCGATGGGCGAGGGCTACCGCGAGCAGTGGGCGCGGGGACGCCTGTCCCGCGAGGCCTTCGACCTCCTGGGCGATGCCATGCGACGCAGCGACCGCCGCGCCGCCGACCGGGTCGCCCGCTATTTGACCCAGTCGCCGTTCACCGCCGAGCAGATCCGACGGTTCTACGGGCGCGAGGCGCAGGTGATCGGCGCGCCGATCGACTGCGAGCTCTTCCGCCCCTCAGGTGCCCCGCCCGAGGACTTCTTCCTCATCGCCGGACGCCTGATCGAGCCCTACAAGCAGGTCTCGATCGTCCTCTCGGCGTTTCGCCGCCTCGGCGCTCGCCTCGTGATCGCGGGGGACGGGCCCGCGGCCGTGGAGCTCCGCGCCATGGCGCCGCCCAACGTCGAGTTCCTCGGGGCCGTGGGGGACCAGGAGCTCGTCGAGCTGATGCAGCGCTGCCGCGCCGCCCTCTTCCCGAGCCGCGACGACTTCGGCCTCACCCCGCTCGAGGTCATGTCGTGCGGGCGGCCGGTGCTCGCCTATGCCGGCGGCGGTGCACTCCACACCATGCGGCCCGGCGTGACCGGCACCCACTTCGCCGCCCAGACTCCTGAGGCGGTAGAGGCCGCGGTACGCGCCTTCGACCCCGAAGCCTACGATCCGGCGGCGATCCGCGCGCACGCCCTGCGATGGGACAAGCGACCGTTCCGGCGCCGACTGGTGGCGGCGATGCGGCAGACGCTCGCGGCGACCGGGAGAGGACCCGGTTGAGTGCCCAGGGCGACGGCGAGACCTCCCCTCCGCCCCCGGTCCGGGTCGCCTTCGTCTCCTCTCATGCCCAGCTCGGCGGCTCGGAGCGCTACCTCGAACTGCTGCTCGACCAGATCGGTCCCGAGTGGGTCCAGCGGGTCATGTCGCTGGCGGACGGGCCCTTCGTCGCGCGCCTGCGCTCATGCGGGCATGACGTCGAGCTGCTCGAGACCCCGGCACGGCTCGGCATGCTGCCGGCGGCCTGGCGCCTGCGCCGAAGGCTGCTCAGCCGCCCCCCCGACGTCGTTCACGCCAACGGCGTCAAGGCCGCGCTGCTCGCCGGGCACGCTCTCCTCGGCACCGGCATCCCCGTGTTGTGGATCAAGCACGACCTCTACTGGGACGGTCCTCTGGCGCGGGTCGTGGCCGCTCGCTGCCGACGGGTGATCTCCGTGAGCTCCGCCGCCGCCCTCACCTTCGGCGGACGTCTTGGCGACCGCCTGGCGATCGTCCCCAACGCCCTCCCGCCGCTTGCCCTCGAAGCTGGCGCGGGTCGCGACCTCGCGCTCGAGCTCGCCGGCGCCCCGGACGCCGAGGTGGTGGCGCTCGTCGGGCGCCTCCACCGCGCCAAGGGCCAGCACGAGGCGGTCGAGCTCGCCGCCGAGCTGCACCCGGCGCGGCCGCGGCTGCGCTGGCTCCTCGTCGGCGACGAGGATCGCTACCAGCCGTGGGACGCCGCCGCGTTGCACGCTCGCGTGGAGGAGCTCGGCCTGCACGAGGTCGTGCGCTTTACGGGTTACCGGGAGGACGTACTCGAGGTCCTCAGCGGCTGTGATGCCGCGATCGTTCCCAGCGGACCCGACGAGCGCGGGATGGGCCGCGAGGGCTTCGGGCTGGCCGCCCTGGAGGCCATGGCGGTGGGCACCCCCGTCGTGGGCTACGCCGACGGGGGCCTGCCCGAGGTTCTCGGCCCGTGCGGGCTGCTCGCCCCGGCCGGTGACCGCCGGGCACTGGGCGAAGCGCTCGTGCGCGTGCTCGAGGAGTCGGGACTGGGCGAGAGGCTGGCCGCCTGTGCCCGCGCTCGCGTCGCCGAGCGCTTCCGGCTCTCGACGCTCGTGGCCACGATGCGACGGCATTACGCGGAGGCGGCACGCCGGTGAGCGCACCTCCCGGGCGTCCGCTGCGCGTCTTCGTGGACGCCGCCATCCTCAAGCCTGGCCTCATGGGCATCCGGACCTACATCGCCGGAGTGATGTCCGGTCTCTCGCACCATCCGGGAATCGAGCTGATCGCAGCGACCAGCCGGCCGGAGGACCTTCCGGCGGCGGCGCCGCTGGAGGTGGTGGAGCTGCCACGGGGCGTCCAGGACTTCGCCCGCCGCGCCCTGTGG
>JAABUJ010006062.1_pt1 | contig 11852 bp, 7 predicted proteins | sample 5559131 | NCBI WGS metagenome assembly JAABUJ01 (sample SAMN10711875, study PRJNA513366) | rock metagenome | isolation source: Antarctica rocks | place: Antarctica: Victoria Land, Mt New Zealand nord | collected 2016-01-07 | reverse complement strand
ATAGGCAAAATACTTGATCCTCTTTGTATCTAAGAACAACGAAATTCTTCGTCTATGTGTCGATTATCGAAAGCTAAATAACATTACGATTAAGAATTAATATTCATTACCCAATATTAGCGAACTTTAAAATCGATTATTTGAAGCAAAGTACTTTATCAAACTAGACTTACGAGAAGCGTACAACTAGATTAGAATAAAAATAGAAGAAGAATAAAAGATAGCTTTTCGCACACGATATAAATTATACAAATACACAATAATGTCTTTCGAATTTACGAACGCCTCGACAACGTGTTAAAAAATGATCAATGATATACTACGACAATATTTGAATCGATTTGTCATAGCATACTTGAACAACATCATACTTTACTCAAATATTTTGAAAGAACATGTGAATTATATTTTCAAAGTATTGAAATGTTTAAATAAAAGAAATCTACATCTTAAGTTAAAGAAATGCGAATTTCATTAAAAAGAAGTTGATTTTCTTAAATTTGTCGTTGAACGATACGAAGTACGCATGAATATTAAAAAGCTACGAACAATTAAAGAATGAAAATCATCTATTAATATCAAGAAAGTACAATTCTTTCTAGATTTCATAAATTACAACAAGAAGTTTATTAAAGACTACTTTGTTAACACAATATTATTGACAAACCTTACGAAAAAAAATACGTTATGGGCATGAGAACTAGTAGAAGAAAAATCATTTTAAAATCTTAAGCTAAAATGTTTAAAGAAATTAATACTAAAGATGTACGATTTACGATTATCAAACAAAATTGAAATCGATACATTAGTGTTACGACTCTAGCTCGTTACAGTCGATATATATTCTACGAAGAGATATGTAGCACGAAGCACGACTATTTGCATGTTCGACGACTTGGCAAGCGAGCAATGCTCGACGTACTAGCGAGCGAGCTCGACGTGCTCGACAGCGAGCATGGCGAACAAGGAAGGATCTCATTTAGTATATAGATCTTCAAACACGACTCTCTTATGAATCGTGTTCAACTTATCTTAAGTCTTGACTTATTGTTACGACTACTAAAGTTGCAAACCCTTGTTACCAAGTGATTGCTTGCATTGCTTGAAGACGCCTACAAATCTCTTCAAAGCACAACCCTCTCTAATATTCTAAATCGCCAAATAGCAGCGTAACACTTTGAACACTCGAAAGAATGTTTGTATTAGGTCAACGCGCCCCTACCCCAAGCAATAGCTCTATAGCATCACGTCGACCTTCTATCGATAAAGACGACAAGATAAGAATCAACAAACTCGACGTCTATCATGAAGATCGAATTGGCTTGAAGGACTAGCTTATGCAGATAAATATCTACTTCACCTTCTATCCTGTTCTAGCGAACAAGAAGACGATTTTCGCATTCACATTCCTTAGAGGAAGAGCCCAACATTGGCTCAAGTCAACGCTACGCAAGTATTTGAAAAATTATGACGAAAACCCTCGTGCTATGTTCACGAACTTCGACAACTTCAAGAGAGAGCTTCGAAGAATCTTCGAAACATCCAACGAGAAACAAATTGCGAAAAGAATAATTTAGCACCTAACTTAACGAATCTTTGCAACAGAGTACGCAGCAAGGTTTCAAGAGTATGTCAATCTTATCGAGTGGAACGATGTCGCACTTATGACAATGTTTCGACGAGATTTTAAGGACAATCTCAAGGACGAAATTATGCGCGATGGCAAAAGCATCAACGATATGTTCGACCTCATCGAAGTAGCCATCGACCTCGACGACAAGTTGTATAAGAGAGCTATGAAAAAAAGATACGATCAATCTAGAGAAAGGGCAGGAATCTCCTTCGAATCGACGATCGAATATCAATAAGATCAATTTCGTTCTAGCAAATAGAAATATAGCAACCTAGATTATCGTGGGCTTGCGCCAATGAAACTAGATTCGACCCAATATTGTAAAGAAAAGAACCCTAGGGGAAAGCAAGATAGCAAACCAAAAACGTGCTATTCATGTGGCAAACTAGGCCACTTCGCAAGAGATTGTCGTTCAAAGAACTTGGTGATTCCACGACAAATCAATGCTATGTTAAGAGAGATACTTAATAGCTAGGACGACATTAGGAAGCAAATCGACACAAAGGCGAATATCTTCAAGACTAAATCGAACGACGACTACTATCTAGTAAAAAACCCAAATTAGTTGAAGAAAGTCCTAGATGAAACATCATTAGGCAAGGCACTCGCATCTACGCAGGAAGTCAACAATGCTATTAGAAGAATATGGCAAAACAAACATTCAAGAACGTCATACTTGTACAACTCGATTATAGACTTCGATGCTAAGTATGAATGAGAAGACTTTTAGAAAATGCTAGGAAAAATTACAAAACGACTCGACGCTTTAAATAGCTCATCGAAGGAAAAACAAATCAATCAAATCGTAGATAAATGCGAGGAAACGCTAGGAAGCGATGCTAGTACAAAAAAGAACGTACTCGATGAAATTGAGCAACAACTAAGTAGTGTTAGTCTATCTCGACAAAAGATAGAGCAAGCAAAGAGACATAAGGCTTTTAGTTGGACAACTTGCTACGACGACTCATGTTGGACCCACATGGAAGACAAGGAGAGATCAAGATGATTCCCTAGGGCACCATCGAAGTCAAAGTCATTGTTCTAGCAACAAAAGGAAGCTTAGCAAAGAAGGGAGCTTGAAGCAGAAGTCGCAGCATTAGAACAGGGAAAAGTCAAAACCTTTTGATAAAGAACATACTAAAGGAGTGCAATATGTTAGCTCAACAATAGCAACTAAACTTAATAGCACACGCACGATGTTTTATCACACCAATTAAGATCAATGATTGTCGATTCATCGCAATGGTCGATTCTAGTGCAATAGATAATTTTATGGCTAGAGCTCTTGTTAAGAAGGAAGATTATTCTACTCAAAAGAAGCTTGACGTCTACAACCTAATAATTGTAGATGGAAACCCATTACTCGATGGAAATGAAAGAGTGAATAGAGAAACAAAGTTACTATCGATAGCTATTTAGCAACATCATGAGGAGCTAATCTTTGATATAGTGGGAATGGTCACTTACGATATCGTTTTAGAAATGCCTTGATTGAAGCAACACAATCTAGAAGTCGACTAAAATACACGAGTACTTAGATTTGAGCGATGTGATCACGCAATTTACATTCAATCTACGCATCGACAACGTTCGATAATAGATAAAAGATAGAGTCGAAATTTGATCGCAAGATGCGAATTTGCATTCTTGAAAAAGAACGATCAACATATTGAGTTCGACTTGACAAGCACTAGCAAAGATTAGTTGGGTCAAAACGTCAAAGCACGTGAAGAAATTTGCGAACCTTTTGAGAACCTTGAAATATTTGGTAAAGCGAGAGAATCGCTAAAACACATATCACGAATATATAACAAATGGGAGCACCTGTTCCAGGAAGAGAAAACGACAAAGGCTCTACCTAAACATCAATCGTAAAATCACGAAATCAAACTTGAATCAAACAAGAAACTCACGTTTGAACCTATTTACGTTCTATCGAAGAAAGAATTGTCAATACTTCGCAAATACCTAGCAAAAAACGAAAAGAAAGAATTTATTAAGAAATCCCAATCACGAGCAAGATACTCGATCCTCTTTACATTCAAGAAGAACGAAGAACTTCGCTTATGTGTCGATTATCGAAAGCTAAACGACATAACGATCAAGAATCGATATTCACTATCAAACATCAACGAGCTTCAAGATCGACTATTTGAAGTTAAGTACTTCACCAAGCTAGACTTACGAGAAGCGTATAACTAAATTAGGATGAAGATAGAAAAGGAGTGAAAGATAGCTTTTTGTACACGATATAAACTTTACAAATACATGATAATGTCGTTTGGACTTATCAACATCTCGACAACATGTCAAGAAATGATCAACGATGCGCTACGACAATATTTGGATATATTTGTCATAGCATACTTGAACGACATCATGATATACTCAATCACGCTAAAGGAACATGTGCAACATGTTTCCCAAGTATTGGAATGTTTGAACAAAAGAAACCTACGTCTTAAGCCAAAGAAATGCGAATTTCATCGAAAGGAAATTGACTTTCTAGGATTCGTTGTAGAACGACATGGAATTCGAATGGACTCAAAGAAAATCAAGGCAATCAAAGAATAATTAACATCGATTGATGTTAAGGACATTTAGGCCTTTATAGAATTTGTTCAATATAATAGGAAGTTCATCAAGGACTTCTTAAAGAGATCGATATCACTAACAAACCTAACAAAGAAAGACACGTCTTGAAAATGGGAATCAAACGAAGAAACAACATTTTAGAGATTGAAAGAAGAGTGCTTGAAGGAACCAATACTCAAGATGTTCGATTCCAAGAAACTAGAACGAATGAAAATAGACGCATTAGATCTAGTTATCGATGCATGCTTCAATTAGTTATATGAAGGCATGTGGCACTCAATGGTATACTACTCTAGGAAACTCTCGTTAGCAAAATAGAACTACGACATTCATGACAAGGAACTACTTGCGATAGTAGCGACCCTTGAAGCGTGAAGAGTATATATAGAGGGAGCATCAAGGCTCACAATCCTAATAGATCATAAGAACTTATTGCACTTCATCACGACAAAAGAGCTCAACAAAAGACAAGTGCGATGATCTAAGAAGTTGGGGCAATACAAATTCAAGATATTGTATATTCTAGAGAAAGAAAATGGCAAAGTAGACGCACTTAGTAGACGAAGTGATCACATGGAAACGAAGAAATCGTTCAATCATAGTATACTTAAGGTCAACAACGACGAATCATTATCGATCAATAGGCATGAGCTAAACGCGATCTTACGAATTCTAAGAGACGAGTCAAAGGAGTTCTCAATCAAGAAGAGGAAGCTCCAAATATTAATCAACAAAGTCGACGAATGTATAAAAGAGCATCATGACGAATCATTGCAAGAACACCTAGGGGTGACCAAGACACTTTAGCTTTTGCGCTAGCATTGCTAGTTTCCCAACATGAGGCAAGCTATCGAGACATATGTGAAACGATGTCTTAGCTATTAACAAAACAAACATGGTACATATGCGAGCTATGGCGAAATCCAATATTAGGAATTACCTAAATCGTCATGAGATGAAATTACGATGAACTTCATTATCAAGTTGCCTAAGTCGACGAATCTAGCAATTGAAGAGAGATATAATTCGATACTAGTAATGGTTGACAAGCTTATCAAGTACTCACATATTATCGCATGCAAAGAGAAATTTATAGCAAAACAACTAGGATACATCGTACTAAATCGACTAATCAAGTATCATAATATACTCAAAGGACTAACTAGTGATAGAGACAAGCTCTTCACGTCTAACTATTGAAAAACACTTATATCAATGTTAGGTACGAGACTTCGCATGTCGATTGCCTATTACTCGATCACGAATGATTAAACAAAGCGAACAAACTAGAGTCTTAAGCAATATTTGAGGCACTACGTCAACAATATCTAGAACAACTAGATATCACTTTTATCTATGGCATAGCTAGCTCTAAACGCGAAGATTTTAAATATCACAAAGATAACATCTTTCTTCGCCAACTTTGACAAGGAATCGAATCTTTTTGGCCAAGAAAGAAGGCACCTAGTAGCTCAATCAATCATTGAAAGAATAGCGACGCTTAAGAAGATACACGATAACATCACGTCGATGCAAATCAAATTAGCCAAGTATCAAAACAAGAAACGAAAAGTGACATCTTAGCTAAAGGAGAGGGATAAAGTGTATCTCCTAACAAAGAACCTAAAGACTAGGAAGAAAAGCAAGAAACTTGACCATGTTAAGGTCGAATCATTTTTCATCAAAGTAGTCAAGGAATCAATCAATTACGAACTCGACTTACCCAAGGACGCCAAAGTATTTTTAGTATTTCATATTTCATTATTGGAACCAGTCGACCCTAGCACGCCTATACAGGAAACTTTTCATTATTACCCACAGGAAGAGAATCGATTTGAGATTGAGAAAATTCTAGAAAAGAGAGATCAACGTTATCTTGTCAAGTGGAAGGAATATTCTACAACAAAGAACACGTGGGAACCTATTAGCAATCTCGACGATTGTGACACCCTTATCTAGAGATTTCATCAACATTCGAGAAATCATCTAGCATAGCAAGCGAAGACCAAATGATAGAAGATGCTTCAATTAGGGCATTCGCAACGAGACAATTAGAAGACTCTGCGACGTTCGACTTCTTCACCTCGAACAAGAGACATTGTGTCTTTCGCTTTGCTTTCGCATCAACTTCTTTTAGCATCTTTTTATTTCGTAGTAGTCGCGTAATTACGATTGTCAACATAGCTTCATTCTTAGCGACCTTCGAGGACAGGTCTTCCCTAATACGATCTAGCGAAATTCACGACATGTTAACACACGCTTTGCTAGCGCGAACACATTCCAAGCACTTTAGACGAGACGACGAGTCTTCCATTGCGATACAAGGTTTATCAAAACAAGAGCAACGCTCACAGGCAAAGTCAACCAATATATCGTAACGATCGATTTCGAAAGCGAGACGAATACGATTTTGTTGTTAAGACATAATAAAAATGTAAGCAATCGCTTTTTGAGACGAAAAGGTCAAGAAGAGGGATGGTGTTACGACCCTAGCTCGTTATAGCCAATATATATTCTACGAAGAGATATGTAGCACGAAGCACGACTACCTGCATGCTTGACGACTTGGCAGGCGAGCAATGTTCGACGTACTAGCGAGCGAGTTCGACGTGCGCGACAACGAGCAAGGCGAGCAGAGCTCGACATGCTCGACAACGAACATGGCGAGCAAGGAAGAATCTCATTTAGTATATAGATCTCCAAACACGACTCTCTTATGAATCGTGTTCAACTCATCTTAAGTCTTGACTTATTGTTACGACTATTAAAGCTGCAAACTCTTGTTACCAAATGATTGCTTGCATTGCCTAAAGACGTCTACAAACCTCTTCAAAGCACAACTCTCTCTAATATCCTAAATCGCTAGATAGTAGCGTAACAATTAGATCTAATTATAGATACATACTTTAATTAAGAGCATAAAGACATATAGCATTTAATGACATATCTCTTAAGAAAACTCTTGTTAATCGAATAGAATTATGATATTTACAATAAGAAGCTACTTGCTATTGTGATCTTCTTGAAATCATGAAGAGTATACATAGAAGAATCATCAAAACTTATAATTCTTACAAATTATAAGAATCTTTTGCACTTCACAACTATTAAATAGCTTAATAGAAGACAAATGCGATGATTAGAACAACTTGAACAATATAAGTTTAAAATATAGTATATTCTAGGCAAAGACAATGGCAAAGCAAACGCACTTAATAGAAGAAATGATCATATAAAAACGAAGAAATCGTTTAATCACAACATACTTAAGATTAACAAAGACGAATTACTATTTGTTAAACCAAACAAAATGTGCACACTCTTATGATTCCTAAACGATTATTTATGCTTTAACACTTCCTCGTAAGCGAACAAGATCTATCGAATTGTGAATTTTTCTATGCTTGAATCTCGCAAGCAACATTGCAAATTCTTTGTAAATCGTTGCGCAAAGTGGTGTTCTAGAGTTGCAACAAACTTTAAGATCGTAATCGCATTTACGATCATTGCTAGAATTGAACTCGCGATCTCGCGATCTATCTAACGAGATTTGCGCTTTTCGCGCTAGCGCAATAATGCGAAAATCACAACGCAAACCTAGGCTTATAATCTATTGAACCAAACAAAATGTGCACTCTCTTATGATTTCTAAACGATTATTTATGCTTCAACACTATTAGCAAATAAGTATAAGCTAAATGCTACATTACGAATACTTAGAGACAATACGAAAGAATTTCTAGTGAAGAAAGAAAAACTTCAAATATCTATTGACAAAATCGACGAATGCATAAAGAAGCATCATGATGAATCATTGCAAGAGCATTTAAGAGTGATCAAAACTCTTTAGCTTTTACGCTAGCATTGTTAGTTTCTTTAGATAAGACAAGTTGTCGAGATATACATTAAACGATGCCTTAGTTGTTAATAGAACAAACATGATACACATGCGAGCTATGGCGAAATTCAATATTAGGAATTACTTAAATCGCTATAAGATAAAGTCACGATGAACTTTATTATTAAGTTGCCCAAGTCGACGAATCTAGCAACTAGAGATAGATATAATTCGATACTAATAATGATTGACAAACTTATCAAGTATTCACATATTATCGCATGCAAAGAGAAGTTCACAATAGAACAACTAAAATACATTGTATTAAATCGACTTATACGATATCATAATATACCCAAAAAATTAACTAGTGATAGAGACAAGCTTTTCACGTCTAACTATTAGAAGACGCTTCTACCAATGTTAGAAACAAGACTTAGAATGTTCATTGTCTATTATTCGATCATAAATGATTAAACAAAGCGAACAAACTAGAGTTTGAAGCAATATTTACGACACTATGTCAACAATACTTATAGCAATTAGGTATTACTTCTATCTATGACTCAATTAACACTAAATGCAAAGATTTCGAATATCATTAAAATAACTTTATTCTTCGTCAATTATGACAAGAAATCTAATCTCTTTAGGAAAGAGCAAAAGCATTTGTTAGCTCAATTAGTTATCGAAAGAATAACGACACTAAAAAAGATACACGACAACATCTCGAAAATGTAGAAAAGATCGACAAAGTACTAGAATAAGAAACGAAAAACGACATCTTAATTAAAGAAAAGAGATAAGATATATCTTTTTACAAAAAATCTCAAAACAAGGAAGCTAAGCAAGAAATTAAATCATGTCAAAGTCGAATCGTTTCTCGTTAAGAAGACAAAGAGATCAATCAATTACGAACTCGACTTATTCAAGAACGCCAAAGTATTTCTAGTATTTTATATCTCATTGTTAGAATTAGCAAATTCAATCACACCTTTATAGAACACATTTTATTTTCATTCGCAAAAAAAGAAACAATATAAGGTTGAGAAAATTCTACGACAAGAAGATCAAAAGTATTTAATCAAATAAAGGAGATATTCTATCTCGAAGAACACATGAAAGTCAAAAAAAAATCTTAATCGTTGTCAAAATCTTCTAAGAAAGTTTCATCAAAAACAAGAAAGAAAGCAATAGCTCAATTCTAATTAGTCGAAAGTTGAAATTGTTCGAACGACACATCGAATAGCAACTTAAAGGTCTTCGCAATAAACTTAGTGAAGTGTGCTTCGTTTATCTCTAGATTATCAATGTTCTTTCACTTCGTTACGATCATTTTTTTCTTCTTATTCTCTAGGAAGTTAAGTTGTTTTTTTAGTCGATTTAGCTTAGTACGCGCTTCGCGCACTTCTTTCTTTAAGCGCATTCGTTTCTCGTAAATTCGTTTTATCAAAGTAGAAAAAATTGTCAAATCACAATCACGATTAAATCGCACACACTTTACACACTTCTTTGAATCATCATTTACACAATAGATTTTACTAGACATCGCACAATTGCGACAAGAACGCATCACGAAAGATACAAGTTTTAGAGCGTCAAAAAGATCTTTCTTGCGAAGAGAGAAGAAATTTCTAGTATTAATCTTTCTTGAAGGCATGATGAGAAGACATTGAGTTTTGGGACGAAAACCTTGAAGAAAAGAATAGTGTTACGAGCTTATTAAAGTTGTACTAGTGGTTTGAGTTCTACGCCTTAAAGGCGAATCTACTATTATGTTCGACATGTTTAAGAAGCGAACATTCTAAGTATGATGTTCGACATATTCGATGAGCGAACAATGCGAGCAATCATGTTCGCTATGTTCGACGAACGAACAAGGCGAGCAATTAGTATTTTCTTTGTATATAGAAACTAGAACACGACTTTCTTATGAATTGTATTCAACTTATCTTAAGTCTTTACTTATTATTACTCTAGTTCATTAAACTATCTATGAAGATTTATTGAACATAAGATTGTCTATAGTTGTAATTCTTGTTATCAAGTAATTGCTTGCATTGCCTAAAGACGTCTACAAATCTCTTCAATAGCATAACTCGCTCTAATATCTTTTATGAAAGTACTAGCGTAACACATTGTTTAAAAAAAGATTTTTGTAAAAAAAATTAACAACGTAATTTAAATTCTCGAAACAAGAAGCGCTCTTATTGCGCTAACATAGCGCATAAAGAATATTTTATTCTTTTGATTTAATATTAAAAACAAAATCTTAAATCAAGAATTATTCTCGAAATTACGCAATAACTTTAAAAAAAATTATATAATTATAAATTGAAAAAGATTATATTAACAACTAAGATTCGCGACGTCTTAACAACAAGAAGTTGTCAAAAAAGTATAACAAGACTTTTCTTATATAATTTTGACAAAGCTAGTTCGAATGTACAAGAAAAGCGCACTTGTTAAAATTGTAACAAGAAAAAATATATCTAAAGAGAATATTCTAAATTTGTTAAAGATAACTTGCAAGTTAATGCAATTAATAGTTCTTAAAAAAGCTTCAAAACAAACGTTTTAAAAGTATTATTATTACGTTCTTTTATTAAAGAGATTTTTAACAATTTAAAAAACTAAATAAATTCGCAAGAATTATAATTGTAATTGCGAGTTAAAAATATAAAATAAAAATTCTTTTTGCAAAGTTATTAATATTTGTTAACAAAAAGTAATACAAACAAAAAATCTTCTTAATAAGAGCGTTTATATTAATTGCATTAACAAACGTCTTGCGAAAATATAATACTTGAAAAAAATTAAATAATTTGTAATTGAAGCGAAAGTTTTTACAATTTAAAAGACTTAATTTGTAAAATTTTATATTGCAAAAATCAAGATTTGCAACAATAAAAAACAAAAATATATATTAAGATAAATTTTCTATATATTCGATAAAATTGTATATAATATTATTATTAATCTTTTCTAAATAATAAAAGCTAATTTTCACGTTAATTAATATACGTTAACTTGACGATATTAAATTACAAAGAATATTATTGTTATTAAGTTCTCGAAGAATTTTTTGAAACCTAAGAAATAAATTTTGATGTTTGCTTTAATTTGTTGCGATTTAAACGTTAACAAAACGTTAATAATGTATATTATATTTAAGAATATTTAGAATTATAACAATGTTTTTAATTCAAAAAATGCATTAATTCTTCTTAAGCACAAAAAGAAAGATTATAGAAATGATTTACTTATTAGAAGAGAATTGTCTTATAACTTGTTATATATTTTGTTCGAATAAAAGTTAATTGTTTTACGTAATTATCTTTTGAAGAACTTAATTTTAAATAGAATTTGCGAATTAATTAATTAAATCGAAATATCAATATTGTTTGTATTAAAGAGCAATAAAAATCTAAAACTATATATTAATTATTGCAATCTTAAGGCAATTACAATCAAAAATTAATGTTCTTTTTCTCTTATAAAGAAGACGCTAAATTGTCTAATAAGTATTGCGTACTTTACAAAACTAAATCTAAAAAATACTTACTATTAAATTCGAATTTGTTAAAACAATAAGTAAAAGATAGTTTTTCGAATACAATATAAATACTTCGAATACGTAATAATGTTGTTTAAATTAATAAATATATTAATTATCTTTTAGATTTTGATTAACAAAGTCTTGAGAAATTTGATAAATTATTTTTGTATAATTTATCTTAATAACATTTTGATTTACTTTAAGATACAAGAAAGATATTAAAATTG
>JAABUJ010006061.1_pt1 | contig 11853 bp, 8 predicted proteins | sample 5559131 | NCBI WGS metagenome assembly JAABUJ01 (sample SAMN10711875, study PRJNA513366) | rock metagenome | isolation source: Antarctica rocks | place: Antarctica: Victoria Land, Mt New Zealand nord | collected 2016-01-07 | reverse complement strand
GAAGGTGGAAAATCGCTTCGATGCGCGCTTCGATGTTACCTGGGAACAAGCCATGATTAGCATTCTTCAGCGCAGAGAATAGCTAGATTAGAGACGGGTGATATACAATCCAATCATTGTTCGTGGGATCGTAAGGCATGACCAGTGGTGGAGGCAAGTTGAAACTTACACTGGGAGCCATGATGGGACGTGAAGACTCAATGGAGCGACCCATGGCGATGATAACGGATTGCACGACTCGAGCGAACGGTGACTTTCGTAACGGTCGAATTGAAATTGACCTCGCCGAGATTAACTGCCTGTCTCGGTAGCAGAGATCAACAGGTTCGTCCGTTCCACGTGGTACACGAATTTGCAAGGTTCGAGTGTCAATGACGTTGATAAGATGTTCGGCTAATTGTTGCGCAACAGCTTCCGGCTGTCGATACGCTCGTCGGACAGGTAAACTGGGAAGAGAGCTCGGAGTTGCAGAAGTTATATGGGATGGGAGACGTGGGGTTGGAAAGGTGGAGGTCGACGATAAGTAGAAGGGCTGTCGATCGGCCTCAAAGTATGAAACCCCCTTTTAAATTCTGACTGTTGCTAGCCGCGATGTCTCTTGCCGCGTGCTCGAAACTAATGACTAGTAATGAGTCTCCGCAGCGTCTGAAACAACACGCACTGGGGTGAAGACTTGGAAGAGGGAAGGCTCGGAGGGGTCTTCCAGTCGTTTAAAAAACCATGTTGGGGGTCATCAGGTCGGACTCAACCTGCCCCCATCTCTACTAATTCAGTATAGTTCAGACCGGTGTGGTGAGCAAGCGCCGAGCGGAGAGGGACGGAGGCTTGTGCCAAGGGCTAAAAAGCGGCCGACAAGGGAACCACGTTTTTCCCCTCGCTAGCGCGAACCGAGGTTTCCCCTGCGCCACCGTCCGTCGATCGTCAGTCCCTGTCGACGATAAGGTATTGCTGCCTCCGCCCTAAACTCCTTCGAACGCACGATGCAGAATAAATCACTCTTTCCGCCGTAACGAGATGTCATTAATGTATATGATAGTCTGAGCGGAAGACACTGTTCCTTGCTACTCACTGCAGTCGGGTAGGGGGTTGATCCAATACGGAGTCCAGACCTTTTTTTGTGAAGAAATTTGTTCCCTGTCGTGGTAGACTGCACTTAAAAGGCTGATCGGTATGATTATCTCATCAGTCCTCTAATAGCGTCTTGTTCATCGTCCTATGATTGTGTGTTCTGATCGAGTCCCGGTTTCCCTCCTTTGCTATCCGTCTTCTCTGGCCGATCTGTCCGTTATCACTTTTTCAATCCTGTCTTTTTATCGAAATGTGCAACGAAACAATAGTGCATCACTATCAATGCTTGGGACACGTTGCATTCGGCAAGCGCCAGCACTGGGATGCCCTGACCTATCCCATTCGATGGCAAGAAATGTTGCACTAGGTATCCCTTGGCACACTCGTAAAAATACTTTTGGAACAAGTTAAAATAGGCTGTTCGGACCAGTCAAGATCCACACTGAAAGAGGTTAAATGTCAATTTATTTCACTTGTTGAACGGTTGGGTCCTCTGAGAAGGTCTGAACGATGTCCCGAAAGTTGAGCTTTTCTGGAGGACACCCTGAGAAGTGCATCATGCCAGCGGATGGGATAGCTGGCGGTTTTGCTGACCTTGTCACATTCCACGTTTTAGGCAAAGATGGTCAAATCCAAGCAGTTTTTGAAAGCTGTCAAGAAGCCCAGCAAGCAGAAAAGCACGGTGTGCATGCGAGAAGCATCAGATGCGTTTCGTCAGTTTTCTAACATACGTTACCTAGAGACCCGAGAATGCGAACGAGTTCCTTGCCGGTACAAGACCTTCCAAACAACAACCTAAGGCAAGCAGCATAGACCATTGCTAAAATCATTATCAGTGGGCGTTGATTTCGAAGAAGCTGGTGAGAAATGGCGAGCTGGTGACGCAGCAAAATCGACAAGGTTCTTTATCAGAGCCATAGAGGATTATGATGCAGGTCTTGCCAAGTATCCTCAGTCCTTTGATCTCGCGTACAACAAGTGAGTAGTCCCGTTCGTCATAACCATCAAATAGAGGCGCTCTGATAGAATCTCGGCCTGATGCGTTCTAGGGCCCGACTACAATATGAACTTGCTCAGCAACCACGCTTGCTGGCTTTCATGCCATTCTCGTTGATGGATCTATTACAACTTGCGCTAGAGTCTCACAGATACGCTCTCGACATCAAACAAAATAACCCAGATCTCCTGTTGTACGCTTCCCTACCCTCTCCGATATTGAATGTCGTGTTGACACTTGCTAGTAATACGGCCCAGCTCTTGACGAGCTTTGTAGAAGCGGCTACGGAGCTGAGACACCCACTTAGCAGTCAGATCGATGGACTTCGCCTTCTCCAAGAAGCCTTAGAGCTGTTCCAACGGTGTCTCACACTCCAGGAATACCAATTAACACAGTCAGAAGAAGACCATGTCAGTTCTACAGAGAGACCGTATGTGAACGATAAGTCAGAAAACCACACAACAAGCGAGGAGGCTTGGGCTACCATTTTAGAACCTGTGACGCATGGGTCTCTTGTAGACACAATGGTCGCGCAATTGGATACTTTGACGACTATATGCAGCCTTGTGATACCGCAGGGAAGCGATGATCTAAGATGGATCGAAAAGTATTACCGCATGCTGAAAGAGAAGCTCACGTGTCTACGAGACACAGAAAGGGTTCAAGAAGAGTGTCTGGCAAACGCAAAATTTATGGCTGCATTTGCAGATGCAAGCTTTCGGCGCGGTCAGCTGGACATACTCGAGTACGAGCGGAAGCTGGCTGCGGCCTTTGATGCATCCCTTGATCTGACCAATCACCCTGAAGGTCTCTGCGACCAAGCAGATGCAGAAATCACGTTTAACACTAGCATACGAGTTTCAGCGCAGTTGAGCACACAGCTCTCTGAAACAGACTCGACACGTCTGAATGAAATCCGATGGGGACATATTACCAAAGCGCTGGACGGTCTTACCGCAGCAAGTAAATTACCAAACGCTGAAAACTTGCCCCGAATATACCTTCGCCGCGGAGATTGCGAGCTTCTGCGCTATCGTCTCGGTCATGGTCCCCATCCGCATGGCATCGCTGCGAAGAGTGCACCGACTTTACTGAAGAACGCAGAGGTCTATTATCGTGGCGCAGCTGGATTCGCAAGGCATGCAGGCGTTGACGAAGAGGAGTGGGAAGCCCTTGTGAAAGAAGCTGTTGCGGCAAGTTTAGCTGGGAACAGCATGAAATTGCAGGGACTCTGGAAGGCAAAGGAGAAGGCTGTCCTTGAGATTGTAATGGAGATGCAGGAGGAGAACTTGCTATATGGGGAAGATGTCCTAGGCCAGAGCAAGCAGATCCAGGTGCAATGAGCACTTGATTTCTGGATTTCCCAAGCCGGGTTTTCTCAAATCCACGGACGAGCATCTCCAAAATACCAAGGTCCATGCTCCATTAAGCAATGAGACCAAATACCAATAATCCATAAGTCTACGTTGGTCGAGCTACGTATAAGCGAGACCTTTGATCGTGTTTGATTATGAAACGATTCAGATTCGATAGGCAAAGGTGAACTGCACCGGATGTTCTACGTTGAGATCCCTGGGACAAATTTTGAGGCTCGAACAAGCTCTATCGAGAATACGATGGTCAAGGGGTATTTCTGAGTGAAGAAATATATAGGATGTGATCCTCTCCGGCATAAAGTACATGATGAGAAGTCGTCTCGACGTCCTGGATGAAGTTCAATAGTCCTCGGCTGCTAAGGCCGTGCGGCCTGGGTCCAGGAATGGCGATAGCAGAATGCTCTAGATCATTGTATCATACCTCGTATGTGAAGATATGAACAAAGGTCTTACCTTACTGCCCCGCGCGTAATTTATAGAGTCGATCAATGGCCGCTCATTTCCAAATCGACCGCACGAAGACCAGTCTATGGCCTAGGGTGAGATCCTGGGCGCTCTAGCGATAAGTAGAGACAAAGCTAAGACATTCGTAAGTGAAGTGCCCATTTGCAGTTCTCCTCTTAGTATCATCCTTGGGAAACACTAGAGGGTTTTATTTTGCTTGAAATCTCCAAAGCCGTTAGGGAATCGAGCCAAAAACTTGCGCATGTTTTCTTTCGACCTGGATGTCGTAAGCCTCAAAAATTACCCTACTGAGCTGTCGAAAGGTTCGGACACCCACGTTTCGATGAGTTTGAACCACTCGGGACATATAGCAGCCACAACGATGTCAGTACGACTGCAAAGGGTCAGTTTTTGTTTCCACGGGTTTAACAGCACGTGGAAACTTACATTGCATACATATCATGACGGTCGTAAAAGTCCTGCTGGGGCTCAGAAGCCCCGATTTCATTCTTATACATGTCGATGAAATCCATTCCGAAGATGTAGCGGGGGTCGCCCATGTTTTGAAGGTCCACTACAGCGTATCCCTGTCAGTCAAATGTCCCTTGACCAATATTGTTCGATAGCATGCTGACTTTCATTATGTCCATAGAAGGCGCAGGAGTCGAACACTATAGGCTGCTTTGTATTCACATCAATCTGGACGTTACCGTCCCACAGGTCGCCATGGCACAGAGTAGGCTTGATATCTCTGCCACCGGTCTGCAAAGGCCGCAGGAGCCGAGCAATGACCTTCTGTATAAATGCTTCTGTCAGGTCGGCCAATTCAGGATCTTCTCCGTAGACATTCTGCAGAAACGAGATGTCAGAACGAAATTGACGCGCAAAGTACTCCTCCCAGCTATCCGTCCAATCATTAACCATTTTAGGAGGTCCATTGTACGTCGTCACTTGGAATCCAAATTTACCAGTCGGCGATACGGACGCCTGATGCAGCTTCTTCAAAATGGCGAGAAATTGCACTGTGGGTGGTGGACGATCGCGCAGGTCGCGGAAGCGGGTCATAAAGAACGCCTTAGACTTGTCCTCTTCGAACATGCCCCATGCCATCGGGATCACGACGTTGTCGGGTATTATCGCTGCTAAGGCCTTCTGCGATTCATACTCTCCTTCGGCCATACCATTCCATTCACTTTGTTCAATGATCTAGAAAGCAGCCATCAGCAGAGTCTTGCAATTGGACTCAAAATCGAAGAGCTCACCTTGAGGAAATATTCCTTTTCTTCGCCATCTACTTCAATGTCGACTCGAAGCCCAATGGACCACTGATAGTCCGCTATTCAGTATCATATCAACAGAGAACACTAGTCTCGTATATCATACCCTGGTCTTGCCATGTGGAACAACCGATAGCACTTCACTCCCGACTGGGAGAACTGTCACCAGTGTTAGTGCCCGGCACCGATTTCTCCGCCGTACTTTCGTCTCGTCGACGCCGCTTTCCGGCAAAAGATGAAGCAAGAGCAGGCCACTTACCTGCTAAAATGGCTGGATCGAGGTTCTCATAACCCATTGTTGACGGGTTGGTGATTGGCAAACCTCTGAAGAGCGCCTTGAGACAGGTGCAAATAGGTGTCTTCCATGATGGCAGCCAGATCAAACATGATCTGCGACTATCCGTAGGCGACAGATCCTCCCGCCGCAGAGCATAAACTTAGTTGATTCGCTCCGGGGGGCCGCGAGGGGCTCGGCCTAACCGTTAAATGGTTCGAATTCTACTTGCAACGATTGCCGGGGTTGCAGTCAGCCTCATCGGCTCATGCTCGCACCATAACTGATTCACTCCGCGGTTCACGTCGCCGTCAATTCGCAAGACACTGGACATGCCAATACATATGTGTATATCTCCCTGGCCATGTCGGTACGTGCTGCTGCCATACTTCACAGCCTATACGTTGCCAATGTACTCAAAAATTGCAGGTCAGCAACGGTTCCGATACCCAAAGCCTCACCCGAGAAGTACCCTTCCGCCACAGGTCATCCGTCGATAATAGCTCTGATACGAGTTCTACTTACGTAGAGCCTATCTCACGGCCGGGCCTCCCCTTCCTCAAGAAGCGGTTCACCAGTTCGTGGGCTCGGAAAAACACCGACTGCGATGACGAGAAAGCCGCCCGGGGCCCTCTTGGGCTTGGGCTTCTTCATTCTTCCCCTGAACCACTCATTGACATCATATTCGTACATGGTCTGCGAGGAGGCTCAATTAAGACTTGGCGGAAAGGGAATGACCCTCGAAACTTCTGGCCGCAACTCTGGCTGCCACTGGAGCCTGAATTACACCATGCCAACATACACAGCTTTGGTTACGACTCAGATTGGGCCAGTACAAAATCCAGCATACTAAACGTTCACGATTTTGGACAGTCACTTCTAGAAGAGATGCGGAATTCCCCGTACCTGAGAGACAACGCAAACGTAAGGTTGGAGATGTCTATCCTGACTCGCATTGCCTAAATCTCACAGGGACCTATACTACTGATTGGACATTCCATGGGCGGACTCGTAATAAAGAAGGTAAGAGCTTTGAGCTGCTAGAAGAGGGATGGCCCGCACAGCTAACGATGGTAGGCTTTTGTCCTAGCCAACAACATTCCAGATTTCCAAGAACGCATCCGATGCATATTCTTTTTGGCCACTCCTCATAGAGGTTCCGATTACGCCGCAGTCCTGAATAATATCTTGACCATCTCGGGAATAATGTCTTCACGTCAATATCTCACAGACATCACGACTGGCTCCATATCAGCTCAGCTGATCAACGAAGACTTTGAGAAGTACGCTAGCGATCTGCCTATATTCTCTTTCTACGAAACTCTCCAAATGAAGCTTGGGATTTCGTCCAGTTTGGTTGTAGAAAAGAGTTCAGCGATTCTCGGTAGGGCCCTCTGCTCTTGCTGGCTCAATTTTGAGTGTCTTACGAACAATCTAATGGTCTCGTAATTCAAGGGCTCGGTTTTAAACGAGAAAGAGTTCAGTACCTTAATGCAAATCATCGGGATATCTGCAAATTCGATAGTCCTGATGATCGAAATTATGTGACGTTGAAAAACGCGATTATAAGTGCGACGCAGGATACCTTGAGAGACGGCATGTTTGTATCGTACCATACAACGTCAGATTACTAATAACTCACAGGCGTTGAAATCACTATGCACCAGTCTCGTGAACAAATGAAAGTCTTGCAACCATTCCTAGCTATATTAGATCACCCAGATGAAAACTACCCCAGAGTTGAGGGTTCATGCCAGTGGCTTGATGCTCGAGATGACTTTCAAGATTGGAGGGATCCAGCTGGACAGCTCATTCGTGACGAAATCTCAGCGCCAGAGAAGAACCCATCCATTTTCTGGGTCGCTGCCAATCCTGGAACAGGTAAAACATATCTGGCGGCACATGTTGTAGATGAGCTTGGTGAATTCCAGCTCGAATGTTCCTACTATTTCTTTCACATTGGGAACAAATCTTCACGATCTCTTGGCGATTTTTTAAGATCCATCGCATACCAGATGGCTATGTCAAACGCTTTCGTCCGTGAGAAGCTGGTTGGAATCTGTGAGGAAGCATCGACATTCGACAAAGATGACGCCGCCACCATCTGGACTAAAGTCTTCAAACGAGGCATCTTCCAGGTAAGTGAATGCCATTATATGAATATCGTATACCCAGATGCTCACTTTCCGAGGCCCGCATAAGTACACCACAGTATTGGGTGATTGATGCGATTGATGAATGCAGCAAGTATCAAGAACTCTTCACTTTAATCAAGGGCATTCAATTGAGCTTCCCACTCAGAATCTTTATCACGAGTCGGAAAATCCCTGAACTCCAAAGAATACATCGCTCCTTGGAGGCATCAGTATCAATAACATGCATCGAGGTATCGGCAGAGGATAGCACCAGTGATATCGGTTGCTATATTCAAGAGCGCGTCAAAAATCTTGCGAATGACCTGGTGGGTGGCAAAAAGGATATAGCTGAGACCCTATTACGAAGGTCTAACACCTGTTTTCTATGGGTTAGGTTAGTTCTTGATGAACTGGAGAAGGTATATACTACAGAAAGCATTACGCAAATACTACAAAGCATACCCGAAGGAATGGTCCCCTACTACGAGAGGACCGTCAGAGCAATGGCTGAAAACACTCTCGAAAAACATGTCGCTAGAGCTGTGCTTGTTTGGGTTGTGGCAAGCTCAAGAAATCTCTTTATACCGGAGCTCTCAAACGCTCTGAAGTCGGATATCAACACTGTTCTTCCCAGCGCCAAAAGTGCCGTGGAGGGACTCTGTGGTCAGCTGATCTTTGTCGACCATCAATCTGGAATGGTCAGTCTTGTCCATACCACAGTACGCGAGTTCCTCCTCTCCGAGTCTGCTAGGGAATTCTACATCTTCAAGCCAAGGGCGCATGAGAGAATCGCTTTGACATGTTTGAAGTTGCTTTCGAGTGGCGAAATGAAACCCCCTCGAAGTCAGAGAATGTTGTCGCAAGCTCGTAAGAACCTGGAGCCGTCACCGCTAATGAATTACGCAATCACACAATTTTCAGAGCATGTCTACTCTGCCTCAGCCGAGACTGACGAGATCCTGCTAGCGTTAGACCTCTTTCTGAAAACGAATATCCTATCGTGGATTGAAAGGGTCGCTCAGATGGGCGATCTGTACCCCTTAATCAGGGTGTCGAAGAATTTAAAGGGCTATCTGGACCGAAGAGCCAAATACATATCACCACTCAGTAACCAAGTACAGATCGTCGATAGTTGGTCGACAGACTTGAGCAGGATCGCAACCAAATTTGGCTCAGCTCTTTTGCAGGATCCGTCGTCCATCCATTTCCTTATTCCCCCCTTCTGCCCGCTCAGTTCTGCTATCTACAGACAATTCGCAAAGCGACCAGGCCCATCGGGATTGTCGGTCGTAGGGCACAGGGAGAACGCGTGGGATGACTGTGTTGCATCCGTCAATTTCGGAGAAGACAGCATAGCTGCAGCTGTCTCTTGCGGCGAGAACCTTATTGCGGTGGGCATGGAATCTGGGGATATCAATTTCTTCAACCGCAAAAGTTGTCAAAAGGAGGGCATGATTCATCAAAAACACCCGATTGATCTTATCCATTTCACGGACAGGTCTATCGCGGCGTGCACGACCAGATCGGTTGTCCTCATGGACCGCATGGGAAACACGATATGGCAGATTCGACTCAGGTTCCGCTGCATTCTCCTCACCTCATCCGCCAACGCTATTGTTGCCGTGTCTCAACATGGTCACGTCCTCAAATGGGATATCTCGACCGGTACCCTTCTTGGGGATCAAGCATTTGCGTACACTAGTCCTGATGATGATGGCGATAAGGAGCCCAGCGTCAAGGCCCCCGATGTTGCTTCTCTATCCGCCGATATGGAGACACTTGCCCTGGCATATCGCTGGGGTACCGTATGTATTTTCGAGGTCGAAAGTGGTGAAGTTATTGCGTGGCCACGTGATGAATGTAACAGGCTTGCGCCGGTTTTGTTGTTCAACCCAAACCCTAACCTCAGCCTCCTACTTATAATATATACTGACCACGGACTCGCTCTGTATGAAACAGATACTGGGGCCCTGGTGAGCGCTCAAGAAACCTCGAGTACTGCCGGAATCCTATCGGCGTCTTGTTCGCCGGATGGAAGAACGCTTGCTACTGTGGACAAGCAAGGGGTCCTTCAAATCTGGGACTTTGAGTCGCTAAGTCTTCTGTACCATGTCTTATCTCCCGCGACATCGTTTCGAATCATCGATTTTGTATCAGATGGATCAAGCGTGGTTGACGTGACAGATTCTGGCATGCGGATCTGGAACCCAGCAACCCTTGTCCGTAAGAACATCGAGGAGGACCAAAGCATCAGCGACGACGCATTGTACCTCGCTGCCACTGAAGGTGAGTATGAGGCCCGTAGAGTGTCAAAGATTACAGCACTGTGTGCCCATCCCTCTCTGCCGATCGTTTTTGCTGGGAAGCATAACGGACAGGTCATAGCTTTCGACACGAAAACGGGGCTGCAGATTGTGGTGCTGTACACCCATCCTCATGGCGCTTTCGTTAGCGGACTAGCCGTCAGCCGGAACGGCATGGTGGCGTCAAGCGACGTTAATTGTGTTATACAAGTCTGGAATCTAAAGCAAGCTCTTTCACCGACTCACTTATACACATATTCAGCAGCACAAATCAAGGGACGAGTCAAGCAGCTGTGCTTCAGCACCCGTGGTGATTACCTCCTTGTGGCAACAACACAAGCAGACCAAGTCTACTCCATGACAGGCGGCTCATGCGTCGGATCGTTACAATTCGAACACGGCGAGAGAAAGGTCTGGCGGTGGCTTCAAGTGCCCTCTCCAGCAAAGCAATCAGAACAATTCGCTCTTATGCACGACCACAGATTGACAGAGTTTAGCGCCTCAGCTTTTCCGTCGAAGATCGATGGTTTCGAGGCTGACTTACATTACGATGTTGGCAAGGGTAACGACGAGACAGACATTAATTCCGCAGTCATTCACCCCGAAACACAGACCCTAGTGCTCGACGTACGTTACGCCTCAGGCTACATTTCGTCGTCATCAATGTTTCTCTTTGATCTAAGCAAGATGACGCTCCTGAGTGATTTGCTTCCAAAATACTGCAAGCATCTTATCGGCGTGAGCGAGCGAACGCGAAGTCTTGTGTTCTTGCACCAGAACTCATGGCTCTGCAGCATTAATTTAGCTAACATTGTGCCGGGCCGCTACACACAGCACTTCTACGTGCCCGATGAATACATGTCGGTCAGACACGAGGTATTGCCCGTACGGACTTCGGATGATAGTGTGGTTTTCTGTCTGCATGGCGAGCTGGCTGTGGTGATGAATGGACTTAATATGAAAGAGATGAAGGCCTTTGAGTAGCATTGTTTCGACGGTTTGGCGGATTGACTGTGGGCGCCCATTTGGCGGACATCCCAACGGAATCCGATTGTTCCGTCGAGGTTCTCATCGGGTCGTATGGCCTCCGATATCGCTTCGCGAACCAGCACCCAGTTCTAGCCGTACTATGTTATTCGGTCAAGGCATTTGTGTGAATTGCATGGCGTCGCGGCGTGGCACTAGGAGTCACGATTTGTTCTATCCTTGGGTTGGCTTTTCAATACGGAGTGCATTCCATACTAACAAGGGTTTGAGAGTTGTCGATGGGTGCCTTATGGGCACAGATTGAGGCACTGACGGTAAGCCGTTGGATTGTTCGCCCAGTGGGCGCCTATCCTCAAATTGTCATTCCGTTGAAGCTCTAACTTGGGGGAAAAGCATTCAAGTCTGGGCCGACGAATGGGGGTTTGCAGCAATTATACGTGAGTGGGACGGTGACGCGACATGTTACTGGAATTTCGACGTCAAGATCATGTTTCATCTGGAGTGGCGATGAAGACACGAAAGACCCCCAGTTGGACGATTTGACGATGGGTTCACTGATAAGAGGGCCCAACAGCTTTTGGGTTTTTCGTCATAGCTAGCAAACATCGGCTGTGCTTGCACCATCGTTTATGCTGCGAGTGGTATCTTCCAAAAAAAGTGAGCCATATCGTACCATGGAATGGCTAGAGATAGAGGAAGCGAGTGCTTAGTATCCGTTGAAGAATTATATTGAACTCGCAGCAATGTCGCGTCTTAAGTAGTGTCTCAAACTGACGCCACCAAAATAGATTAAAACGAAGCACGAAGCCCGTAGAGTGATTACCCAATCGGGTTAGCGCCTTGGCACATCTGATCTCGCCTCCGGACAGGTAGGTAAATTCCACACAATCAATTATGCATGCTCCCTCTATCGTATACCTGAATAAGTAGGCTGCTGGCGACTGTTGTATTTCTTATATCGTAGCACAAGCCGTTCATTGAAGAGCCCTATT
>JAABUJ010006059.1_pt1 | contig 11858 bp, 6 predicted proteins | sample 5559131 | NCBI WGS metagenome assembly JAABUJ01 (sample SAMN10711875, study PRJNA513366) | rock metagenome | isolation source: Antarctica rocks | place: Antarctica: Victoria Land, Mt New Zealand nord | collected 2016-01-07 | reverse complement strand
TAAATTCTCTAGCTTATTACTAGAGTTCTCGATTTTATTCGAGAGCGAAACAACTCTTTGTTGCTTTCGTAATATTATCGCGAGATTTAAGTTAGCTCTTACAAAGTCTAGAAATTTGTCAATAACATTAGCAGTGTTCGATTGCTTAAGAAAAGATAAAAATTAACGAGTATTATTGTTTTAACGACTAGTTTTGTTGTAATTGATATCTAAGTAGAGTAATGTTCGCTTGTTGTCTAGTCAATAAATCTTCAATATGCGTCAAACCTTGCCTTTATTATTTATTATACAATAGATATGCTTTTTTTATAGTCTACTAGCATTAAGAGTCTAGTGCGATTCTAGAACTTTTGTCAATTTATGCTTGATTAAGTCTTTAATGCTTCTCTTTACTAATTTATGCGTTAAATATGTCTATAGTTATAAAGATGCTTAGTGTTTGTCTCGAAAGAAATAACGAGACGTTAGACAACAAGAGCGATGTTGGTATGTTGCGATACAAAATAACTATTTGAATTATCTTTAATTAAAGATTAATAATCAAGCTAGCATCTTTTATTATAGTGTTGATTTTTCGCATTAGAATCTAATTAAGACGTTTGACGCAATCGTTTATCTTAAAAGAGACGACAACAATAGATTTTGTTTGTATTTCGCACTTCTTGCACTAAACTTTAAAGACTTTATTTATGTATTTACTCTTATTGTTAATGCGAATGCGAATGCATTTGCTATATTTATGCTCAAATTTGCCAATATAGCGTTTAAAGAAAACTAAAAGACTAACTTTATTCTTATTTTTAAAACATTTTACTCGTAAGCGTTTGATCTTATTATTTAGCCAAGTGTAGACGTAGCGAATGCCATCGAATTTGTCTAGAAACATAAATCTTATAACGTTAACGTAAATAAGATTGTTTTTCTAGCGACTAAATCGAATAGAAGCTCAATAAAACGTCGCTTTGACTCTTGCGCGAACGCAAGAGATGCAAGCATTATTTGTCGAGAACTTTGTAAGATTGAAGATGTCTCTTCGAGCAAACTAATAGACATTTTGTTTGTCTAGATGATTAAGACGTTTATGCCACATAATTATTGCATCTTTATTGATCGCTAGTAGAACAACAACAAAAACAAAAAGTGCAATAAGCGTTTTTAAATCTAAAAAGTAGAGATTAAAGTTTTAAATTGCTCGAACTTGCTAGACGTCGATAGAAAATTCGTAATCGATAATTCTTCGAGTAATGTTAATGTCTTTGATTTAACTATAAAAGATTAAATTGTATTAAGAGTTTGACACATACTAGACATTATAAAAAGTAATATGTTAAACTTTGTTATCTTCGCAACAAACAAAGAGACAAATAATCTCGATGTCTATAGTAATTAAAGTGCCTTCTATGTTTTTCATTAATCGATAAAACATTGCTAAATAGAACACAAAGACACTAGAATTTTTTGTCATATATTAATCGCATCTAGTATTAAAGATTGACTTGTGTAAGAAATAGTTAACAACGAGAACTAACGTAATGTCTACAAATAAAAAAACACAAGAATTGCAAACAAGATTGTTACGACAACAAAGACGAAATAACAATCATAAACTATTGCTTTAATAATTCTTTATTCTTCGTTGTTGTTGTTCTTAGATTGATCGTCGGGTCGAGTTATGATATCACCCCTCTAGCTCGACTTGGCGCCAAGATCGAGTCGTGACGATTTTTTGAAATCGAATCGCTCAAAGTAATTTAGCGCGCTTCGCGCTAAACTACCTATAGTAATCGACTAAACTACTTTGAGCGATTCAATTCTTCGATTTTTTTTGACCCAAGTCTTGGCATTTGCACGTGACATTTCCGGGTCAACGCGATCAATCTAGTTGTTCTTGTTCTTGTTTTTGTTAAACTTGAACTTGTTTTTATTCTTTTTAAATTTAAACTTCTTTCGATCTTCTTTCTAATTATCGTAATTTTAACAATGTTTGTTTTCGTCATTGTTTTAATTGTTATTAAAGCTATTGCTTTTTAGAATGAGACGCAATTTTAAATGTAAATTCTAGCAATCTAGTTCTCAATAATTTATCTTGTCGCAATTTGTACATTTTTTTTGTTTAATATATACGAAGTTAAGATCGTTAACAACGAAAAAAATATCTTTTGTAATAACAATTAATTTAATGATTGTCGTCGAAATTAAGATGTTATTGATAGCTAAAATATTTATTGAATTGACATATTAAGCTTCGTAATCGTAGATAATAGCAAACAACTTTTGCTTATAAATTTTATTTTTATTGAAAAACTCATGTTTAAATATTTATCGATCAATAAAGAGACGAGTAATATCGTTAAAATCGATTAAATATTTAAAGATAAATTAGTTCTTATTTATAGTTGAATTAATTAAATAAATAAATAATTTATTAATAATGTCGCGAAATTTGATTTCGTAATCGTTGATGTTTTGATAATTGATAACTTTGAGAAATTCGAATTTAACAAAAATTCTTATTAGTGCATTTGATTTTTTAGACTTGCATATCTTAACAATCTTTTAATAGATTTCTTTGACTAAATCAATTTTCTTTACGTCGTAATATAAACTTTTATTAACAATGTTTTGAAGCGCATTTATGCACTTCTTGTTGTTAGCATCTTATTTGACTTGTTCTTTAATAACAACATTGAGCGAGTTAATAAATCTAACGCCTAGATTAATGTATTTCTAGAGCTTGATTTACTCAAGAACTTCAAACGAATCTTGTTTCTAAACGAAAAAGTTTACGCTATTATTGATTTTAGCGATTTGTTTAAGAGTTGCGAAAAATAACGCGAAAATGCTAGTAATTATAATAATATTGACGTGATTTATTATTTTAGAGCTCTATTAATAACTCGTGAGCAATAAGTAATGTCACTAGTAAATGTAATAAAGATGCGCGATTGCGCAATAAAGATTTCAATAAAGATGTTCTAACTATTAGATCACAAAGATTAAGTAAATTAATAAATTTTAAATTAAATACCTAGTTCGATAGATACTCTTCGAAGAGTTTAAATGAAAAAAATAATTAAATATATTTTTTTCCGTTAACAATGCCAAGTTGATCAATCTTGTCAATTATTGTTTGAACAAAGTTTTAATAGATAAACGACCAATAAGCTCTTAAGTAAGTCTTATAATTTTGTCGTTCTATCTTAAGATTATAACTATTACAATTATGCAATAATATAGACCAAATATAGGTCAAATTAGTTCTAACCCATCGCTAGTTCTATTGGTACTAGCGTGCTCGCGATCGCGCACATATCTATTGCGCGATCTTCTTTGTATTTACTTCTTATGCTTTTAGTATTAATTAATACATATTTATATGATTCGCTCTATGTAGACTCCTAACACTACTAAAAGCATTCAACCACTATACTCGTAGCTTCACGAGATCAAAGAACGAAGTAATTCGACGAAACGATTAGGTGAGCTCGCAACAAGTCAAGATCTATGATAAGCTCAAAGCTTTCATCTAAACACTTTCGTTAATTACTTTATTTACACATACAATGGCGAAGCGATTCCTAGAACGAGTCTAGAAGATTGTCGATACGCTATTAAAGAAAATCGAAGAAAAACGAGTGTTCGTTTTATTCTCAAGTGCGTCGAATGAAATTTAGAACGTCAAAGATTCATTTTGAATCAAAAGCAAGACTTAATTGAAGCATTAAGTCAAGATCGATTCTAACGTCGTGTTAATATACATTGTAGAGTCTCGTTACGAACGCGATGCAACTCTATAATGCGTAAAATCATAAAAGATTATAATTGTCGACAAGAAAAAGATCTACAATACGACTCTTAAGACTCAAAATTGTTACAACAAGAGTAAACAAAAATTAACAAACATCAAAGAGTAAATGATTTTTTTGCAAAAATCAACAAATAATTTGAAGAAGAAACTACGTTTTTGTAACAAGAAGATCAATCGATTGCAAGACTTGCTAGCGATTGCTTAGACAAACATAGCATAAGCTTGCTCAAAGACACGAGCTTCTTCAACGCTATCAACGTTAATAGACAAACGCTTCGTTAAGTTTTCAAACTCGTCTATCTTTATTAACAATAATAACTTATTTTTCGAGAACTAGTCTTTGAAGTTACACGACAAGTTAATCATTAATAAGAATTACTTCGAAATCAATATTGCAAGAGCTACGTACGTCGTCGAGAGAATTGACGAAAACGTCGTCGAACACATTAATGCGTATCGAATGAAAAACGTTGTCTATTTCAAGATCGTCGACATAATAATGAAGATTCTAAAGAGCGTATATAAGAATTCGAATTGTCAACGCAATGCACGACAAAAATACCTAACTTTTAAACAAGAAATTAATTAAAAATTCGCTTCGTTTTTCTTCGAATTTGCACGTTTAAGTTACGAACTAAAATACATCGACGCCATACTTAGACAAGATTTCGAGACAAAAATAAATCGAAAATTGAAAAACATTCTCGTTAACAATTCTCGAGAGTTCGACAATCTAAATTAAATAAAAGACTATCTAATTATCGCGAACAACGTTCGTAGACGCATCAAAATCGATAATGATCGTAAAGACATTTTTAAGAAAAATAAGACGACAAATAAGTCCCATTATACGACGATTGTCTACAACGATAATCGTATTTCTATTTACTCTCGCACTATTATCACGATTGCAAAACTCGCTATCGCAATTCCTACTTTAGTTATCTTATCTTTGACAAACGTACAAGATTCTAAGAAGAGCAATTGCTTTGTTTGTCACAAGCATAGACACTTAGCAAGAGACTACTCTAATAAGAAGAGTCGAACGACGATAATTAAAGAATTGCAACTAGGCTTTGAATTCAATAAAAACTATGACTTATCGTCGAAAAACTAATCGCTCCCAAACGTGACAAAACGAAAAACGAAATAGTTGAAATATTCTCTTCAAGCTAACGTTTCAACTCGTACGATAGAACTTCTCTCACTATCAATTGTTAGCTCATTATCCTTGATAACGATTCTTATGAATACAAGGACAAAAAATTATTGAACATCGAATGCACGATATACAATGTAATTGATGAGGCCTTAATAAACATGATTTGCGAAAAACTTAATATCGAATCGATTCTTCTAGCGAACTCGCGACCTTTAAGAGCTTACAACGAGCAATTAGCTCTCAATTCTATCATATACGCCATCTATTCTACTCTAATTGTTAACGAATATGTCGAACAAACTTGTTCTATGCTTATAGTGCTTTTGAGAAATCATCGCATCATAGTAGGCAAATTCTAGATAAATAAGCACGACGTTATTTTCGACATAAAATATGATCGATTGATTTACAAGTCAAATCGTTGTTGTCATTTAGAAGCTACGTTCAATGTCAAGTCCAAAATCGTCTCTATGTCGACGATCTTAATAATTAAGAAATTTCCTAACTATGTGATTCTTAAAAAGAAGAAAACTTCTAAATTCGAGTTTATTTTTGCTAAGCCAAATAAAGAAACTTAAGACGATGCTTCTATTAACGATCTCGAATCTAAGAAATTCTTAGACATCGCTCAAGTATGTATCGTTGTCTTCTATCGACTTAACAATCGAATTTATTGTCGTTAAGGCGTAGGTTGTTTCTCTCTTACAATAATAACCATTATTGAGAAGCTAATTCGTAGACTCATTATCGTCGATTTCGATTGCGTAGAACTCAAGGCTTTTATCAAGATAATCTTAGAGAAGATACTTAAGAAATTGTCGATTAAATATTACGACCTTAAGGTTGTCTTTGATCGAGTCAAAGTTAACGATTTTTTATTTTATCGTCTTTATAATCACAAGATTTAATTGAAAAACAATGACAAATTAATGTTAAAAAGTAGAATTTATCAAATGTCGATTCACAAGCTTCTTGAAATTAAGAAATATTTAAAGAAGAATCTTAAGAAAGATTTTATAAGTTCTAGTTTGACTCTCTTTGCGTTCCTCGTACTATTTGTCGCAAAGTCAAACGAAAGACTTCGCTTTTACGTTGATTATCGCAAACTCAATGCTTTAACTTGTCGAAATCGATATTCGATCTCTCTAATTAAGAAAACATTAGCTCGTGTCATGAATTGCAAGTATTTGATCAAATTTAATATTATAATTGCGTTTAATAAGCTTCGCATGCATTCAAATAACAAGAATTATATCACTTTTGTTATCTCTATAAGAGTCTACAAATATTACGTTCTTTTCTTTGATTTAATTAACGAATTGGCGAGCTATTAACACTATATGAACGACGTGTTTTTCGAATATCTTAATGATTTTTGTTAAGTCTATTTGAACGATGTCTTGATTTATAGCAAAATTCTTAAGAAATATATTCGTCACGTTCGATTAATTTTGCAAAAGCTTATTGACGTAGATTTACAAATAAATATTAAGAAATACGAGTTTCACGTTTAGAAGACTAACTTTTTAGATGTTTTGTTGTTAATAGAAGGCATACGCATGAATTCTCTTAAGATTCAAGTAGTTATAGTATGAGCGATCTCTACTTGCCTAAAGAAGGTTTAGGTCTTCGTAGATTTTTGTAATTTTTATCGACGATTCATAAGAAGATTCTTTAAGATAGTTCGCCCAATGTTGAAGCTTACTCTTAAGAATACATCTTTCAATTGATTTGCAATTTGCCAAAAGACTTTCGAACTATTTAAAGAAAGCATTATTATCGTTCTTGTGCTACGTTACTTTGATAGAGCCAAACAAATTGTACTAGAAATTAACTTCTCGAATTATATTAATGACGAAGTTCTTTCACAATATAATAATGAAGAAAATCTTTATCTCGTGACTTTCTATAGTAAGAATCTATTGTTAACAAAATGCAACTACGAGATTTACGATAAAGAGTTGCTAGCTATTGTTCGTTGCTTAAAAAGATGACGACTAGATTTAAAAATTATCGATATCTCTATTAAGGTGTTTACGAATTACAAGAACTTGAAATACTTTATAACTAGCAAGAAGCTTACTCGTCGTTAAGCTAGATAAGTTAAAAAGCTATTGAAATTCAACTTTAAGATCATGTATTAATTAGACATTCGAAATGCTAAAGCGAATGCCTTAACGCGCAAACTTGATGATTTGTCTACTATTGCGAAAGACGATCGCATTAGATATTAACATTAAACGATTCTAACATCTAATTGTCTCTTAATTAATTGCATTGAACTCGATGCGAATGCCTTTATTTACGATCGAATTCGAAAAATCAACATAGATAATAAGAAGTGTGATTGCTTTCGTTGGGCCATCAAGAAGAGCAAACGAATCTTTAATTAAATTCGTTTAGATAGATGCTCTATCAAAGATAAGATTCTTCTCTATCGAAACAAGCTTTGAATGCCTAGAAACTCTAATCTTTTTGTAAAATTAATTCGAGAAGTTTACGATTAACTTTCTAGTAAACATTTTGAAATTTATAGAATTATTAACTTGTTGCGACGAAATTACTATTGATCTTATATGCGACGAGCAATGAAATAGTATATACGCAATTGCTATAGTTGTCAACGATTCAAGATCTCTCGCAATAAGTACAATGAATAATTGATTCTTGTCGTCATATCGACGGAACGTTAAACCAATATATCAATGAACTTTATTATTGGGTTGCTAGAATTCGATCAAAAGAACGCGATTTGCATCGTTATCGACAAGCTAACTAGAGAACGACATTATATAGCATGCATTGTTATTAATGAGGACATCTTCGTAGAAGCAACGACGAATATTTTTCTATATAACGTATTCAAATATCACGATTTGTCTATCTTAATTATCTTTGATCGAGAACCTTAGTTTGTGATCGTCGTTTAGAATTTTTTTTATCGTCGTTTGAGCATCATTTGCAAACTATCGATTGTCTTTCATCTTAAAACGAATGAACAAACAAAGCGTGCTAATTAGAACGTTGAACGACAATTTTGAACTTATTGCAATTACATGCAAAATAATTGATTTAAGTGATTACTTATGGCGAAGTTTGTCGACAACAATGCAATTTTCTTCGAAACTAGCATGATCTCTTTCTTCGCAAATAAGAGCTTTCACTCACGTATGTTCTTTAGTTTAGACAACATTGCCTACACTATTGTACGAAAGCGTATCGATGTCGCTAAAACAAAGAACATCATTGACACTATGTAGAACATTTTGGAAGTCATGAAGAACAACTTCAAACGAGCTTAAGAGACAATGAGTCGACAAACTAATAAACGTCGCAAGACGATTAAGTATTAAGTGAGAAACAAAATGTTTCTTTTTAGTTAAAACATCATTATCGATAGATTTGTCAAGAAATTAGAAGATAAGATGCTAGACTCATTTTTAATTATCAAAAAGATAGAAGCCTTATACAAGTTGAAGCTTTCAACATTTATAAAAGTGCATAACGTCTTTTATCCTAATCTCTTGCGTGCGAATCTAGGCAATTCTCTTCTAAATTAAATTCAAGAATCTTTAGAATCTATTGTTATCTTTGAGGGCGAGAAGTACGAGTTAAATAATATTTTGAACTTTAGATGGCATTATGAAAGACTACAATATCGTTGCAAGTGAATTAACAAAAAGCAACGAAACATAAAATGATACTATGCAAATGATAACGAGTTCAAAGATGTCGACGAGATCGTCAAGAATTATTACGGCAATAACATTATAACTTCTAAATCTAGTGGCAATGCAATCGCATTCAAAACGCGCAAATAGAGACGCTCTTAAAGAATTTAAAGCATTTGAAAGATATGTTTTAGATTTGTTTCTAAATCTAGAATCTTAGAAATATTAGAGATAACAACGTGTCTTCTTTAATTGTTCGTCTAATTTAGACGAACGACATTGATCGCTAATTCTCTCATTCAACCTCGCATTCATCACTAAACATTGAGTCATTATATGGAAGTTAACATTCGTTTGCGTTTCGCAATCATTAAGCATTCAATTATTGCATTAAAGCTAGCATTCGTCTATCTTTCGCAATTATTAGACATTAAATCATTGCATTAGAGTTAGCAATTCTATCTTTCGCAAGTGTTTGCCTAATCGTGTTGAGATATCTTTCTTAATTAAATTAATTAATCTCGTTTTTTTCGCTCTTACTTATCAAATTTTGCAATTTTGCACTATTAAACATCAATATATCTCTTGCATTAATGGGTCAACTAAATTAAGAATCGAGAAGCTTTTCAAACTTTTGTCTCGTTCGTCTTCATTCGAATCAATAAATAGAATTTGTCGTTTTGCTTAATTTGTTCAATCTAGTGAAGATAAACGAATTCGATTAATTGAATAAGCAATCGACAAATTTTTACTCAAACGAACAATTAATAAGTTCGAAAAAACGCAATAGACAACTTTATTTAATACGATTAACAACGAAGTTTTAACGAAGAAATTATTACTTGCCATAGTTTACAATTAGTCTTTAATAGAAACATCATAGTTTATCGTTCTTAATTATTAGATTTCGAAGACATCACAATTTGCTACAATTGACGTTATCACTTCAAAGACATCATTGTCTTCTACATTAAACAACATCATTTCGAAGACATTATTAGAGTTGTTAGCAAAACAATTATTTAAATATTAAAACGAGCAACTTGAGCAAAAGAATTTGAACGTCTATTTTAATAACATTTTAAATTTAGAATCTTTTAGTTCGATCGTCGTCTTAAAGCATCTTGACGAAGTTGTTGTCGCTCAACGAAATAGATTTGCGTTTTCAAACATCTTAAGTTTCGTTTTTTTATTCGCATTTTCTACGTTACTTGCGTTCTTAATTGAACAATCAATGATTAACTCTTTCGATAAATTAAGAAACGACAAAATTGACAAATTAAACGACAATAAATTGCGCAAAAACACATTAGCGAACGTTAATAATTTACATCGTCGAAAGCGAGCTTTCTCTCTTAAAAAAAATAGCATAAATTGTCGTCGTTAATCTAGAATTATTCGAACGAGTTTCGAGATAAACAATAGATTCAAAATAATAAATTTACGTTTTAATAATTCTTTGCAAAGTGATCGATAACAATTTGATCAATCTAGCTTTGTCGCACAATTGTACAATTTATAGTCTTTTAACTTATTTGACGTTAAGCAATATACTTAATACGATTAATAATAAGATGTTAAACTTAATGTCTCGCAATCAAATGCTCAATTTACTCACTTTTCGTTAACTTAATCGAACATAATTACGTTTAATAATATAGATTCGCAATAATAGCAAGAACTCGTTCGATAATTTTTTAACGTTCAAGTCAATTTAGCGATCTTTAAGTAGACTTCGATTTCGCAACTCAATTTTGCGATTTTTGAGCAAACTTTATCTTTTACAATCTTTGATTTAAATTAATTGCGAACTATGTTGCGTAAAAAAGATTAACGTTATCTTGTAAAACAAACATGACATTTGTCTCAAAATAAGTCGACTAATTTTCGTCGCATCTCTAGGCACTTTAATGAGTTTTTACAAAAAGATACAAGTGTGTCTTTTAGTCGATTTAAGACGTCTAATTTAGACTTCTTTCATTTAGACGCTTTAGATAGCTATAAGTTAAACAATATTATTTTCGCTTATAAGAAAACGATATATAAAGAAGTCTTTATCTTTGTCGAACGTACAAATGATTACGCACACGTTGTTGGCGAAGTCATCGTTTAAGACAATCTTTTTATTTGTTTTCGTAACTTTGTTATGACGTAATATTTTAAAAAAATAAACGACTTTAAACATCGAACGTTTCGAAGCTTGTTTCTTTTGAATTTTATCAATAAATTGCAAAATCGCTTTAAAATAAGAATTAGCAAGACGTTTAACAAGTTGACGTTAAAGATCTTTATCGTCAAAGATGCTAGAAAAGAACGAAAAACTACAAGATATTTGCAAAACATTATTTTTTATGCGCAATTGACAAGCATCGAAGAAATCTAAAGGCAATTGACTTGAGCATAAAATTAATTCGAGATAAAATTGCAATCTATTGTTAGCATACTTATTGTTCACACATTATTTTAAAACTTTATTAAGAAATTTGACGCAAAGCGCGAGATATAAAAGACAATGCTTGCTTATCGTTCTAATTAGCAAAATTCGAATCGATCAAATAGGCGACTAAAAGAACGAATTGTTCGTTAGTCTACATTATATGTGTTTCATTTAATTTATTTTTTTCGTATGCTCTTCTATAAGCAATTCGACTACGCGTATTTTTCTCGATAATAATTCGCAAATTACAAATATCTCAAATAGTTTATGCAAGATTTATAAAATTTTAACGAACATTTTCGTCAATTAATGTAATAAACGTCGACACAATTTTAGACATTAAAGTCTTTCGCAAGACTCGCAATTACAATGACGACAAATTTTTTCGCAAATAGTTAAAGCAAGAATTCTTATTATTAAAATTAGAAAACGAGAGATAAACAAAATAACGTACAACGAAATTAAGACAACTATTAAGATAAATATCGCGAAGATTATCGCAATAACTATTAGAGCGACTACGAACAAATAACAATTTATTAAGCTTTTATCGTGACGACATACTACGCGAATCTTGCGAAATATATAGAATTCGTCTACTACTTTATGCTCTTCGAAAATCTCACGAATTACTACAACAATTCTTGTGCAAATACAACAATATATCATGTCGTTAATAGTTAATCGAAAGAAATATACTATGTCGAAAAGAAAGCATTAATAATCATTAATATAATTGATTCGTTATAGAAAGCGATTTACTAGACGAATGCAATGCAT
>JAABUJ010006057.1_pt1 | contig 11866 bp, 16 predicted proteins | sample 5559131 | NCBI WGS metagenome assembly JAABUJ01 (sample SAMN10711875, study PRJNA513366) | rock metagenome | isolation source: Antarctica rocks | place: Antarctica: Victoria Land, Mt New Zealand nord | collected 2016-01-07 | reverse complement strand
GACGCCACCTACGAAGCCTCCCAAATAGCCGACCGCACCGAAGCGCGCGACCGGGCCCAAGCCGCCCAAGCCGCCGCCAAAGCCACGTTCCCCGCGGGGCAACCGCTTCGCATCCGCAACGACTACGTGCCGCGCGCCCAGGCGGCCTCCAAACGCGCCGCCTCCACCGCCACCACGGCGCTGTGTCCCAACTGCAAGCAGCAGATCCCCTTCGACGAGCTGGAGATGCACATGCGAAGTAAGACCCACTGCCTCCCCTTCCAGCCCCCTCCTCCTCGTGAGAACCCGGAGCGTGAGCTAACGAAACTGCACCAGTCGAGCTCCTGGACCCCACCTACCGCGCCCAGCGCGCCAAGGCCGACTCCCGCGCCGCCACCACCAACCTCTCCACCTCCGACGTCGCCGCGAACTTGAAGCGGCTCGCGTCCCAGCGCACGGACGTCTTTGATGCCGGCGTCGCTGCCACTTCGTCGGCGCCGGCGGAAGGACACGGGCGGCGTGCGGATGGGGGGAATCCGGATGCGGATACGGCGGAAGGGGCGAGGAGGAAGAGGGTTGCGCTTGGACTGGGCGGGGCGGGTGAGGGTGTGGGAGGGGTGGGCGCGGGGGTGGCGAAGGGGACGGGGTTGGGTGAGGGGATCAGTATCGAGGAGCAGATTCGGGTCATTCATCAGAAGGCGAAGCAGTGAATCTGACGTTGTTTGCTTTCCGTCCTCCGGTGAAATGGGAGTTTACTGGAATGGAAGATGTGATGTGGGATATCGCGTGCTATCTGGCCTGTGTACGAGTACTGTGCAAGATGGCATGTTTGGATGAGACCTCTAGGGACTCAAAACGAGCTTCTGGAGATATAATCGGCTGCTCGTCTTTGACTTAATCACAGATACGGCACGGCATGGTGGTCTACTTCCCGTCTCGAGGTGTAAGGATACTTTTCTATTTCATTCGGTATCGTCTGACCGACTTCCCATCATGTACGACTACCTAGTCTACCAATAGAACTGCCCGAACCAGGACCATGACCATGACCAGGACCACCTCGTATCGTACACATTAATCCTTGGCCCTAACCTGACCGTAGTTCGTTACCAGTACTCTATGGTACGACGCATAAGCAATCCGAAAGCATGTCAAGGGCGCACAATTCGGCTGAGACAAAACGACGCGGATGATTGCAGATGGCGGTCCGATACAAACGGGACGATGTCGGTAAAGAGGCACAAGACGTCCATCACTCAAATGCCCCCGGGATCGTAAGCGACAGCCTTGGTTCATTCGCTTGCTCCGTCTTCTGCTCTTCTTTCAGTGAACTCGCATTCGGTTGCATGTCCGCAATCTTCGATGCTGTAGTGTCGTAGAGACCGTGCGGACGCTGAGGTACGGCTTTGACTTCAGTAGCAATGCTCGTCGGTGGTTCGTCGTCGAAGATCGCCGCCTTTTTAGCCTTCTCCCATGACTCATCCGCGTCACTGTCCCTCCGCGTGATGATCGTCTTCCCAATCGATACCCTCTTCTGGTCCGAGTGGAACGGATCCTCTTTCAGCCTGACTGGAGCTTTGAGCTCTTTGATCTGGAAAATCTCTGCAATCTTTTCCTGGTCAAGATCCTTGATGTTCTCTTCTACATCCTCCGACGAGCTCCTCGGGGTATCTTTAGACTGTAACGAGGCAGGCACGACGCCTCCGCCGATCCTGGCCCAGAACATCCGTTCCCTCAGCCGGACGCTTTCCTCCCACGCCAACCTCTCCCCCTCTTCGTCGTAAGTCCGCCAGTACCCATCCTTGATCATCCGGAGAAAGGCAAGGAAGTCTCCGGACGCTCGAACTCTGCCGAGACAGTAATCGCAAAGTGGATATCGCTGGGCATTGTCATTGTCGCTAGTCCTGAATCGGTGTGTGCGAGCATGCTGGTCGTCCTTCCTATGTTCCCCACACAGAGAACAAGAGAAGATGTAAAGTCTGGCGGATGCCGGCATGGGCTCAACAATCAAGCTTCCCTCGCACATGCTGCTGAGAACCGCCCTTCGAGCCAGCCATGATAGACCTGGGGCAGTGTCCAAACGTAGCGTTGGTTCGAGGTCCTCGGTGAGCGCTCGCTTGTAAAACTTTGTGTCTTTGAGAGGTGTGTTGGCGAGAGGATGGTCTCTCGGTGAGGCGCCGCTGTTCGTTGAAGCGGCCGTGCTGGGAGTACCCGGAGTAGATGCATGCGTGCCAGCAGTAGAAAGAGATGACGTGGATCCGTTGGAAGGCACAGGGTTTGAAGTATGCGATTGCGCCTGGTTCGTCGAACTGACCAAGCTCATCACGTTCAGACCACTGTATGAGCCGCTTGTAACCCTGCTTGGGGGCGCGGAACTCCGATACAATTGAAGTAACGACTGGAAGTCATCATATGCCTGGAGGTCGGTACGGAGGACTGGATGGATCAAATGTGTGAAGCTAGTAGGGTGTGCGGGCGGGATGTCGACCACCCCTGGTGTATTTGGTGACAGACGTAAAGCATCAAAGACCTTATTAAGATTATCCTGATTAGTCACACCTGGTGTAGACGGTGCCGTCGAATTATTCGTGTTTGTTTCTGCCTCATCACGGTCGGAACTCATATGCTGCATAACGACTTTGAGCTCTGCCAGTTGCTCTTGATGCGAAGCGAGAAGAATCCCGGTGTCTTTGAGCTGGGTCCGCAATTGGTCATTTCTTCGCTCCGCCACCTCCTGTACGGCCTCCTGCTCTTTGCGTGCTGCCGCTACCATCTAAGTCGAGTCAGCAAGGGCAACTCACAGCCGATAAGCTGAATCACCTTGTTGGCTTCCTCAAACAGGGCTTCGGTGAGACCTTCCAGCTCTTGCTCGATGACCTTTTTGTCCTTCTCCGCAACACTTCTCTGCTTCCTTTCCTCGGAAAGCTTAGCCATCAGTGAGATCGTCTGGTCATCAACATCAGTCTTCTTCACCAGTATCCCGGTCGCAACCATCTCCGCATGCTCCCGTGCTTTCGTCTCAAGCTGCCGTATTCTTTCTCGCGCCGATTCGAGCTCATGTCTGGTTGCGGCAAGCGAGTCATCAAGGTTGGTCTGATGGTTTATGGCGTTTATCAGCTTGTTGCTGAGATTCGCAACTTCGCTGCTCAGGTCCGGGTGGTGAGGTGAGCTGGAGCCCCTCCTGCTAGACGCGTCGGAAGAGATGCTTGGACTTCGCGGGTCCGGCAAGGTATTCATACCCTCGGAAGGGGAGTGTAGCTGGGAGCCGGACAGAGCAGATGGTCTGGTGGCAGTGGCCATGTTGAAGAGAGCGGACGTGGAGTTGGACTTTGCAACAGACCTTTGTGGGGCGGCAGGCTTGGAGAGCGAAGTGAGCGAGCGGGCGTGTGACCAAGGCTTCTGTGAACCGAGGACGCCGTGATGGCTCACGCCGTGGAGGTGGAGGTAGCTAGAGATCGAAGTTAGAACCGCATTGCTATAGACATGTTCTATGACAACGGCATCTGCGACCAGGCTGCACGAAGAGTAAATCACTCACTCAGCCAGGTTGACGGTGTGAAGTACTATGGTACAGCAGTTGCAGTTCGGGCCCGAATAACTCAGGTCGCGAGTCAGTAAGAGCGAAGCACTGAGGCTTAGGCTTTGATTATTAGCGCCAAAGAGGAGGACAGCAAATGAGAATCGATCATCACGGTCATTGGAAAGAGCGTCGTTGCACGAAAGAGAGGTTACAGAGCCGTTTCTAGCTCCGTGAAGTGCGTTTGTAGTTGTGGTTGTAGTTGTAGTTGTAATGGTAGTTGTAGTGTAGTGTAGAGAACGTCAAGTACAGTACCTTCTGGGAGGTTGAGATACGGTTACCGATGTGGAAGAGGGAGGAGAGGAGAGGAGAGGAGAGCGCGGCCATATCAAGCAAAAAACGGGCTCGGCAGGATGCATCCACTAACGCACATGGACTTTCTTCCTGTCCAATCATCTGTCATACCGCCCAGTCCAGTAGGGGCTCGCTAGACTCATTTGAGTTTAGTGTATTGGCTGACGCACGGACCACACTGTTAGTAAGGTAAGCTTGTCATGCATCGGTCATCACCAGGTAATCAATATTGTCAGTTGGACATGATGGAGTGACAATAAGGTAAGCAGGAAGGTGGAGCTCATCACGAACCCAACATTGACTAATGATCAACTTCTCGTGAGTGCTGACAATGACATCAATAACTGACTGGAGCTCTTTTGATCCGTGGACTGGGCGCTTGAGGTGGTAACTCCACAGATTGCACAGCCATGAAAGCATAGACGGCCCATATTGGTGAAGAAAAACTTGGTTGCATTGTATCAACGCTCTAAGCTAAAACCCAGAGTGCTGAAGGGAACACCAACGCCATACATAGGAGATGATACACTCTGCAATCAATACCCAGCCGATTCCAATTTGAACGACGCCGTACCCTTGTTCAATGTCACGTCTCCGATGAACATCGACCTCTTGCCTTCCACCCACGCGTGGAAGGCCATCTTGAACAGCTTCTGCTTGGGATCCGACGTGTTCATGGCTTCCGTTGCGATCATGGCGCTGCCGGGGCTGACCAAGCCATACGTCCCTCCTGGGGCGATCAAAGGTTGGGCGAACTTCTTGTAAGGCCCGAACAAGGCCTGCGAAGTGGCGTAGCTGGTGCGCCAGTTGCTATCCTGGAAGTTGCACTGCTCGGAGAAGAACAGGTAGTAGACGTTCTCGTATAGGACGAGACTGGGCGCTTGGATCAGCGGCGCGTCCCCGGCGTCACGAGCCAGTATCTGCTTGGCCACTCCTTCGGGCGTGACTCCGTCGTCACGGAGGCCTTGCATCATGATCGGAGTGCTTGGTCCGTCAGTCCGGTAGACGACATATAGCTTGCCATCCTTGTCTTGGAACCCGGCCGGGTCGGTCGCGCTTTCCTTCCCGGGGGGACATACGAGCGCTTCGGCACGTGCGAGATAAGGACCTTCGATGTTGGTTGAAACTGCCGCGCCGATACAATGGCGGTTTGATCCCTTCGCCTCGGCGGCGTAGTACATGACGAATTGGCTGTCGTGGAAACCGCGCGGGTTGGGAAGTTCAACGACATGTGGCGCCCACACATCCGGCCCATTCGTTTTCGCAGCCCCTTTGTTGACCCAACAACCTGGGTGCGGGAGGGCGTCCTGCTTGCCGTCGGGGGAGGTCCATTTCTTGCCGTCGGGGGAGGTCGATATTTGCACGTTGGGCCCAACATGATCTTTCGTTTCGCCTCTGGCATTTGTGGCGAATGCGTACCAAGTTTTGCCGACCTGGATGATGGAAGGATCGGGGAAGATGCCAGGGATCACCGGCTTCGACTTGGAATCTTGGGGTAATGCCGCACCGTGTACGGTGCTTGAAAGGGAGCCCAAGAGGGAGAGAACTGCAATGCTGAGAGACCCCTTCATTTTGGCCGCTCACTTCGGTCGACTTAGCTTCCTGATATTCTCCTTTGAAAATAAAGTAGTAGGTGGTTTTCAATAGAGGTATGTGGCCAGAAGAAGTACCGACGGTTCAGTTGGAGGTTCAAATGCGAGATAAAGAAGGATGGGTTTGCTTGTGACTGTGAGGTTGATGGCTGTATGAGGAGAAAACGAAATCCAAGAGGGAAACGAGGACACCAGTACTTATAGTGTCCCAACATATGAGAATGCCAACACCGCAACATCGGCAGATGTTGGTGTTGGTTTTGGAATCTTAACATCGCCAACGGCACGAACAGCAACAAAACCGCTGAGCCACCCCCATGGAGCCTAGATCCTCCCGTAAACGTGAGGATCACAGCGCGTGCTATGCCCTACCTAACAACAACAGTAGTGTAAGAAGCAATGAAAAAAGTTGGTAGGGCTATGGCCGCATATATCAAAGCCAGGATAGGCCAGAAATGTTGGTTTCAGGAGGAAACTGTATAAATATGATAGCGTGAGCTTGGCACGGCTGAGCCCCATTGCCGCAATCCTGAACCCGATTCCCAAAGGATTCGGGGGCAAGAGGAGCTCGAGAGGGGGCGGAGACTCGAACTCTATGAATCCGCTCTGACAACGGTTGGTGTCTTGGCAATCCCTTGCAGTCCTTCGATTCTAAGCAGGAAGCTGCGGATGGATGGTCGTAAGACGGTGATGTTGGATCTGGCCAGCTTGCATGAGGCGGCACATCCTGACCCTCATGTGGCGCATCCCAACGGTGATCATTTTAGTTGCAACGAGCAGCCGGATGAAACGACTCTGCCGTACAGCTGAAGGGGGTGAAGAAAAAAGTAGGTAAAATTAGAAGGACTGAAGCCTTTATGTTTGCGGCACGGATCGTGATGAAACATGTTGGGCAGTGCAAACGACAGCGAGCCTCCACCGAGGTAAAAGCACGCACGGCGCATGTTGGAAAAGTATATGACGGGAACCTGCGGCGGGAACCGGCTGTGATGTTGGCCTGTTGGATAATAAGCTTACGGACTGTGGGAAATGTTCAGCGCAATCCTGAATGTTGGAGAGTACGGTATTGAAGTTGTTCGAGACTGAGCGCCGCAGTATTGATGTGAAGCTGAAAGCTGAGGTCAGCGCGATAATAGCGCTGCTACAACATCGCAAACGAGACCTAGTTTGTTCGTGTTCTTTTGCTTCCAACAATAATATCGTTCGCCATGATGAGGCCAGATAGTTTTCTTACCCAAGTACCAGTAGGATTATTCAATTTATTCTGTGCTTGCGTTCCGAGTTTGGAGCGTTTGTCCTCTTCTGGTCACTGACTGACCCCCCGCTTTTGCCTCGTCAACTCGGGGTGGGTTGGACCGAGTCATCATGATCATTGAGGCAATACCTTAGCTACAATTGGATCTGAATCAATTCCCAAAGAAGTCCATTGTGCGTATAGCCAATTCATCAATACCCATCATGACGGCGAAGCAACTCGTCCAGCTCGTGCAAGCAAACCGCCCCGCTCTAGGCCCGTACGAAGACCTCTACAAACACTTCCACTCGCACCCCGAGCTCTCACTCCAAGAAGTCGAGACCGCCGCCACCATCGCCGACCACCTCCGGTCCATCGGCGGCTTCGAAATCCACCAACACATCGGCGGGCATGGCGTCGTCGGCGTGCTGAAGAATGGCAGCGGTCAGACGGTCCTCCTGCGCGCCGACACGGACGCCCTGCCGGTCGAAGAGCAGACGGGCCTGCCGTACGCCAGCAAAGTGACGATGAAAGACAACGACGGCGTCGTCAAGCCCGTCATGCACGCCTGCGGCCACGACATGCACATCACCAGCCTGCTCGCCGCCGCCGAGCTGCTGCACAAGACCCGCCAGAGCTGGAAGGGCACTCTGATCGCGCTGTTCCAGCCGGCGGAGGAGCGAGGCGCGGGCGCGAAAGCCATGGTGGCCGACGGCCTGTACGACAAGATCCCCGTGCCGGACATAGCGCTGGGCGCGCACCTCATGCCGTACCGGGCCGGCACGGTCGGCACCAAGGTCGGCCTGATGGCGTCCGCGGCGGATAGCTTCAAGATCACGCTGTTCGGGCGCGGCGGGCACGCGTCGCAGCCGCACCGGACTATCGATCCCGTCGTCATGGCGGCGCAGGTCGTCGTGCGGCTGCAGACTATCGTCAGCAGGGAGGTGGGGCCGGACGACACGGCCGTCGTGACGGTCGGCAGCGTGCAGGCCGGCCAGACTGAGAACATCATCGCCGACAAGGCCGAGATCAAAGTCAATATCCGCACGGTCGACAAACAGACTCGGGAACGAGTCCTCGCCTCCGTCCGACGCATCGTCAAGGCCGAATGCGAAGCCAGCGGCGCCGTCAAGGAACCCACCTTCGAGCCGACGTCCCAATTCCCCTTCACCGTGAACGACGAGCAAGCCACGGCACCGCTCGAGGATGTTTTCGCGCAGGCGTTCGACCACTACGACCGCGACATCCCGCGCCTGCACGGGAGCGAAGACTTCTCGATCCTCGCCACGTCGCAGAACCGGCCGGCGTCGTACTGGGTGTATGGTGGTGTGGACCCGGAGAAGTGGGATGCGGCCGAGAAGGCAGGGAGGCTGCAGGAGGACATACCGATCAACCACTCGCCGTTCTTCGCGCCGGTCATACAGCCCACGCTGCAGACGGGCGTCGACTCGTACGCGCTCGCCGCGTTGAGCATCATGTACGACGCGTCGCACTCGGCAGTGTTGACAGAACGCCATCAATAATGTAATCTGAACACCTTGAACCTCGCCCCGCCTGCAGGATAGTCAAGAACCACTGTAGCGTTCACCACGCCCGAATCCGAGCACGACCGGTTCCATAACGTTAAAGCCCGATACGAGAAACTTCCATACAACCCAAATAGATATCAACTAGACATCCCCAAATCCCCAACCAAAAAAAACGCCCCCGCTATGCCCCCTTCCCCCCCCCTCCACCCCCTTTTTCCCACTCATCCCTCCAACCCACCATCATCATCATCATCATCACTTCCCCCCCTCCTTCTAACCACCACGATCCGCTCCTCCCCCCTCCCATCCTTAACCCGGCCCAACAGATCTTTCAGCTGTTCCTCTGTCACCTTCTGCCGCAACTGGCCCGTCTGCGCCAGCATGATCAGTCTGTTCTCGACGTCCGTCGCGCGCGCCTCGTTGACGAGTCGGATGCGCCCCAGCCGGTCCGAGGCGTCGGGGAGGAGGATCTGTGCGAGGAGGGAGGCGCGTGCGGAAGCTGTGGGAAGGGGGTGGGAGGGTTAGTTGTTGTTGTTGGAAGGAGGGGGGGAGGTTGGGATTGGGGTTAGGGGGAAGTGCCTTCTTGCTGCCTGTTCGATAGAGGAGAGCGGATATCAGTATCATCTCTTCACTTGCCAGAGACGGGATTATGATGGAGGACTCCTCGACCTACTTTCTCTGCTCGTCACCCGCGCCACCCCCGCCGCCGCCGCCGCCGCTGTTGGAGCTGGCTTGCTGTTGGAGTTGCGCGAGGCGCGCTTTGCGGATCTGTGAGGTGCGAGGGAGTCGGTTAGTTTTTGGTGAAGAGTAATTGACAAAGCGGCGATGGTGGTGCAGAAAGGCGTGCACCGGGGGAGAGGGGGACGTACTTCTTCGAGGTCTGCGTCTGACATTTTGAGAGCGTGTGACGAGGGGGAAGCTGTAGGTTTGTTGTGGATGGGGTTGGTGGTGGATTTGATGGTGGGGCAGGTTCTGCGTGGCCGGTGGAGTGGATCGCCGTAGTGGTTTTGACCGATGTGGCTTCGTGAGTTCATACTCTTGAGAATGACTTGTAGGTTCGTTGGCCTGTACGAGTCATACTTCATTCTTGAAAGGGTAGAGTAGGGCTTGGAGACAAGCTGCGCCGTTCGTTTGCTATCATGAGTTCCGCTCTTGCTAAAACAAGAGTAGCATGTTCATCTCGCTGTGTCAGGGTTTCTTCATCTATGACTCGACGTCGATCTGTTAATCTTGAACTTTCAGGCATCCTACACCAGACTACTCGAAGGGGTTTCATGTTTTCCAATTGTACAGATCGAGGCTATATACAGTACAAATGCTATAACTTTCGTCCTCTTTCTCGCCGTTAACTCTGCTATGGTGCAACCGGTCGACGACATGCTTTGCCAAATCGTTGGCTCTTCTGTTCGCTGCCCACCGGATGTTTGCATCGCAGTCACGAGCTTCCACCCTCAGTGCCTCTAAATCCCTATTCATCGGCACCAGTCTATCCGATCTAGAAAAGGCCTTCGCTTCTAGGGCCCTTCCGCAGTCTCACTGGACCGTCCGCAAACGACGAAGGTCCCCACTCCCAGCATCTGTTAACAGAATCGATCCTGACCACGCAACCAGTCTCCGGATCGTGCGCCCATCCGCATTTCAGGCAGCCATGTCGGCGAATGCCGAGGAAAACGCCCCTGAGATCTCTCCCGGAGATGGTACACCCACGGCCATGAATGGACACTGCACAACCTACGCCCAATGCGTTCCCGAAACACGTACCTGTGTGGTCGAGGCTGGTTTCCGCGCACACGCACATGTCAGTTGGGAGAGCATCGAAACTGAGAAGATGTTGGTGATGATGACTTACCCAATGCCCGTCCGGTACGTGGTATCGTCGACAATCTGGTCGAATGCGGTCAAAAACATATTTTCTGTGATGACGGAGTCGCAGAGGTGGTTTCTGGTACAGTCAAGTTGCATTGTCCGTTTCACCACGGCGCTGGGGTTCGGGCTCGCGGTGTTCTGGTCGAAGGCGTGGGGTTCGAAACGTCGAGCTACTTGACCCGCGGTCTCGCGGTCCGGGACTTTGTTGGTCCCGGCAGGCGTTGGGGACGCCAGGCAGAGCGTGAAGATCGCCAGGATGACGAGAGCGAAGACGGATGTTGAGTGCATGTTGAAATCTGCTCTAATGACTGGAGAAGCGGCGGTCAAGGAGAGTCTCAAAGGGGCTCGTGTTTCTTTCTGGAGTGTCTGGAGAAATCTGAACTTGAAATCCGGGAAACAGTTCGACTTAAGAGCCACAGTCAAGTCCTCCCTAGACACCAGGAAGGCAATAGGCTACCTTATCGACCTTCGCGCACCCAGGACGGGTCACGCACCTCAGAGCAAGAATCATCATGACGTAGACAAACGTTTAACAGGCTTCGTTGTTGCAGATAAAGAGCCAATTCTTATATCGAACCAATTTCCGGTATAGGAATCTATGATGCAGAAAAATATAGGCGCAGCATTGTCCGTATAGTAGACGGATACTGATATACGCTGTAAACGATTGTGATGCCCGTTGAATCGGGAAGATCTCGCCCAACGCCATCCCAGCATCTCAATGTCGGCGGCATGTTCAGCAGATACGCGGCGGTCCTGTTTCCAAGAGACGCACTCCATTAGCCGAAAGGGGTGGGCGTTTCGACTGCTCCGGTAGGCAACCAAAGCAGGGTCGAGTATTCGCCGACGCCTGGACGGAAGTGCCTCCGAAATCAACGACATCAATAATACAGTGACAGCCGGTCGAACAGCCATGGCTCTGAATCCTTTTCTTCAAATTTTCCCTTGTTGATTCGTGTCGCAAGATAAGCAACCCGCCAAAATTCAAGACGACACATTCATCTGGACCCTCCAACGTGCGCCGGAGCCTTGCATCTCACACGATCGGCTGCACGCACTATAGGGCAGGGGCACTCCATGGGTTGACTACCTGCATCGTCATGCTCTCATGGTAGAGGAGGTGCTTCCGTTGGTGATTTAAGACGATGGTTGGCGGTGAGATAATAACACCATGTCTTGTTGTTATAGTGCCCCTTGAAGCGCTCCGTGTAGCTTGGGCTACAGTGGGTTTGTAGCACAGTCGTCGAATTCTTGTGGCGAGAGCTTCACTTTTAGACACCGTTGAATCATAAGGTATAAACCTATTCTATGGACTAAAATTAACATCTAACCCTATCCAGAGCCACCTAACAATGCCATGGTATCCGCCCCCAAAACCCCCATCCAAACCGCTACCCAGAACCGATGCTATGCGAAGAATGCTAATGCTATGCTATGCTAAGCCATGCCAATAAGAATAAAAACCAAACCAATAACCCCCGCAGTCCCCCCGCCTAAAAAATGCACAGATAAAAAACCCCCCTAACGCCCCCCCTTCCTCCCCGCCCGCGGCACCGCCGCCACCTTCCTCCTCTTCGCCGCCCCATCAAGCCCATCGTCGAGGGCCTGCTGACGCTTCCGCTTCGCGCCCCCGACGATGGGCCTGACGAGGGCCCTCAGCTCCTTGCCGCCGCGGTGCTCCTTGGGCCGGGGGCCCAGAACGCCCCGACACGTCGGAGCACCGCAGCGGCATTGCTGGACGTTCTTGACCGAGAAGGGGCTGCAAGGTGTGATGAGTTAGCGGTCATCGAAGACT
>JAABUJ010006056.1_pt1 | contig 11867 bp, 17 predicted proteins | sample 5559131 | NCBI WGS metagenome assembly JAABUJ01 (sample SAMN10711875, study PRJNA513366) | rock metagenome | isolation source: Antarctica rocks | place: Antarctica: Victoria Land, Mt New Zealand nord | collected 2016-01-07 | reverse complement strand
ACAGACCCCCTGGGGGGGCAGCCGCGCACTGATGACCGAGTTCGGCGAGCTCGACGAGGGCATCCACCAACCATCCCCGGACGCCAGCACCCCGCAGTCGCTGGGCCTCGGCCCCTCGGTCGGATGAGCGAGCGAAGCGACGTGGGGATAAGGCAATGAGCGAGCGAAGCGATGTGGGTGCCGCGCCGAACGCCCTACGTCGCGTGGAGAGCACCAGTGCCCGCGTGCTCGCCGATCTCAATGCGCGGTTCGAGGATCTGCAGACGGTGCTGCGGTGCTGCGAGCGACTGGTGGCCGAGCTCAAGGCCGACCCGGTTGACGGTGCGGTGGTGGAGGGCCTCTGGACCACCGCGCTGCTCTCCTACACACGGTGTTTCGCGATCGGGGTGACCGACACGGCCCTGACCGAGGCGGACCTCACCGCGACCCAGCCGCACGGCGAGGTGCTGGACTGGCACAAGGTGCTGCTGCAGCTGCGGGAGCACTACGCCGACCAGACCGCAAACCCGCGGGAGCGATTCTCGGTGGGGGTGGCCTTGGACGGCACAGGCGCCGCGGAGGGGATCGCCATCACCTCCGCCCAACAACCTCTGGTGGACGACGTGACAGTGCGCCAGACCGGGGCCATCGCCTACGCGCTGAGCGAGCTAATCAACGGCCGCATCACCGCGCAGCAGGAAAAGGTCTTCGGCGAGGTCAAGGCCATGCCCAGCGCCGAGCTGGACAAGTTCTCGCGGCTCGACATCGTCGAGCCCGACTGAGCACAGGGTTGCCCGTCAAGAAGTTTGGTGCTGGATCATGCCGGTGCCGCTCCCTCTCCGGCTCCGAGGTCACCAGGCAACGCCGCTGTCCACATATCGTCGCGGCTGTCTAAGGGTTGGAGTTCATGCCAGGCGAAGATGAATCCGGCGCCCGTCAGGATCGCGAACGTGGCAGAGGCACTGACCCCGCACTCCACCTCGGTCACGAAGGGAACGTACTGACCAGCAGGCCGCACGGGTTGCCACCGCAGACCCGCACCATCGAGCGTGGTACGCAGCCGCAGCACAGTCACCGCGTCCGGCGCCCACAGCCACACACCAGCCGGTGCGGTGGACACCTTGAGCACCCCCACAGGAAACGTGGTACCCATCGGTATCCACCTCCCACAACCCAGCGATCCCGCAAACCGGTGTCACCCACTGCACCGAGCATGACTGGGCGCAGCGAAATATGCTGGACCAACGCCACGACCCTAGCGAAGCCAAGGCAACCCCCCACTGGTGACACCGGAGCCGCAATCCCCCGCCGTGAGGACCAATCTCGAACTGGCGAGCACCCCCAATGACTGCACGGCCAGCTGGTGCGTGTCACCGGTACCGGTCACCGACGATGCGTCACCGTGGCGGGGTATTCAGCACGCGCAGGCTGGGCAGATCGGTTGCCCGTGACGCTGCATCTCGGTGGCCGTGGAGCTGTCCGGGGTCGTTGCCCCCACCCTGCGCCTGTATGAACAGCACGGACTGCTGTCCCCCCCCCGCAGCAACGGGGGAACCCGCCGCTACAGCGACGACGACCTGGACCGCGTGCACCGCATCACCGAACTCACCAACGCCGGAATCAACCTCGCCGGCATCGCCCACATCCTGACCCTGCAGAAAGACAACACTCAACTGGCCACCGACAACGCCGCGCTCCGTGCAGCCCACCAAGCGAAGAGAGCCCACCACGATGAGTAACCCCACCCCGTTTACTCCCAATGACGTGCCCGAAGCCGACTACCTCGACCAGAACCTGCCGGTCGAGGACACCGACTCCCCCAGCGCTGACGGTGACCTGTTCCCCATCGGGATACCCACCCCGTGGGACGTTGACGACGCCGACCGCCTCGACCAAGCCCGCACCATCGCCCTCGAGGAGGACACCCACCGCCACGACAGTGACAGCACACCGTACTGAGCCCCGGCGCTGCATAATGCCGTTCCGCAAAAGCTACGGGTGCTTCGTTCGGCGTGGCTGCGTCCACGGACATACCGTCAGCCGTGGGGCATCTCGCCCCACGGCCCGGGTGGCCGAGGAAGGTCCCGTCAGTTGTTCGTTGTCTCGGGCCCTGAGAAGTCGCCGGGAGGCTTCCGTGTTTCTGCACAACAAGCGGATGATGTACACCGTCCGCGTCGATGCCCCGAACCCGTTGTTCGCGAAGATGCTGCTGGAACAGTTCGGTGGGCCTAATGGTGAGTTGGCCGCCGCGATGCGGTATTTCACCCAAGGCTGGAACGAGCCCGATGAGCAGCGACGCAGCATGCTCCTGGACGTCGCGACCGAGGAGTTGTCGCACCTGGAGATGGTGGCGCAGTCGTTGCACCTGTTGCTGAAAGGCTCACCCGCCGAGCTGGTCGACCAGGTCGAGGGCAACTACCTCGGTGACCTACTCGACGGCAAAATGCCCGACTATGTGGCCATGTCCACGCGTCTGTGACCAGCGGCCCGACCCTGCTCGGCGGTGGTGGCCCGCGGTTGACCGACTCGATGGGCGCCCCGTGGACCGCCGCCTACGTTGACACCATCGGCCAACCCGCAGCAGACCTGCGGTCGAACATCGCCGCCGAGGCCCGGGCGAAGATCACCTACGAACGGCTGATCAAAGTGTGCGACGACGCCGGTTTGAAGGACACCCTGAACTTCCTGATGAGCCGCGAAGTCGCGCACCAGAAAATGTTCGAAGCAGCACTGGACTCCCTGCCGGCGTACTTCCCCCCCGGCACCCTGCCCGGCGATGAGAAACTGAACCACGACTACCTCCACGTCGCCGACGACGCCTATGGCACCGAAGGCGCCAGCGACACCACCGAGGGCTTCGATCTGGTGCAAGCGAACAGCCAATGGGGCTTCAAACTCGACCAGCACCCCACCGCCCACGCCGGGGACATACCAACCCCATAACCCCCCCAGTCGTGCCAGCAACCACCACACCGCAACAGGGCGGCGTGAGGGTTGCCGGGAAGCCTCGGAAGGAGAGCGTTCATGAACACAAACCCCGCGGTGCTGGGGATTTACCTTAACGACCACCGGGGCGGGGCCACGATGGGGGTGGAGCTGTTCCGCCGCGCCAGCGGCTCAGCCCAGGGGTCGGTGAAGACCCAGCTGCAGGAGTTGACCACACAGGTGGAGCGGGACCGGGAATCCTTACTCACGATCATGAGGACCCTCGGGGTCCCGGTGCGCCGCTACAAAGTGCTGGGCGGGTGGGTGCTGGAGAAAGCCGCATGGATCAAAGCGAACGGGCGTGTCCTTGGGCGGTCCCCGCTCAGCGACCTCATCGAGCTGGAAGGCCTGGTGCTCGGTGTGCAGGGCAAAGCCGCCGGCTTCCGCGCACTGCGCCGCCTCGCCGACACCGACCCCCGGCTCGACGTTTCCCGAGGTGGGCGGCGACCAGCGCAGTTAAGACTGCCCGGTGAGATATCAGTGGGGTCCGCATGCGCAACAGGCGGCGACACCGCCGCTGACTCCTGGTGGGTAGCCAAGGGCCGGGCGCCTCGGATGCTGTCCGGCTGCAGGGGTGGGGTGCGGGCGCAATGCCGCGGGGTGGTGTTCTCCATCCCCGGTGCCACGATCCGACGCACAGTCGTCTATAGGAGACAGGGCATGCCGTCGTCGCTCGTCTGTTCCCGCAGGTCGCCAGTCTCCCAATCGCCCGACACAATTAACGCCACGCAACAGCCCGGCTCAGCGTGAGACGGAAACCATGCCCGGACGCGACCATAGTGTTCCAGGCAGGGCAACGGTGCCCTGGTCTGCGAACTACGCGGGAGGACTCTGATGGCATTCCAGGACGCGGCGAACCTCGACGACGTCGAGGTCGGTGAGACACTGCTGGTCGAGCTGTCCGAACCAGTCTGCTTGATTCGGTTGGCCGAGAACGACGTGCGAGCCATCCACAACACCTGCACGCATCAGCAACAGCCCTTACACGAGGGCACCGTCCAGGACGACGACACCCTGGTGTGCGCCGCCCACGCCGCGCGGTTCAACCTGCACACCGGCGAGTCGATCGGTGTACCCGAGGTCGCGAACATCCCGGTGTACGCATGCAAAATCGAGAACGGGGCAATTCTGGTCGACGTGGACCAGCAACTCAACGACGCGACACCCAGCTGAACCATCGCGGTGGGTCCCCCGCAGTGCGTCCCCCGCAGGGTTTCTAACGATGAGAGCAAGCCTGCGGCCTTCATGGTCCTAATGTCTCAGCGGTCGGCGGCTACGCCACCACCAAGGTCCTCGCTGCCGGCGTCCGAACCACAGTTTGATCAACTCCCGAGATGGAGGTAATGCCCCACCGCCCGGGGCTACGACCGGTGGGCATCGGCGTGACCAGAAAGCATCGAAAATCGTGATCACGCGCTGACCTTCCGTGACAAAAGACCCATCCGAGGCAGCTGCACTTCCCCACTCTCTGCCGACACCTCAGGCCCCGCGGTGTCGATCCGATTCATCTATCCGGTTATCGGGACGTCGCGCTGGACCGGTGCTTGCCGTTTTCGCTGGGACTCAGCCAGCTCGCGCACCCGCCGGTACAGAGTCGCCCGGCTGACCTCCAAGACCTGGGCCACTTCGGTGACCGAGGTGCCCTCCCGCAGCATCCGCCGGGCCTGCTTCAACTTCGCCGGCGTCAACGCTGTGGGCCGTCCACCCAAGCGGACGCGCTCCCGGGCGGCCGCTAACCCGGCCAAAGTGCGTTCACGGACCAACTCCAACTCGAACTGAGCCAACGCGCTGAGGCCCGGGAAAACACCCGCTTCTGGGCGCCGCTCTCGCTCACCGCCGAGCAGAAGCACGGCACATCGGACCCGCAGGAGATGCAGAGCCTCGCCGACGACCTGCCCATCGAGCAGGTCACCTCCCGGTGGATCATCAGCTCCGACCCCGACGAGGTCGTCGAGCTCGTGCGCACCTACGTCGACGCCGCCCTGGAGCACCTGGTGTTCCACGCCCCCGGACGCTTCGCCGGCGACTCCCGCCACGCAACCCCTGGGCCGCGGACCTCTACGCCAGAGCCCGCGGACACGACCACCCCCACGCCGTCCGCATCCTCGCCCGATCTTGGATACACATCATCTGGCGCGCCTGGCAAGACAACACCGGCTACGACCCCACCAAGCACGGTGCCCTCCAGTCGTTGCTCAACACCAGCCCCGAAAAGGCGCGCCTAAATGGCGCGGGGTTGACACAGGGCAACTCATCGCTCCGGGTGCCACGTCCGCGGCGATGGCGGCGCGGACGGCGGCAGCGCTGGCAGTTCCATCCAGGCCGGGATGCTCACTCAGATACGCGGCCAAAGCCGCTCCGATGATGCCGCACCGATTACCACGACGTGTCTGCTCACGCACCTGTTCAAGCCGCTCACTCCGACCCGACCGAGCCAGCCCGTATGCCGATCGATGAGCGGGTGTCCTCAACGTCGACACCGCCCGCGCCGCAGCAAGCAGGGCGTGTTCTAAAAAGTGGTTAAGAATCGATGGCGCACTGGCATTTTCACAGGGTGCTCCCAGGGACGCCGGGCACGGTGGTGCCTGGGCGAGCTCACGATGAGTCCGCGCCTGACATGTTCCTAACACAGGAGGTTGTTTCAATGGTGAAATGCACCAAGACGATGGTGGCGGCCGGCACGGTGGCGTTGGCGTTGGCCGGTACCGGGGCCGGGGTCGCCGCCGCGCAGACCACCAGCACCCCGTCCGCGCCGACGACCGCCGCCAACCCCGCACCGGGTGCGAAGCACCCCGGCACGCACACAGGCACCGGCACGCACACAGGCGCCGGCACGCACACGGGTAAGCACCGTGGTGGGCTGGGTCGGGTGGAGCACGGCGAGTTCACCGTGCACACCAAAACCGGGGACAAGGTGGTCGATGTGCAACGCGGTGTGGTGACCGCCGTCAACGCCACCTCGGTCACGGTGAAGTCCACCGACGGGTTCAGCACCACCTACACGATCGACCCGACCACCAAAATCCACAAGGACAGGAAGACCGCGGCAGTCAGTCAGATCGCGACCAACGACCAGGTCCGGGTGATGGCCACCAAGACCGGCAACACCGCCACCGCCCAGCGCATCGGTGACGAAGGGCCCGCCAAGTAACGCCACCGGGCCGTGACGAGCTCCACCAGGACCTCTCGTCACGCCCGAAGGTACCCGGGTGGCCGGTGGAGCACCGGAGACAGCAATTCTTACGATCGTCTTCGACAACGCTCACAACGGCCTCATGATTGGTGCGCGACGTCGGCTTACCGTAGTGACCCAGCACCCACCGATGTTGGAGTCCGGTCAATGGTCATTTCCCGCGTACTGTGTCGCCGCCTCGTGCCTGTGTGTGCCGTCCTTGGGGTAATGCTCGCGACCAAGCTCGGCGTAACTGAACTCGACGGCCCGCGCCACCCCGTTACCCTCAATGCGCAGCCGCCAGCTAGCCATCCTCGATGCGCGGAGTCGGGCTTCTGGGCTGCGGGCGGCGTGTCGGGAGCCACGGGCTCCTGCCCGCGCGGGGTCAGTGGTCGTGTGGTGAGTGCCCCGCCCGGTGCTGATGCGCCGGGCGGGGACCGGTGAGGTTAGGACAGGTTCGGACAGGTTAGGACCGGTCGCGGACGGGCCGGCGGCCTCGCCATGCCCCGGCGGCTGCGACCGCCCCGGTGGCGGCTACGACGCCGGCGATCAGCAGTGTGGTGTCCCGACCGCCGGCACTGCCACCGGCACCGGTGGCCGCACCACCGGTGGGGGTCACCGTGGAACCGCTGGCACCGGTGGTGCCGGTGGTGCGGAGCACGTTGAGGGTGTTGTCGTTGTCGTTGCTGTAGTAGATGACTGGGCTGCCGTGGGCGTCGGTGGTGACCGCCAGGCCGAACAGGGCGTTGTGGGCACCGGTGTCCAGTACCCGGGAGCCGAGGACGGCACCGGTGGCTGGGTTGATCTCGGCCAAGGTGTTGGTGCCGGCGTTGACCACGAGCAGGTCACCGTTGACCGGGTTCAGGGCGATGTTCTCCGGGGTGTTGAGTACCCCCGCCGCGACTGGCACTGTCCTCGTGTGGGTGGGCGCGGTCGCGGTGGCCGCGTCGGGGATGGCGGTGATGGTGTTGTCCGCGTCGTTGGACACATACATCACCCCGGTGGTGTCGTTGTAGGCGAAGCCCTGCGGGCCGGCCGCGTTGGCGGGGGTCACCGGCAGTGCCTTGGTGCTGGCGTTGTCGGCCAAACCAGTCGCGATGGTGGCGTAGGTGGAGTTCACCGGCTGCCCGTTCGCGGTGCCTGTGGGGTGCGGGTCGATTCGCCACACCTGCCCACCGCCGGTGCCGTGGGGCCCGGAGCCGGTGGTGCCGTAGTAGAAGGACACCTGCCCCGCGTGCTTGCTGACACCCTCGCCCCACACCCCATCGAAGGTCGGCTTCACACCGGTGTACCCGGGTTTGGCGTTGACGGTCGTGGTGTTGTAGTTCGCCTTCACCGTGCCATCGGGCAGGATCAGCATGTCGTTGGAGGTGGAGCCGTCGGTGGCACCGAAGCCGCCGATCCACACACCGTCGTTGACGGGGTTAATCGCGATGCCCACCGGACCGGAGATCGGCAGCCCGGAGGCGAACACCGAGCTGGCACCGGTGGCCGGGTCGACCTGCACGATGCTGGTTCCCGCCCCTGCGGTGTTTCCGTGGTTGAAGTTCACCGACAGCACGTTGCCCGCGACCAGCTTGCCCGCCGACAGCGGCACCACCGCAATGCTGTAGGGGTTGGTGTCCCCGTTCACAGCGACCGAGCTCACCCGGCTCGCGGTGAACGGGGCCAAGGTTCCCGTACCGGTGTTCCCCGGACTGGTGGGGGTGCCCGCTTGGGCCACCCCGCCCAGCAACATCCCCGCGCTCACCCCGGCAAAAGCGAGCACCCCTGCGGTGGCACCCCACCGCCGTGCACCTGAATTCCGACTCATCGCGTTGCTCCTTCGTGTGCTGGGACGGCACCATCATGGCACCGGTTCACTCCTGAACACGGACCACAAGCCGATCCGGTTCACCCGTGTCAACGCCGGGCCAACTTTGACCCCCCTATTGCCGATTGAAGATTGACCCCCTCCGGGTTCTGGTTGGTGTTTTCTACTTGGTTTTGGCGGTCGCTGCTGGTGGTGGTCCGGGTCGGTGGGCGGGTTCGGTAGGAGTCACCGTCGGGCGCGATGACGTGCGCGTGGTGCACGAGACGGTCGATGGTCGCGGCAGCGACGACGTCGTCGCCGAGGGTCTCGCCCCGCCGAGAGAACGACAGATTTGAGGTCAGAATGATCGAGCCGGTCTCGGCGGATCCGGCTTCCACAGCAACTGCCGGTACAACGTCGACCGCGACACCCCAACCACGGCGGCGACCTCCGAGAGGGGGGTGCCCTCGGCGATCATCTTCCGGGCCTGCTTCGCCTTCACCGCAGTCATCACCGACGGACGACCACCCCGCCGGCCCCGCGCCCGGGCCGCAGCGAGTCCGGCGTAGGTGCGCTCCCGGATCAGGTCCCGCTCGAACTCCGCGAGCGAGCCGAAGATGTGGAAGACGAGTCGGCCCCCGGGGGTGGTGGTGTCGATCGACTCCTGCAACGACCGGAAACCCACCCCCCGCTCCGCCAACCCGCGGACGGTCTCGATCAGGTGGGGCAGCGACCGACCCAACCGGTCTAAACGCCACACCGTGAGGGTGTCCCCCGGGCGCAGTGTGGCCATCACCTCTACGAGCTGCGGACGCTCCGACCGGGACCCCGACGCGGTGTCGGTCCACGTCCGCCAGCACCCCGCGGCGCTCAGCGCGTCGTGCTGCAGCGCAGGGTCCTGCACCGTGGTCGACACCCTCGCGTACCCCAACAGCTCCCCCACGAGCAGTAACAGTGCCACAACCCACCGAAGCCACCCACTTTGACACGCACATTCCGACCACGACTTCCGCAACAACAGGCCAGCCCGTCGACCTGCGGCAGCAAATCGCGCCCGAGACCACGCGGCCGTGTGTCAAAAACGATCATTTATGAGACACCTTTCGGCTGGCGACGTTCGCCCAGCTCGGTCCCGTAACGCGTGTCGTATCTGCGTCTGAGTTACACTCACGTTCGTCACCAGGCTGCGTACCGCCGCGACCATATGGGGATCGTCAATCGCCGCGCCGCAGCACAGCAGACCCACGCTCAGCCGGTCGGCCCTTTCCTACCCACGCTCCTAGACAACGGCTCGTGGGCGGCGAGGCCCTGCACGAGCGCCTGATAGGTCGATCGGTGTGGCTCGACTCCCTGGGCCGATGGCTTCCCCGCGGTAGGCGGTGGCCATCTGGTTCACCGTCCGCCCGGGCGCGTACTTCACCTGTTGCCCGTGCGCGGCCAACAGAGCAAGGAGCAGCCCGGACATCGTGCCCGTGACATCGACACCCCAGCTCACCTGATCGGCACGAGACAGCACACCCCTGATCGCCTCGAGGAGGGCGCCCTCGTCGTTGACCACCTTCGATGACCACACGGTGGTGCCGGCCTCGTCGATCAGGCAGACCCAGTGGTGGCCCTTGCCGACACCGACGCCCGCCCACCCGTGCGGAATGGACAACTCCACCGGCCCGAAAGACTCCCCCGCTGACAGACATCCCTAAACAGCGACCAAAACGCGCATCTCAATCAGCAGCCGAGGCGCCCCGGAGAGCCAGGCGGCCAATCCATCGGAGCCATCCAGCGGCAATCAAGGCTCAGCCACACCCGACCCTCTCGGGCCACTCAAGACCTTAGGGATCGAGGCTAAAACACTCGCGCCCTTGGAAACAGCGCCCGGTCATCGTTCCTCCTGCGGGACGAGCAGCGTGACACCCGATGCAGCCTCGCGCCCGGCTTGGAGAGACCTTTTACCCGCTTGATATTTAGGTTGCGCGAGATGCACCAGCATCACGTAAGGTGCAGGCGTGAGCGCAACACGCATTGAAGACGTATTTAAAGTTACCGGCGTACCCACCTACACCTTTGTTAGGCCCTCTGAGTACAATCATTTACAAGTGGCTCTGCGTACCCCAGGCAGAGGGGTAGTGGTGGAAGGCCCTTCCGGCATCGGCAAATCGACTGCAGTCGCAAAAGCGCTGGAAGACATCGGGCTCGACCCCGATGTTACAAAACTCAGCGCCCGTGTACCTGCAGACGTCGAGTACCTCGACATGCTCGGCGAATTAGGCGATTTTGGGACGATCGTCATCGACGACTTTCATCGTCTCGATGCAGCTACCAAGGCTCGGATCGCAGATCTGCTTAAGGTAACTGCTGATACAGAAGATCCGCTACGTAAGCTGGTCATTATCGGCATAAACGAAGCAGGAAGCGCCTTGATCGAGTCGGCGCCTGACCTGGCCAATAGGATCGATGTTATCCGGTTCGAGACGGAACCAGCGAACAAGATTGACGAGCTAGTCCTAGCTGGCGAGATCGCCGCCAACTTAAGCATTGAGGCCCGCACCCTAATTTCCGAAAAGGCCAGTGGCAGCTTTTTCATCGCACAACTACTATGTCTCGATGCCTGCATACAAGCAGGAATTCTTGAGGTACCCTCTCAACCGACGGTGGTGGTCACTTCCTACTCATCGGTGCAACGCCGCGTGGTCGAGCGACAGCGGGTCCGTTTCGGGGCAGCTGTACGCAACTTTGCACGTGGAACTAAGTTCCGCCCTGGCGGCAGAGCTCCATACCTTCACATTCTAAGATGGTTGGCGGAATCCGATTCATGGAGCATCTCAATTCCGGAAGCAATGCGGAAGCACATCACCGAAAAGGCCAGTGTTGGTGTGGTTTTTGACCGAGGCTACTTGGCCGCTCTCGCGCAGCAACCTGAGATCGCTAAACTGATGCACTTCTCTGACACCGGGATTCTCTCGGTCGAGGATCCAATGCTCGTCTACTACCTGCGAGCAATAACGTGGAGTGAGTTTATAAAGGAAGTCGGATTTACCAAAGTCGATTACACCGAATCGTATGACACGGCGCTTTCCTTCGCCGGAGAAGACCGTCAATATGCCGAACACCTCCGGAATGCGCTGGAGACTTCGGCCACGCAGTATTCTACGACGATGCGGAGCGGCATCTGATGCTCGGTGAGGACGTTGAAGCTTATCTAGGGCCGATCTACGCGAGTGGTTGCAGGTATGTCTTGGCCGTGCTCGGAGAGATGTATGGGCGTAAACGGTGGACGCTCTTCGAGGCAGATCAGTATCGCGACCGAATCGACCAGGGACAGGTAATCCCTATTTGGTCGAAAAAGATACCGCCGACCCCCTTTGACGAAACACGTCGTCGTGGCGGCCTTGACTTTGACCCTGATGGAGACCTTTTAACCCAAGCCCGGGCTCACGCTGAGATTATATCAAAGAAGCTTGCGGTCCATACGGGGTAATTTCTTCGCGAATGGTCCCGCAAGCCGGTGGCGTAGCGGGTGCCCGCTTCAGTGTGCTGTGGCCCCGCGCTCCGAGGCGGTGCCGCCCGGGAGCGTCGGCTGTAAGTCAGTCAAGCGTTGGCGAGCCAACCGCTCCAACAACTCCGGTACCGACCCCTTCGCCGCGCCCTCCAGCTGCACCTGACACTGCCGCACCACCGCAGCGATCACCGGCAGCCGGTGGACCCGCTCGAACTCACCGAACAAGCGCTCGGTGACGTCACAAAACGACTCGTCGCTCATCCCTACTCACCTCTTTGATCAAGTGTGACACCAGCCTCAAGGCCCCTCGGGAAAGAAGCGGTGGATCAACTCGATGATCGCGGCGACGACACATTGGCCACGAGGCGATGACCCCGCTCACGGGGTGAGCGGCTGCACGGCGGCGGGAGCGACCGCGATCAGGTGTGCATCGGCGGCCGCGA
>JAABUJ010006054.1_pt1 | contig 11872 bp, 8 predicted proteins | sample 5559131 | NCBI WGS metagenome assembly JAABUJ01 (sample SAMN10711875, study PRJNA513366) | rock metagenome | isolation source: Antarctica rocks | place: Antarctica: Victoria Land, Mt New Zealand nord | collected 2016-01-07 | reverse complement strand
GCGTTCCCGCGTTGATCGAGGTCACGGTTCCAACCTGATTGGACACACTCTGCGCCTCAACCCGCGGCGGTGTGCTCAGAGCCGCAACGGTTCCAACCGCACAGCATGCAAACAACGGCAGCACCATGATCTGCGCCATCAACCGCGATGCGAGCAGTGGCAGGGCTCGGCCTGCCGCGTTCGACGAACCTGCAAACGTCCCAGTCTGGTTCATAAGCTCCTCGGAGTTTCCGCCCGCAGTTCTCAGTGAGTTTGTCGCCGAGACCGCGCAGCCGTCGACGCGGCTCGGGCGAGGCGCAGTAAGCGACCTGAGAACCCAATAGAGATACGCCTCGACAGCCTGAAAGTTTCGGCTGTAGCGTGAAAGTTTCGGCTGCGGCGCTGTTTCTCCTGAAATGGCACACAAATTGCTATGTCCGTGGCTGTGGAAGCCTTCAGATCACGTCGAATCGTCGTCCTCGCACAGAGGTCTGTTAGCTTGAACGCATGAGCGACGCGATCACAAGGGCCCACGCAGACGTTTTCTCAAAGATGCGGATCGCATTGCTGGGCACGGGCAAGATGGGTGGCATTCTGCTACAGGCTTTTCTCGACAATCAGCTTCTCAGACCCGATCAGATCTTTGCCACGGTGCAAAGTCCGGAGCGTGCAGCCGTCCTGTCGAAGCAGTTTCAAGTCTCTGTCGGGACGGACAATCTGGCTGCTGCCCGCCAGGCCGACATCATCCTGATTGGCGTCAAGCCAACCCAGGTGCCCGCGCTGGTCGAACAGATACGTCCGGCGCTGGACGAGGGCAAACTACTGCTCTGTTTCGCGGCGTCGGTGACGACGGCCGCAATCGAGCAGGCAGCAGCCGTGGACGTCGCGGTGATTCGCGCCATGCCCAACACACCCGCGCTGGTCTCGTCCGGCGTGACTGCGCTGGCGACAGGAAAATACAGCAGTGCGGCTCAGATGCAGTTGGCACAACAGATCTTTGCGACGGTCGGGCGAACAGTGGTGGTCGAAGAGAAACATATGGACGCTGTCACCGGGTTGAGCGGTTCGGGTCCGGCGTTTCTCTACATCATTATCGAAGCGCTTGCCGAAGCCGGCGTGAACGTTGGCCTTCCGCGCGATATTGCCACGCTGCTGGCGGCTCAAACGACGCTTGGGTCCGCCCGAATGGTGCTGGAAACGGGCTTCCACCCCGCACTGCTAAAAGACCAGGTGACCACTCCGGCGGGATGCACCGTGGACGGCATTCTGGAATTGGAAGAAGGCGGCCTGCGCGTCACACTCATTAAAGCGGTCAAGCGGGCGACTCTGCGCGCACGCGAACTGGCCAGCAACAAACTTTGATCGTTGGCGGCATTCCTGGCTGAACAAGTGGCGAGTGTCAATTCGGCAATGCCTTGGAGACGAACAGCGGAATAAGATACTTCGCAACGGCTGCGCCTAGCAGCAGTGCCAAAGTTCCATAGCCAGTGACATAAATGGCTCCGCCAAGCAATCCTTCTGGTGCCACATGCGCGAAAACAACGATGGGTAGAAGGCCCCATGGACTGCTCCTGACATCCCCAGTCAGCGCATCGGTAAGTGCAAAGAGGATAAATAGCACCACTGGAAGAAGAACGAAGACACCGTACCACTTCACCTGGTGGTATGCATCGGCAACCGGGCCAAACGAAATTCCGGTCGAGTCGTCATGCTCTGGAATCATCCCCATCTGGCGTGCGTACAGATTTCCGAAGCCCACCGACGGCTTGTCCGGATAGAGAAAGTGGGGTAGCAGGTTCAGGTACGAGTAGTAAGTCGGGATCAGCCCAGCGGTGGCGTGCTCTTCGGTGTAAGTGATAAGCGCATCGTCAACTCCGATCATTTGTAGACGATCGAAAAATCCTTGCGGAGTCGAATAGAAGTTCGCATCGAAGTTTCCCCCCTCGACATTACGTTGGGTCTCCTGATCGTATTGTCGCTTGATTCCTCCCAGGTCTGAGAGTTGCGCGAGTGCAGTCTGGACAGCTTCGTCAGGAGTTCCGCGGTAAGCACGGCCTACCTGCGCATAGGGAACGAGGTAAGCGAACATGAACCAGATACCTAGCAGGATTCCGACAAGCTGTTTCCGCGAGAAACTGTAACCCAGCAGGACGCAGACGATAATCCAGATAAAGATTGGCTCAAATATCGCAAGCTTTGAAAAGCCGATAAGACCTGCCGCCAGCACTTGTGCAAACGCAACCGCGCCGACCCAATGGAAGCTTCGCCGACCGCCACTAAGCCTGATCTCCGCATAAAACGACAGGATCATGGCAAGGTCCGGAAAACGATTGATCTGCTGCACGGCCGTATAAATCGCTGGAGGCAGAAGAACACCTGCAAACTGCAGAGCCATCCCGATTATCAGGCAGGCGAGTGCTGTTCTGCGCATGTTCTGCAGGGGGAGAACGTCAGTGAGCAATGCCTTTTTGCGTCGGAACCGTCGCGAAACATAGACACAGGCAGCCATGCTTGCCATGCCGCCACAATACACAAGCATCGTAAGATTAGGACTCTTAAGATTGGTCTGTGCCGGCTCTCCAATGATGCACTTATAGATCAGGCCTACAAGAGCGCCGAGGGTGCCAGAAAAAAAATATACGCTCCGGAGGGGTAAAATATTCCTCCTGCCAGGTTGTAGGCGGTCACAAATAATAGCAGATAAGCCAAAGAAAGTGCTGAAAAAACCAATGTAGTTCCCAGAATCTGCTGCACCAGGAAGAGTCCGACAGCGAAGAAAGCGACATGCTGCGCTCGGAAGCTCATGGGAACGGGAATTCGCATCGGAAACTCAATGATAGCAGCGGTATCCGTGCCTCACGGCTGAGTAGATATGTGCAAGGTGACTGCCTCCAGTCCGCCGTCCAATGAAGCTGTTGGCACGTTGGACGGCCAGAGCGACCATGAAAGTGGTGCAGATCGATTCATACGAGTAACATAGAGACACCGCACCTCGGCTGCTTCCCTGCTCTGCCGGGACACGCAACCGGAACTGCACACACCTTCTGGAGGATCTAAGTTTTGGCTAAGCGCGATCGTTTCCTTTTCACCAGTGAGTCAGTCACCGAAGGCCATCCCGACAAGATCGCCGACCAGATCTCGGATGCCATTCTCGACGCATGTCTTGCGCAAGATCCCATGAGCCGTGTCGCCTGCGAGACGCTCACCTGCACCGGCCTGGTCGTGATTGCCGGCGAAATTACCACCAAGGCCTACGTCGATTTCCAATCGCTCGTGCGCTCCACCGTTTCAGAGATCGGCTATAACCACTCCGAGTACGGCTTCGACTCGAACACCTGCGCGGTGATCTCGACCATCAACAAGCAGTCCCCGGACATCGCCCAGGGTGTGGACACTGGCGGCGCGGGCGACCAGGGCATGATGTTCGGCTTTGCGACCAACGAGACACCGGAGCTGATGCCGCTGCCCATCTCGCTGGCACACCGGTTATCCGAAAAGCTGTCTCAAGTCCGCAAGTCTGGACTGATGCCGTATCTGCGTCCCGATGGCAAGAGCCAGGTCACCGTCGAATACTCCGAAGTGGGCAAGCCTGCGCGCGTCGATGCCGTAGTGATTTCGACCCAGCACGATGATAACGTCAGCAACGATCAGCTGCGCGCGGAAGTGCTGAAAAACGTTATCCAGGCCGTGATTCCGGCTGAACTGCTGGACGCAGACACCAAGTACCACATCAATCCCACGGGACGTTTCGTTATCGGTGGACCGATGGGCGACTCCGGCCTGACCGGACGCAAGATCATCGTCGACACCTATGGCGGAATGGGACGCCATGGCGGTGGTGCCTTCTCAGGCAAGGACGCGACCAAGGTCGACCGTTCGGCTGCTTACATGGCGCGCTATGTGGCTAAAAACATTGTCGCCGCAGGGTTGGCCGATCGCTGCGAGGTGCAGCTTGCCTATGCAATCGGAGTAGCCGAGCCCGTCAGCGTTCTGGTCGACACCTTCGGCACCGGCACGGTCGATGCGGAGAAACTCGAAGAACTGGTCCGCGCCAACTTTGAGCTGACCCCTAAAGGCATCATCGAAACGCTTGATTTGCGCCGCCCCATCTTCAAGCAAACTGCGGCGTACGGACATTTTGGCCGTACCGGCGGCGACTTTACGTGGGAGAAGACCGACAAGGTAGCCGCCCTCACTGCCGGGGTGTCCCAGGCCGTAAATGCGAAGTAACCCCATGCATGTTATCGAAAGAATTTAGTTAGCGCGCTACCGCCTGCTGACCTGGACTATTTCACCTTTTTAAAGGCCGACCCTGAGGCTGATTTGACCCAAGCTATAAAACCTGTCAACACAGAGGACGGCTTGGGTCAGGCAGCAGGGTCGAAGTCCAGTCTATCAATCGCAATAGCCTTAATCGGGATTACCGCCTTCGTGTCCCTCATGATCTCGCATTATTATCTCGTAAATGGAGATGATTTACTCGAGATATGGGGAGATAAAGCGTCCGTACTTGGTACGCTTCTACATACACAACGAACATTCCCGCTTGAAATTGATCCTTTGCTGTACCATCTGCTCACATTTGTAGAGATCAGTCTTTGGGGGATTGAAACCCGTTTTGCTCCGGTTACCTTCCCTATTCGGATTTCTGCTCATGCAGTTGTGTCTGTTCGTGTTTGTTCGGCGCGTTGCCTCAAGCAGGACGGCACTCGTTGCGCTTTTGTTTCCAGCTCTGAGCGCAACTTTCACCTATACGTTGTACATCCGTCCATACGGATTCTTGCTGGGCCTTTTCGCCCTGGCATCGCTTAGAGCCTGTTATGAACTTTGTGTTTGCAAGTCCTTTGGAATCAGTAAACGATGTTGACAGCTTAGCTCTCCAGGAAACTGCTCGGCCTCAGACGGTGCCTCAGACGCGCTTCGGAGGAAGGATCTACAGCGAAACAGGTCATTTTTCCAGGAAGTTCAGCTCTCGGACGCGGTCAAAGTTCATAACAGGCTCTAGCTGGCAGACAGCAATTCGATACGAACGACACCGTATTTACTGGTTGATCAGCCTTGCGTTGACAATCGCGCTCGCTATCAACACTCATTACTATGCAGTGCTTCTGCTTGTCCCACTCTGCTTCGCCGAGCTAGTACGTTCATGGCAGAACCGGCGACTCGATTTCCCCATGCTATCTGCCCTTTTTGCTGGAACGATGGGAACGTTTTTCATTCTGCCCTTTTTGAAGGGAGCATCCGAGTTCCGCAACAACTATGTCAAGGAAGGAGTCAGCTACCACACAGTATTACAGTCCTACAATTCCATACTGCTCGGCCCAGCCACCTACAGTATCTTCGCCAACCACCTGCTTGCAATCGCGCTGCTGCTTTGTGCGGCTTTCGTCTTCCGGAGTTGTATTGTGCAGATTAGGACCGGGCAGATTGCAATGCCTCTTCCTGAGTTCGTTTTTTTGTTGACGCTTGCAGGTCTCCCCGTTTTTGCCTTTCTAATTGGACACTTCGTGACCCATGCCATGGAACCACGGTATGCGTTAGGAGCAATTGTTGGAATTTCAGCTTTATCCGCAATTTCGATTTCGCCTTCTTTGAGGCTCCCAAAATTGGGGGCGGGTATTCTGCTAATTTTGGTCGCCGCATTCACCTGGAGGAGCTTTCAACAGGTTCGAGCGGCAAAAACTTCACGGGATATGCAATTAGCCTCTATGGTCCTCGCACCGGCGATCAAGGCCGCGATCATGAATACTCCCAGTCAGCTTTTGTACGTTCAGGATGTTGATGCGTTTGGCTTTGCCCAGTTCCACGAAAGTGACCGCAACGTGCTCTCGCACATGGCGCTTGTCTACTCTGCGACACAGGAGATGAAGTGGAATCACACTGAAACGGGTACGCGAATCGTAACGCACCTCAAAAGAGTTGAGACTTACAATATCTCGCCGTACGAGCACAGCACTGCGCAACCCGGCAGATATATCTTCCTGATCAATCAAGGAGGATGGAACTGGATTGAAGATGCATTGGCAGCCCGGCACGCGCGGGTCACCCCCATCGGAACCGCTCTGGGACTCAAAGTAGTTTCCGTTGAATTTGACTGATTCTAGGTGGAGCAGCCTGAACGCTTGGGCTCACACCTCAAAGTTAGATCGATCACTTTTTCGCCGCATACCTCTGAATAAGGTGGTTCGTTGATGAGTCGTGCCTCAGCTTGAGTTCGCCCGCTTTTTCCAGTTCTCCAAGGATGCGCTGCGCCAGCACCTTGCCCAATTCCACGCCCCACTGGTCGAAGGAATCGATGTTCCAGATAGCGCCCTGCGTGAAGACCGAGTGCTCATAGAGCGCAATCAGCTTGCCCAGAACGTTAGGAGTCAGCAGGTCCGCCAGCAGAATGTTTGAGGGGCGATTGCCTTCGAAGACCCGGTGCGGGATCAGCGCCTCCGGAGTGCCTTCTGCCCTCACTTCTTCAGCAGACTTGCCGAACGCCAGCGCTTCGGCCTGCGCGAAGACGTTCGCCATCAGGATGTCGTGGTGGTCCCCTAGCGGGTTCAGCGTCTTGAAAAAGCCGATGAAGTCGCACGGAATCAACCGGGTGCCCTGATGGATCAGTTGATAAAACGAATGCTGCCCATTGGTTCCAGGCTCGCCCCAGTACACGGGTCCGGTCTGCGTTCCGACGGGAGTTCCGTCAATGGTTATATGCTTGCCATTTGACTCCATGGTCAACTGCTGCAGGTAGGCAGGAAAGCGCTTCAGATACTGTTCGTACGGCAGCACGGCGACCGTCTGGGCGTCAAAGAAGTCGGTATACCAGACCGTGAGCAGACCCATCAGCACAGGCAGGTTTTGCGTTAAAGGAGCGGTGCGGAAATGCACATCCATGGCGTGGAAACCGTCCAGCATTTCTCGGAAATTTCCGGGGCCGATAGCGATCATGATAGAAAGCCCAATGGCTGAATCCATTGAGTAGCGTCCGCCAACCCAATCCCAGAAGCCGAACATATTCGCCGTGTCGATCCCAAACTTCGCGACCTTTTCCGCGTTGGTCGAGATGGCAACGAAGTGTTTTGCTATGGCGCTTTCATTCCCGCCGAGCGCGTCGAGAGTCCACTTGCGCGCGCTGTTCGCATTGGTCATGGTCTCAAGCGTGGTGAAGGTCTTCGACGCGACCAGGAACAAGGTCTCTTCTGCGTCCAGATCGCGGACGGCCTCGACAAAATCAGTTCCGTCTACATTCGAAACGAAGCGGAAGGTGAGGTCGCGCTGACTGTAATGACGCAGCGCTTCATAAGCCATCACTGGACCCAGATCGGACCCGCCGATGCCGATGTTGACGACGTTGCGGATCGGTTTGCCGGTAAACCCTTTCCACTCGCCTGCGCGTACGCGGCCGGCGAACTCTGCCATCCTGTCAAGCACGGCGTGGACGCCTGGGACTACATCTTTGCCATCGACCAGAATCTTTTCAGTTTGCGGAGCGCGCAGGGCAACGTGCAGCACCGCCCGATTCTCGGTGACGTTGATCTTGTCTCCGCGGAACATGGCGTCCACCTTGGCTCGCAGCCCGGTGGCCTCTGCCAGCGAGAACAGTAATTTAAGCGTCTCGTCCGTGATCCGGTTTTTTGAGTAGTCGAGGAAGATCCCTTCAGCTTCAGCGGTCAGACGTTCGCCACGCGTGGCATCGTCGGCAAACAACTGCCGGAGTTGTTGGCCGCGCATGGTCTCCGCATGCGCTTCAAGTGCTTTCCATTCGCTGCGGCTCGTGAGCTGATTGGGTGATTGGGCTGAGGACATGATGGATTCCTTTTCTTCTGAAAAGCCGCTACAGGGAAATATTGTGATGCCAATTTCACCAAGCTGCGTGGGCCTAAACCGTGCGAGCCGCGTTCGACGTGCGCGATCCAGCAGAGTCGGCAACGTTCGGCATGGCGTTCACGCACGCCTGGAAGTATTCGAGCGACTTCTCCAGCCCTTCGCGCAACTGCACCCTGGGCTCCCAGCCGAGCAGAGTTCTTGCCAGTGTAATGTCTGGGCGGCGGCGCGTCGGATCGTCCTGCGGGAGCGGCTTGAAGACGATCTCCTGCTGGACACCAGTCACGGCCAGTACCTCCCGCGCGCATTCGAGAATCGTCCACTCGACGGGGTTCCCGATATTGACCGGGCCATGCTCGTGCGAATCGGCAAGCAGCACGATTCCGGCAATCAGGTCGGAGACGTAACAGAAGGAACGGGTCTGGAGACCGTCGCCATACACCGTCATTGCCTCGCCGCGCAGGGCCTGCATCATCAGGTTGGAGATGACACGTCCATCGTTAGCCTGCAGGCGCGGACCATAGGTATTGAAGATCCGCACCATATGCGTATCGACACCGTAGTAGCGGTGATAGGCGGTCACAGCGGCTTCAGAAAAACGCTTTGCCTCGTCGTAGACGGAACGCGGTCCGATCGGGTTCACGTGACCCCAGTAGGTCTCCACCTGGGGATGTACGGCCGGGTCGCCGTAGCACTCCGACGTGGAGGCGTGCAGATAGCCCGCACCTGATCTGCGCGCAACTTCGAGCGTATTGATCGTTCCGGCTGAGCCTACCAGCAGCGTCTCCACGCCGAGCCGCATGTAATCGATCGGGCTCGCCGGGGAGGCAAAGTTGAAGACGTAATCCACCGTGCCTACATCGAACGGCTGCGTGATGTCGAGTTCCTGAAACTCGAAACGCGGCTCCGATTGCAGGTGGCTGAGGTTCGCCAGATTGCCTGTGCAAAGATTGTCCACGCCGATGACGCGATTGTCTGCGGCCAGCAGAGCGTCCGTAAGGTGAGATCCAAGGAAGCCAGCTGCCCCGGTCACGAGAATTCGTTTCTGGTTCATCCGCTGAAATCACTCCTGAGTTTAACAGCCGTGCAGTCTAGAGGTGAGCCGTCGTGGCAAGTTCGCGCACCGGGTAGGCAGTAGGACGTCCCGTGCTGAGATAGGTAAAGCCGTGCTGCTGCATCACGTGCGGATCGTAGAGGTTGCGACCGTCGATGACGATGGGATAGCGCAGCATACGATTCAGCTTCTCCAGATCAAGCGTGGCGAACTCCTGCCACTCGGTCAGAATCAACAAAGCGTCCGCATCCTGCGCGGCTTCGTAGGCCGAGTCCGCATAGGAAAGGTACGCACCCTCAGGCAGAACTTCCTTGGCGCGAGCCATGGCTGCCGGATCGTAAGCCCTCAGGACGCAGCCTTCAGCCAGCAACATCTTCACCATGTCGACCGCGGGCGAATCGCGAATGTCATCCGTCTCGCCCTTGAAGGCCAAACCCAGCACAGCGATTCGCTTGCCCCGCAGAGTCCAAAGCGCAGACCGCACCTTCGACAGAAAGCGTTTCTTCTGCGCGACGTTGATGCTCTCCACTTCGCTCAGAAGCGAGAAATCGATTCCCAACTGTTCGGCCACATAGCGAAATGCCGCAACATCCTTGGGGAAACACGATCCACCATAGCCGATGCCAGGACGCAGAAAACCTGCCCCAATGCGCTTGTCGAGGCCCATGCCGCGCGAGACCTGCTCCACGTTGGCATTGGTCGCCTCGCACAGATTCGAAACAGCATTGATAAACGAAATCTTCAACGCGAGGAAGGCATTCGAAGCGTGCTTGATGATCTCCGCTGATTTGGTCGAAGTATTCAACAACGGAGGCGGAGCATCGACTGAGCACGACCCGCCGATCGCATCGGGTGAGGCGTAATAGCTGCCGGTCGTAAGCGGCGCGTAGACCGCAGCCAGCACGTTTGCCGCGCGTGCAGTCTCCGATCCAACGACGATACGGTCAGGATGCAGGAAGTCTGAGACTGCGGTACCTTCACGCAGGAACTCGGGATTCGAGACCACGTCAAAGAGTTCGCGCGCCACGCCATTGCGCTCGATCACACGTCGAATCCACTCATTCGTGTACACGGGCACGGTGCTCTTTTCAACGATCACCTTGTAGCTGGTGAGCGAACGCGCGATCTCGGACGCGACCGCCTCGACATACGACATGTCGGCATTGCCCGTCTCGGACTGCGGCGTGCCCACGGCGATGAAGATGGCATCGCACTCGTGCGTCGCTTCGGCCAGGTCGGTCATAAAGCGCACGTTTGTGTTGCGATGGCGATTCAGCAGCTCCGGCAGATGCAGTTCGTGGATCAGCGTATCGCCGCCCTGTAGCGCCTTCACTTTGCGCTCGTCATTATCGACGCAGATTACCTGGTGACCCATTTCCGCAAAGCACACCGCAGCGACCAGGCCAACGTAGCCCGATCCCACGACGGTGATGCGCACAGAAGCAGGCGTTCCAGATGGCCCCGAGCTCGACGGCAGCGAGGCATTGCGAATTAGTTCACTCATGGTTCGAATGTTGTTCCAATCTCAGATGGGCTATTCACAATCAGTATACCGGAGGAGGAGACACGCTTAGGAGCGGGTACACATTGGCGCCATGGTGCTTTCAGTGCAGCGCAGTCGGGCGCGGACGCGCTTTCAGATTCATCAGCACTCAGTTAGACTGGGATAAATGAGCTCCGACAACTTTACCCAGGCACCGGCGGCCGGCGCACAGCCGGTACAGCCTGCTGTGCCTGGTGGGGATGCCACCCTCGCCGAGACGCTCATTACCCTGCGCAAGCGCAAGCTGGTTCTGATCCTTTGTCTTTTGGCGGGCCTGTCCTTCGGCTTCTACAAGGCAGTTACACAGATTCGACTTTTTGAGTCCTCAGGGCGCATTCAGGTGCGCACAGGATCTTCATCGCAGTTCAGCCTCGATACTGCCGCTGGTGGTGGTGCCGCCGCCGGCGCCGACTTCGACCCGGAACGCAAGATGCAGACCGAGATCTCGATCATTGGGAGTAACACGCTGTTGGAGTCTGTCGCACGCGATCTGAACCTTGCCAACAATGCAGACTTTTTGGGAGTCAAGGGTACCCTCCCGCATCGCAGCATGGATGACCCCAGGGTTCGGCAGCAGACTATCTCGCTCCTCCACCAGGGATTGCAGGTAGCGATGATCAGCAAGACAGACATCATCCAGATTTCTTTTAAATCCCTTGACCCCAAGCTCTCGGCCGATATCGTCAATCAGATCATTGCGGACTATCAGCATCGCAGTTACGAGGTGCGCTATACGTCCACCCAGAATGTCTCTAAATGGCTATCCGGAAGACTGGATGAGTTGAAACAAAAGGTAGAACTTTCGCAGAACCAGATGCTGGATTTGCAGAAGAAACTGGGCGCCCTCGGCTTCGACGCCGCGCACAATCAAATCTCAACATCACTCGACACCCTGGCAGCAGCGACCGACACTGCCCGCCTGGCTCGGATTCTTGCAGAGTCGCGCTATCACCTGCTGGCCAACATGGACCCGAATGCCATCGAGGGAGGCATTGATGCCGGGCCGGCGTCCGCGCCCGGCGGACTGGTTGGTCTAAGAGCCTCGCTTGCGGCTGCGCGTGCCCAGCTTGCGCAACTGCAAACCACTGAAGGACCAAACAATCCTGAAGTCAAAGTCGTTCAAAACTCGATTGCAGAAGACCAGAAAGAGATCGACATTGAGCAGAACCGGCTAATCACGCAGGCCAGGGAGAATGCCCTGCTGGCGAAGGCCAACCAGTCTCAGACCAGTGCCGCTCTCGAAGGCGAGAAGGCCACTGCATTCAAGCTGCGCGATGCGCTGGTGGAGTACACGATCCGGCAGCGTGAGTTTGAGTCTAACCGTGCGCTCTACGAGGGTCTCCTGCAGAAGCTGCAGACAGCAGGTATCGACGCTGGTCTCGAGTCCCTGGAGATTGACGTAGTCGATTACGCGGTGCCGCCCTTGTCCCCCACCCTGAAGCCGCGCAGCAACATCCTGATGACCTACGGATTGATAGGCCTGGTCC
>JAABUJ010006053.1_pt1 | contig 11873 bp, 9 predicted proteins | sample 5559131 | NCBI WGS metagenome assembly JAABUJ01 (sample SAMN10711875, study PRJNA513366) | rock metagenome | isolation source: Antarctica rocks | place: Antarctica: Victoria Land, Mt New Zealand nord | collected 2016-01-07 | reverse complement strand
CCAGCGCTGCCGCCTCGGGCAACACCCGCCTGGGCCCGCAGCTTGCTGAGTTGGCCGCGCTCGAGGCCGCGCACGGCCGGGACGCCCTGATCGCCGCGTTGCGACGAGCGATCACCTTCGGGCGGTGGAAAGCCAGCGGGGTTCGCTCCATTCTGGCGGCCGGCACCGGTGTTGCGCAGCCGACCGTCCCCGGCGACGCCCTGGTCATCGAGCTGCCCACGACCGCAGCACGGTCGCTGGCCGCCTACCGCCTCGATGACCTGCGCGACGGCCGGTGATGGCCGCCGCCGCGCCCGCGCCGCTGACCGCCGACCTCGAGCATGGCCTGCGCCGGCTCAAGCTCGCCAGCATGCGCCGGGTCGCCCCCGAACTGCTGCTGACGGCCAAGACCCAACGCTGGAGCCCGGAGGAGCTGCTACGGGCTTTGGTCGAGACCGAGATCGCCGCCCGCGACGCCAGCAACACCCGGCTGCGCAGCAAGCAGGCCAGCTTCCCGACGACCAAGACGGTCGAAGGCTTCGACCTGGCCGTCAGCAGCATCAGCACGCCGACCTGGTCCTACCTCACGTCATTGGAGTGGGTCGACGCCAAAGAGAACCTGACCCTGATCGGGCCGGCCGGTACCGGCAAGAGCCACACCCTGATCGCCCTCGGGCACGCCGCCGTCGACCGCGGTCTGCGCGTCCGGTACTTCACAGCCGCCGAGCTCGTCGAGAATCTCTACCGCGGGCTGGCTGACAACAGCGTCGGGCGGCTCATCGAAACCGTCCTACGCAACGACCTGATCATCTGCGACGAGGTCGGGTTCGCACCACTTGACCCCACCGGCAGCCAGCTGCTGTTCCGGTTCGTCGCCGCCGCCTACGAACGCCGCAGCCTCGCCATCGCCAGCCACTGGCCGTTCGAGGAATGGGGCCGGTTCCTACCCGAGCACAGCACCGCCGTCAGCCTGCTCGACCGGCTGCTGCACCACAACAACCTCGTCGCCACCGACGGCGAGAGCTACCGGATGAAAGAAGCCCGAACCCGCCAAGGAGGCCGCCCCACGAAGCGCTAACCCATCACGCGAGGTGGGGACTTTTCCTGGCCACCAGCGGGGACCGCAACCTGGCCATTGACAATCTGAACCCGTGGGCTTCCAGCCGCTGCCGTGAGGGATCGTGCCGATCTTCTTCGCGTTCACGTAGAGGAGCTCGCCGGTCCGTGCCGTGCTCGTAGCGGACCACCCTGGTTTCCAGGCTGCGGGCCCCCTCACGCCAGTCAACGCCGTCTCGGCCGAAGAAGACCTCCCGAGGCAAGGGTGTCCACGGAGACACTGACTCCCTTTGAAATGTGGAGAAGTAACTATGGCGTCCGTGTGTCGCGGGACACAGACTCCCGTGTAGCGGCCGCCGCCACACGGACTTTGCGAGACCGTGGGCCGGAACTCGGTCGCTCCCGAAAGGACGCGCAGTGGTCGACTCTTTCACCCAGGGAGGAGCGGCTGGGACACATGAACTGGGTGCACGACTTTCTGGGCAACGATGTGCAGCCGACGGCGACGGGGGTGGACGAGATCGGCGACCCCGGCCAGCGCTTCTCGTGGGTGGCGCTCGAGCAGGTCCACGGTAGGGGGCCGGTGCGGTCCGGCCGGCCGGAGGGCATGCGGGGGCGCCGTTCGATGATGTCGCTCACTGGTGCCAGCGCTGCGAGTTGTTGCCCGCCGCTGCGAGACCTCGCAGCGGTGCCAATTAAACGAGGGATTCAGTAGTGACGAATCGTGACAGGTTGTGCGCCCTGATGGGAGCGTGGACGTGAAGACCCGCGCCGCGATTGTTCGCCAGCCATCGCAGAAACTCGAAGTCGTCGACATCGAACTCGAGCCGCCACACCAAGGGGAACTGCAGGTCAAGATGGTGGCGTCCGGGTTATGCCACACCGACGAGCATATGCGCACCATGCCAATCCTCCGGCACTACCCGCACGTGCTCGGGCACGAAGGGGCTGGCATCGTCGAGGCCGTAGGGCCGAACACCCCAGACTGGCAGGTCGGCGACCACGTCGTCTTCTCATTCCTCCCGAGCTGCGGGCGATGCCGGTGGTGCGCGCGGGGCATGAGCAACCTGTGCAACCTGGGGCGCTACACAGTGCTGGGATCGCGACATGACGACCCCCCTACCTATCGCTTCAGCTTGGACAGCGAGCCGGTCGGCCAACTGGCCGGTCTGGGGACGTTTTCCGAGCGGACCGTGGTTTCCGTCAACTCGGCGCTCAAGGTCGAGGGTGACCTGCCGCTAGAGTCGCTCTGCCTTTTGGGCTGCGGTGTGGGGACCGGCTGGGGCTCGGCGGTCTATGCCGCCGACGTGCTCGTTGGCGACGTCGTCATCGTCATGGGTACGGGCGGGGTTGGGATGAACGCCGTCCAAGGCGCAGCCCAGGCGGGCGCCGGCGAGGTCGTCGCGGTCGAACCGGTCGAGTTCAAACGTGATGTCGCCAAGCGGTTCGGCGCCACCCAGACGTTCTCCGCGATGCCCGAAGCGGAAGAGTTCGTCAAGTCGGTCACCGACGGCCAAGGCGCCGACTCCGCGATCGTGACAGTCGGCATCGTCAAGGGCGAGCACATTGCGCAGGCGGTCCAGGCTATCCGCAAGGGAGGCACGGTCGTCATCACCTCCATGGCCGATGTCGACGATGACGGCGGCATACCGATCAGCTCCCGCGAGCTGACCCTTATGCAGAAGAGGCTGCAGGGGGCGCTGTTCGGCCAGTGCAATCCTCGCACCGACGTACCTCGACAGATCGAGATGTACCGCCGAGGCCAGCTCAAACTCGACGAGCTGATAACCGGTACCTACACGCTGGACCAGGTAAACGACGGATTCGACGATCTGATTGCCGGCAGGAACATTCGTGGCGTAATCCGCTTCGACTGAAGTTAACGGCCAGCGGATTGCCGAAGTACGTAGGGCCCGCCCGCAGACCCGGTAGCCCTAGACCCCCGGGCGGCCATGCGTGCTTGATAGTGGCGCGTTACGTGAGGAGAGGGAAATCTATGCAAAGTGTTGTGAGTCGTCCTGACCTGTTCTTCATTGATGGCGGATGGGTAAAGCCGTCGTCGGGCTCCATGTTCGATGTCCTGGACTCCAACGACGAGAAGTTGTTCCTGCGCTTCGCCGAGGCGAAGGAAGCGGACGTTTCGGCGGCCGTCAGCGCCGCCAGGGTGGCATTTGACGACGGGCCCTGGCCGCGACTGTCGCACGCGGAGCGGGCGGGCTATCTCCGGGCTTGGGCCGCCGAGGTCGAGAAGCGAGCGGAGGCGCTGGCTGATATTTGGCCGAGAGAGACTGGCGTCCTGCATGCACTGTCAAGCAAGAGCGGGTCCCTCGGCGCTGGCATCTTGCGCTACTACGCTGACCTGGCCCGCGACTACCCGTGGGAGGAGCCGGTGCGGCCGACCGCCGGCGAGTTCGGGCTGCTGGTGCGGGAGCCGGTAGGTGTGGTCGGCGCGATCATTGCTTGGAACTCGCCGCTAGTCCTGGCCCTGTACAAGCTCGCGCCTGCCTTGGTGGCGGGATGCACTGCCATCCTCAAGGCTTCGCCTGAGGCTCCAGGAATGGCCTACGTGCTGGCTGAGGCCGCTGAGGCCGCCAGCCTTCCTCGTGGTGTCCTCAACGTGCTCGCCGCCGACCGGGCGGCTTCCGAGATGTTGGTGCGCGAGCCCCGCGTGGACAAGATCGCCTTCACCGGCTCGACCGCGGCTGGTCGGCGCATCGCGTCGATCATGGGCGAGCGGATCGGGCGGTACACCCTGGAGCTCGGTGGGAAGTCAGCGGCGGTCATCCTCGACGACGCTGACCTGGCCGCGGCGGCGGCGACGCTCGCAGCGGTCGAATGCAACCTGAGCGGTCAGGTCTGCTCATCCCTCACACGGCTGATCGTCACCCGGAACCGGCACGACCAGTTCGTCGAGGCCGTCTCCGATCTTTTCGGCAGCAAGGTCGTGGGCGACGCCTTCGACCCGAGTAGTCAGATGGGTCCGTTGGCCATGGCAAGGCAGCGCGACCAGGTCGAGCGCTACATCGCTCTGGGAGTCAAGGAGGGCGCGAAGCTGACCGTGGGAGGCGGCCGGCCGAAGCATCTCGACGCCGGCTACTTTATCGAGCCGACGGTGTTCGCCGGGGTCGACAATGCCTCGACCATCGCCCAGGAGGAGATCTTCGGCCCGGTGCTCAGCATCATCCCCGCGGTCGACGAGGAGGACGCCGTCCGCCTGGCCAATGACACAATCTACGGGCTGAACGCTTCGGTCTTCACCGAGGACGTCGACCGAGCCCGTCGCGTGGCCGCTCAGTTGCGTTCGGGCACTGTTGGGCACAACGCCTATCGGCCAGACTTCGGCATCGCCTTCGGCGGATTCAAGCAGTCGGGGCTGGGCCGGGAAGGCGGCCGGGAGGGCCTGCTGCCCTACCTGGAGACGAAGACCGTCGTCCTCGACGGCGTCCCCGAGCGCTACCGGCAGGACTAGGGTGCCCTGCCAAAGATGGCGCTGCGGGCTATGGAGCGTGGCGCAGAGGCAGTGCAGGTAAGCGAGGACGTCGCTCGCCTCGGTGCTCGATAGATAACCCAGACTGCGGCCGAGGCCGAGGTCGAGGTGTTCCTCGGCCGCCCCGGTACCCGCGGCAACCTCCAGGTGAGAATAAGAAGGGAAACGGATGAAGTTGAAGCGACGGAAGACGAAGCGAGACTCGGCAGTAGCGGTGCTGAGCGTGCTGAGTGCGGGTCTGCTGCTCGTCGCGTGCGGCAGCTCGGGCGGTGGGAATGCAGGCGGTTCGACGTCCGGCGGGGCGACTCCCACCGGCAAGCCGCTTGTCGTCAACTCGCTTTTGGACATTGTCGGCAACGCGGTTAACGGGGTGGAGGGAGTCAAGGCGGCGATCAAGGAGATCAACGCTGCCGGCGGCGTCGGCGGGCGGCCGATCCAGCTCAAGAGCGCCTGCATCTCGAACAATGATCCCAACGGAGCCGCGACCTGTGCGCGGAATGCGGCGAACAACAGCGACGTCCTCGCCGAGCTCGGGGCCGCCACCAGCTACGGAGCGTCCGTAGACCCGATCTTCGAGCACGCCAACCTCCCGGACATCATCGGCATTATGTCTGGTCCCGCCGACTTCACCTCACCGGTCGTTTTCTCCACCAACGTCGGTACCCAAGTGGCCGCCGGCGAGGTCGTGCTGGCGGCGGATTCGCTCGGGGCCAAGAACATCGGGCTGCTCACTGGTGACAACCCGGCTAGTCACGCGCTTCCCGCCATACTGACCGCCGGTGTCCTGAAGCAACGCAACCAATCCCTCGCGGCCAGCGCGTTCATTCCGGCGACTGGGGCTGGCGACATCGCGCCGCAGATCGCGTCACTGGCCAAGGCGGACGCCCAGGTGCAGCTCCTTTCCGGATCAAACGTCCCCAACGCCGTGAACACGACTCGACGTCTCGGCTACAAGTACCCGATCGTCCTGACGGGCGTCGCCATCTCGCCGTCCCACATCAGGTCGCAGATCCAAGACACGTCCAGCCTTTACGCGGCCCAGTTCTACAACCAGTCCGGGACCGGGTACGACGCATACGAGAAGGCAATGGCCGCCGTCGGCGAAAAGGGCGGCCAGTACGACACGGCGGGTGCGATCTCCGGATACCTGGACGTTCACCTGCTCGCGGACACCGTGAAGGCATTGCAGGCGAGCGGTAAGAACATCACCCGCCAGAACATCCTGGCCCAGATTCGGGCCACCTCGAACCATGACACCGGAGGCCTCACGCCGCCGCTGTCATGGACAACGAAATCGACGGTGCTCGGCGGCAAGCTGCCCAACCTGATCAATCCGACGGTCGTCGGCTACAAGTACTCGAACGGCGAGTACGTCCCGCTGAACAACGGCAAGTTCATCACCATCTACCAATGAGCGACGGCGCCCGCTAGCGACCAGAAGACGCACCCGTTAGGACTCCCCACATGGCGCAATTCACGCTGTTTCTCGTCCTCGGCCTGGCGATTGGCGGTATCTACAGTGTTGTAGCGCTCGGGATCGTCCTCGTCTACCGAGGATCGGGCATCGTGAATTTCGGCAGCGGTGGCCTGGTGCTGTTGGGCGCCTCGCTGTACTACGAACTCGCGGACCGGCACCATTGGCCGGCGGTGCTCGCCACCGTCGGCGCCGTGCTGACCTGTGCCGTCGTAGGTTTGCTGATGCAGGCCCTGATCATGCGACCGATGCGGAACTCATCGCCGCTGATGCGCGTGGTCGCGACACTTGGTGTGCTGTCCCTGATGCAAGTCGCCGCGACCAAGCGATACGGCGGGTTCTCCGTGTATCCGTCGTCGGTCCTGCCGCGAGGCTCAGTTCAGGTTCTCGGTACGACGCTCACGATCGACCGCATTCTGATCCTCGCGATCGCCGTCGTCCTCACCTTCGGGCTTGCGATCGTCTATCGCCGCACGCGCTTCGGACTGGCCACCACGGGAGTCGCCGAGAATGAACGGATCACCGCTGCACTCGGCTGGTCACCTTCCCGGATCGCCGCGATCAACTGGGCCGCGGGTGGTGCGTTGTGTGGGCTGGCAGGGACGCTAGTGGTGCCGATCACCAGCCTAGACGCCTCCTCGCTCGCGCTCATCGTCGTGCCGGCACTGTGTGCCGCCCTGGTCGGTGGCTTTCGATCTTTCCCGCTCACGCTGCTCGGTGCGCTGATCCTCGGAGTCGCATCGTCGGAGGCATTGCTGCTTCAGTCCCACCACTGGCTCCCGGTCGGGTGGTCGAATGCGGTCCCGTTCCTCGCCATCGTTCTGATTCTCGTCGTCCGCGGGCGCGCATTGCCGCTGCGAAGCCATCGCGTCGACAAGCTGCCCCGGCCGGGCCGAGCACTGATCCGCTGGCGGGCGGTCGTCGTCGTCACGGGCGCGGTGTGCGCGTCATTGGAACTGTTCAGCGACAACTGGATCTCCGCGGTGACTACCACGGCGGTCTTCGGGATCATTGCGCTGTCCCTGGTCGTGGTCACGGGGTACGCGGGCCAGCTGAGCATGTGCCAGTTCGCTATCGCCGGTCTCGGGGCACTCATCTCGTCGCGATTCGCGGCGGCCCTCGGCGTTCCGTTCCTGCCCGCGCTTCTGCTCGGTGTCGTGATCGCCGCCCCAATCGGCGTGATCGTGGCCATGCCGGCGTTGCGGGTTCGCGGTGTGAACCTAGCCGTGGTCACGTTGGCATTGTCGCTCGTTATCAGTTCGGTGGTACTGGCCAACTCGGACTACACGGGCGGACCGATCACCGGTACGGTGCTGCCGGATCCGAAGATCTTCGGCTGGAACGTTTCGTCGATCGGACATCCCGCTTCGTACGCGATTGTCTGTATCGCAATGCTAATCGGCGCCGGAGTCCTAGTGTCGAACCTTCGGCGCAGCCAAACTGGTCGTCGTCTGCTGGCGACCCGGACCAACGAGCGTGGGGCTGCGAGCGTCGGGGTGAACGTTTTTCGCGCGAAGGTCGAGGCGTTCGCGGTCGCTTCGACCATCGCCGCGCTCGGCGGTGGTCTGATTGCCTTTCGACTGACGAATGTCGACTTCGGTCAGTTCGACGTGTTCGGTTCGATTAACGTGCTCCTCCTGAGCGTCGTCGGCAGCGTCGGCTTTATCAGCGGCGCGGTCGCCGGCGGGTCAACTGCGCCGTCCGCGGTCGGACAGCAGCTGGTGTCGTCCGTTGTGGACACCACTAACAACGGGTGGTACGTGCTGGTCGCGCCGATTCTGTTGATCGTCGTCTTGATCACCCACCAGGACGGCATCGCCGACCTAGTGGCCCACAAAGTAATGGCGCTGGTCCGCAAGATTCCCCGCCGACGCGAGGCGTCGAAGAGCGGCCGTGTAGCGGAGTCGATCGACGGTGTGGGCCGGCTCGACCGGGTGGCGCCGCGCACGTTCGAGGTTCGTAGTCTGTCGGTCCGCTTCGGCGGCATTACGGCAGTTGATGGCGTCAGCTTCACGGTCAAACCCGGCGAGGTCGTCGGCCTGATCGGTCCCAACGGCGCCGGTAAGACCACAATCATCGACGCGGCGACGGGGTTCGCGCGAGGCTATCGAGGCGAGGTGGTCCTCGACGGTCAGGTCATCAACGGTCTGTCGGCTCGACGTCGTGCTCGTGCCGGTCTGGTCCGCTCGTTCCAAAGCCTCGAGTTGTTCGACGATCTAACCGTCGCCGACAATCTGCGGGTTGCCGCAGAAGGGCGGGAGCGGTCACACCTCCTGCGAGACCTCTTCCGTCCGTCACGCGGTAGGCACCCTGAGGCAGCGAGGGCGGCCGTGGAGATGCTCGAACTCGGCGACGTCCTCGACCGGCTGCCCGGCGAGTTGCCGTACGCGCAACGCCGAATCGTGGCCATCGCCCGGGCCGTCGCACTCGCCCCATCGGTGCTGATGCTCGACGAGCCGGCGTCCGGCCTCGACGAACGAAGCACACGTGAGCTCAGTGACCTGATCCGCCAGCTGGCCGAACAGAGCGGGATGTCGATCGTGCTCGTCGAGCACGATGTTGCGATGGTGTTGCGCACCTGCGACCGAGTCGTCGCTCTGGAGTTCGGAAAGGTCATCGCGGCTGGCCCCCCGCAGGCAGTCCGCACCGACCCGGCGGTGGTCGCCGCTTATCTTGGAACGACGGCCCAAACCGACCCGCCGTCATCGTCGGGGGCCTACCCGCGAAGCGAAGCCGAAGGAGCCGTGCATTGAGTGCGTCACTGACTCACGCCGCGGCTGAGCGGCCGGATCGGGACGGGTCGAGCGTTAGCGATGGGCCGATCCTCGAAGCCGCTGGTATCTCGTGCGGGTATGGAGCCCTGCCCGTTATTCGCGATCTGGATCTGCTCGTGCGGCCCGGCGAGGTTGCTGCCCTTATCGGCGCCAACGGCGCCGGCAAGACAACCACACTTCTCGCGCTCGCCGGTGAACTTTCGCTCACCGCGGGTGAGGTGCGCATCGCTGGACGACCCACCACCGAGCCGTTGCACGTTCGCAGCCGACAAGGCCTGGCATTCGTACCTGACGAGCGATCGGTGATCCCGTCGCTGTCAGCTCTCGACAACCTGCGCCTCGGCCCTGGGCCGGTCGAGCACGCGACCGAGCTGTTCCCGGAGCTCAAGCCACTGCTGAAACGGCCCGCAGGGTTACTGTCCGGCGGGGAGCAGCAGATCCTCACCGTCGCGCGCGCCCTTGCGTCGGCCCCCCGCATTCTGCTGGCCGACGAGATCTCGCTGGGGCTCGCGCCGCTGATTACCGAGCGAATTCTGCACGCAATTCGTGCGGCGGCCGATCAAGGTCTTGCCGTCGTGCTCGTAGAGCAGCACACGCGTGCGGCACTTTCTATCGCAGATCACGCCTACGTGCTGCGCCGTGGCTCAGTCGCACTGCACGGCTCCACCGACGAGATGCACGAGCGAATGTCGGAGATCGAAGACACCTACTTGGCCGCAGTGGACGAGCTTCCCGGCTGAGCCCGTGGGCTGGCCAGTTAGTGTCGCGTGAACAAGGTTCTTTTACCTGGGCGGCAGTGGTTGAGTAGCTGGTCTGCGGGTTTGGTCCAGACGAATGGCCGGCAGCGTTCGTTCCACCCGTCGATGAACGCGCCGATGGCGCCGATGAGGTCTTTGACGCTGGTGAAGGTGCCGCGGCGAGTGGCCTGGCGGGTGATGATCCCGAGAAAGACCATGTTCATCCAGCTGCCGCTGGTCGGGGTGAAGTGCAGTGTGATCCGCGGGTTCTTCTCGAGCCAGGCCCGCACGGCGGGGTGCTTGTGGGTGGCGTAGTTGTCGACCACGATGTGCAGCTTGACCCTGGGGTAGGCCTTGGCGACTTGCTTTAGGAAGGCCAGGAAATCCTGGTGGCGGTGCCGCGGGTAGCAGGCGTCGGTGACCTTGCCGGTGGCGACCTCTAGCGCAGCGAACAGCGTGGTGGTGCCGTGCCGGACGTAGTCATGGGTCTGCTTCTCCGGTATCCCGGGGCGCAGCGGCAGAATCGGGGCGGTCCGGTCCAGGGCCTGGACCTGGCTCTTTGTGCGCCACGAGGCGCCGTGTTTGTCCGGATGGAGGTGAGAGGCCTTCATCGTCGCCCTGTCGCAGCAGGGCGGTGAAGCTGGCGGCAGCCGGAACCGGGTGACGCCGGTGAGGGTGGGAGCAGCCGCGACAACGGCCGGACGGGTTGGCACTGCCAGACGGCCCGGGTCGGTCTAGCGAGACGGGAAGGTGTACGTGAGGAACCAGCGTCTAACGCCTCTCAAGAGGTACGCCGGCTCAAATCTGGTGGATATGGGCCGGTCCGCGATGCACGCCTGCCCAAGGCGGGCGACTCCCGCGCCGGGTGAAGTGGACGGTAGGGAGGCCACGAGGAAGGTCTGCGGCGTACTCGTGGCGATGTCGCAGGGGCAAAGCTGGGCACCGACCCGACGACCGGGACACGGTGAACGTGGGAAGCGCTTCGGTCTTGTCCTGCCTGTCGGCCATCCGGGTCGAGGGTGGGCAGGTTCGTCAACGGCTGGTGGGGCCGGGGCGTGGCGGAGCCGTCGTAGTACTTCGAGGCCGGGAGAGCCGGTCACATGGGGAAGGGCGGCAGCCCTCTGGCAGCGACCGGACTGACAGGGCAGGAGGTCGCCGGTGAATATCGGCGCGCCGTGGCCGACGCTGATCGAGGCGGAGGCGCGGGTACTGCGGATGCAGACCAAGCTGCACCAGTGGGCGGTCAGTGACCCTGACCGTCGGTTTGATGATCTGTTCAACCTCGCCTATGACCCCGCCGTGCTCGTTGTCGCATGGCGTCGGGTCAGGGGCAACAGGGGAAAGGGGTCCGTCGGACGGGGGCTGACCGATCAGATCGACGCCCAGGAGTGTGCTGAACAAGGCGGATCTGGGCGGGGTCGGTGATGCCGAGGAGGTTCTGAACGTCGTCGTGCGGCGGTTACAGGCCGGGCTTAGAGCCAGGCGACGAACTTGCCGATGTCCTCAAGGGAGACCGCGTCCAACACCGCCGACCTCGAGCCGAGGCCAGGAAAAGGGAGTGCGCCAGGAGGGAGAACCCTCTTCGCCGGCACAGTCACGCGCAACCCGTAGATGTCGGCGGTCGACATAAGAAAGCCGCTATCTATGTCGGCCAGGCCATGGCGCGGCTCACACAAGCTGGTCAGACTGCTGCTGCGGGCACGAACAATGTGCCCCAGACAACGACGGTCCGTCCTACGGCGAGAGCAGCCGTGTGATTAGGAGTGAGTATGTGTAAACAACTACCGACAGGTCGCAGATCATCTCGGACGCGGAGCGGCGTCATCGGGGCAGTCGCCGCGACGACTATCGTCGTAAGTCTCGCGGGCTGCAGTTCGAGCGGCGCATCGAAGTCAAGTTCTGGCGCCAGCACGCAAACAATAGCCAGCACGGGGAATAAGGCGAACGTCGCCGAGGCGCAAAGCTTTGTGGCTAAGTATTCGGCGCCACTGACGTCCGTCAACCTTCCGCCGCTGAAGTCAGCGCCCCCACGCGGTAAGAATATCGCCCTTGTGGTGAACAACCTTCCGGAGTCGAATGACCTCCTGAATGGAATGGAAGAGGGCGCGAAGGCGCTGGGCTGGACTACGCTCCCAATCGTCTTCGATCCCTCCTCTGCAACCGGTCTCGTCGACGCATATGCAAAGGCCGCCGACGCCAACCCGGATGGCGTGGTGACGCAGGCGGCGTCTACAGCGGCCTACTCACAAGCGGCCAAACGGTTCGCGGCAAAGAAAATCCCAGTTGTCACTTCGAACACCGATGACGCGGTCACACCGCCAATCATCTCAAACGTTACCAACCCGGATCAAGTCAAGTTGTCTGGA
>JAABUJ010006051.1_pt1 | contig 11878 bp, 8 predicted proteins | sample 5559131 | NCBI WGS metagenome assembly JAABUJ01 (sample SAMN10711875, study PRJNA513366) | rock metagenome | isolation source: Antarctica rocks | place: Antarctica: Victoria Land, Mt New Zealand nord | collected 2016-01-07 | reverse complement strand
GAGGCCAAACCAAGACCTGAAGTGGAAGAGCCGGACAGACCGGCCGATCAACCACGCCCCACCGCCAACCAAGATCATCAAGCGCCGTCAAGGCCCATCAAGAATCGGGGCGGTGGATCCAGGCTCAACGACCCGACCGTACGGCGCCACGTGCCCGACCCAGCCACATCCCGCCCAGGACCAGGGCAGCGGCCAGCAGCAGCCGCGGCAAGAGCACCTCACCGAGCATCACCAATTCGAAGGTCCGGGTTCTGGTTGATCGTTGAACCCACGCATAGCCCAACAAGTGCGCCGTGCCCTGGACCGTACCGAAGACCCCCGGGACGTCATGATCACGGCACGTAGACTCCGGACACCACTTGCGCTACACGGACGGATCCCACAGCCAAGCTCGCGAGCGACTCGTAACAGGTCGATCGCAGGCGCAAGCACGGACCGGCCCAGAAACGAGCGATTGCGGGCCGCTTTTGTGGCGCGCGTAACCGGTATTCGGCCCTGCAGCAGTCCCTACTGGCCGTCACGACGGCGGTGCCGAGCCGCCACTACTTGCTGCGGACCTGGCCTCGTCGTCCCATGCCTGCGCCACCTCGCGCAGCTTGCGGTCGGTCCTTCGACAAATTCACGAGAATGTCGAAGGCGTCCTTGGACCTTCAGCCGCGGTCGCCCATGAGGATGCCGTTCGCCTGCTCGATGAGGGAACGTGCCGCCAAGGCGATCTGGAGCTGCTCGCAACCGGCCCTGCGCCTCTTACATAGGCATGCTCGTCAGCGCCACACCCACGAGCCCGGACCTGAGGAAGTTCTGTTCGACACGGTGTGATCCGGAATCTTCGCTCAACGAGTTGGGCCGAACTGCGACGTCCACTAGGCGAATCACCGCGACGCGCAACGCTCTCGCGAGGGTCGGAGCGCCGGTCTGGCGACGTGTATTGTTCTAGGTTTTTTCTGGGTTGGCGGCGAACGCTTTCGTGAACCTGTTATGCAGGTCAACAAGAGCCCTCATGCCTACCGCGGTCAGGCACAATTGGGGCACGCGTAGAAGGGCATACGCGACTTCCACCTTGCCGGGAACTTGGACCTTGTTTACCTTGGCCCATTCTGTCAACGCCTTCGCGACGGGCCCCTCGAGAGGCACGTCCTTGGCCTCGAAGCGCTTGCTCTGCCCCATCAGCTCAAGGAAGCCATTAACAGTCGCAATGTAGTCGGCCCGACGCACGAGGTCCTCGACCGCATGCCCGTCGGGGAGCCGGAAGATGCGTGCCGCATCGACGCCTGCCGCCCTTAAGGCCTTTTCGTGGTTTCTACCGCCACCGTCGCCATCAGTGAGGTAGACAACCTTCGCCGCGACCTCCTCCACGCGAATACCCGAGCCGTGCGCGTTGGCCAGTCCTGGTGCGATCTGGTAGTCAAGATCGCTCAGTCCTGTCGCCTGCCGGATGAGCGAAGGCAGCAGAACCATGTCCGACGCCCCCTCAGCGAGGACCGCGTTCCGACACATGGAAAAGGCCGCTGCCCCAGCTCCCATCGCAAACAGCAGCGGAGAAAAGCCAGGGCCTTCGCCTTCCCAGAAGTTGTTCTTGATGACACTCGCATCTGCATGCTCGGCGTCCCGCACAACCACCCTTACGCCCGTGCCGAGGTCGCCAGGCAAGCAGCCTGGGGAGTGTGTCGTGTACAGCACTTGGGTGGTGTCAACGCTCCTGAGCAAAACGCTCACGAGGTCCGCCTGGGCGTCGTAGTGAAGGTGCGTCTCGGCCTCATCGATCAGCAGCACCGGCGGAACAGCGTGTCCTCCGGTCTCGAGGAAGGCGACGAGCGCGACGAAGGTCCTCATCCCGTCCGAGCGCTCGCTAATGTTGGTGACGTCTCCGCCACCATGCAGCTCCTTGATGAGCACTTCGAGTTGCATGCCGTTGACGTTGAACCGAACGGTCACCTTGCTCTGATTCCAGGCTCGGGCGAACGCACTTCGAAGCCGGTCGTTGCCCCGTTCCAGCAACGTCTCTCGCTTCGTTGAGTCACCCCCCTGTATGTGCGCCCAGAGGGTGTCCAGGTCGATCTCGGCTAGCGACAGGAGACGGTTCACCGCTGGGTGAACCGAAGGGCGGTGGTCCGGGTTGATTTCGTAAGAAGTCTCCAGGAGGCGATCAGCCTGGTGAAACATGACAAAGTCAGGCGAGCGTGACGACAGCGCGGCCCACACGAGGTCGTTGGGATGGTCAGCGCTAACGACTGTATGCAACTCGTCGAGCATCGCGGCGAGTTTGATGTCGCGCGGCTGCTTCAGCCCTTGTGGTGTCGCCTGTAGCCAGGCCGACAACTCGGTCAGCGCTTCGACCGAGGCCTGCGGCCACGCCTCGTCTGGTTGCTTGAGCGCCTCCGCAAGTGTGGCAGCCCAGTCGTTTGGGTCCTCAAGCTTCTCGTCGACCGCTGTAGCGAACTGGCGCGCGAGCTTGGAACCAGCTCTTGCTAGACGTTTTTGCGCGCAGGCAAAGCGATCCGCGGGTCGAGTTGGTCGTGGTACGAGAAACCAGTATCGCTTGCCGTCCCGCTTTTTATCCAGGACCAATGTCGTGGGACGGTTGTCCATCGCAACATGAGCGAATGCCGCCCTGTCTTTATCATCCAGTTCGTAGTAAACCTTCACGATGCTCGTGTTATCAGACGCAGGCGGTCTACTGCGATTGTAGTCGATCGGTGATATTGCCCCACCCGCGGTGAACCAATCCAGGGCGTTCAACAACGACGTCTTTCCTGCCTCGTTGAACCCGACAAACGCGGTGAGCGGTCCGTCAAAGTTTGTAGCCGTCGCCGCTAGTCGACGGAACCCTTTAAATTCAACTCGGCTTACTCGCATCAAGTCCCCGCAGGCCGCAGATTTCGGAAGCGAGACCGTAGCGCCTCTCGTCGTGAATTGTAGCAATCAGGGGGGCTAGGAACTCAGGTCGGGCTTGCTCCGGGTGGACGAGGCTGTGCGCCGGCTGCCCGGGCACGGACCCATGTTAACTGGGGCTCGGCACCCTGCATTACGCCTTAAGTACTGCCGGGCATCAAGCATAAGCCGTTGTCCCTACGCGTGGCGGTCGCCCGACTAGGTGGCTTCTCCATCGAGGGCCGCCAGCCGGTACAGCGCGTCCTCGATGTCCTGGGTGGGTACGCGGTCCAAGGACATCAGCTCGAACAACAGCCGTCCTCCGCTCCGCAGTTCCATCTCGCGTAGGTCACCGTTGGGAACCGCCAAACCCAACCTCGGCGTCTTCGTGGAAGGAGTACCGATGAGCTCACGCCGTGCAAAGCCAAGGTCTGCCAACTGCTCGTGCACACCCCACGACGTCCAGTCACAGATGCCGTCGCCGACATGGACCAAGGGGAGCTCCACCTGTGCTAAACCAACAGCGGCAAGCAAGACATATTGCGTCCAGGACAGTTCGTCAGCCTGGCGCAGAAGCCAGTCTCCTACGAACTCATCGATGGCTACCTCAAACCCCAGGCTTCCCATGAGGTTTCCGATGAATTGGACTTTGCGCTCCTGATGCTGACGGCGAGCAATCAGCAGTATGCCCTCGAGCATTTCATCAGCGGCCGATCGACCATAAGGTCGATCGTCGAACCAACCGTCATCACGAGGTTCTTCGCCGGCAGCGAGCCGGTCCGCGATCTTTTGCCGTGCATAGATGGTGGCGGCTCCCACCCGTGCTTCCTCGCGACGGCTCAACCAGCGGGTCGCCACCTCCCGCAACGCCGCCTCGAGCGTCGCTCCGGCGGCAGATCCGACAACGGCTCCCGGTGGGCCGGCGACCGCGCCGCCCAAGGCAGCGCCCGCGGTCGACCCCACAAGCCCACTGCCGGCATCAATCGCACGCCGCGCGGCGTCCGCACTTGACACTGTCATCCCCTGACTGACGCCGGCCGTCCACGGTTCCCCATCTCGGCGCCAGCGAGCATAACCGTCCGTTCTGCCGCCGGACTGTCTCACAAACGGTTATTAATGGCACGATGTTGAACCTTCGTGCAGCCGCCTTGGCGTGGGCTCTTCCTGGCGCGGTTGCATGTTGACGCAAGTGCAAGGCGGGCGGGAACCTCTTCGGGCGGGGACCGAGGTGCTCCAGCGGAGGCCGCCGGGGTCGCCGGCCGCCGCAGCGAGGGCACCTCTGCGCACGCCGTCACTTTGGAGTGCGATTGGGAACGAGGCGAGGTCAGGCAGTGCTGGTCGGCGGCGGCGGAGGCTGGCCGACCGGACGGCAGGCCCGTGCCGTGCTGTTCGGCGTCCCCGGGACACCTCGAGCAGGACCAGTCACGCCGTACCCGTCGCGACTCGTGCGACCGGACATCGTCGCCGTCAGCGGCGTGAGTTGACGGCACGCGCCGCGGCCACCGCATCGGCTGGCGAACCGGGCCAGGGGTCGCCGTGCCCGGGCAGCAGCAACTCGGCCTGCAGCGCCACGAGCCGCGCCAGCGACGTACGCGCGGCTTGCGCGTCGTCGTTCACGGCGGGCGGCATCAGGCGGGGGCCGCGCTCGCGGGTGAGCACGTCCAGGGTGACGAGCTCGTCGCCGCTGAACAGCACTCCGTGGTCCTCGAGCAGGAAGGACGTGTGACCCCGGGTGTGGCCGGGCGTGGCCACGGCGCGAGGGCACCCTGGCAGGTCCAGGACCTCCCCGTCATCGAACGGCTCAACCTGCTCCACCCATCGCGGGGTGAGGAATCCGTGCCGCGTCACGTGTAGGACGAACCCGAACGCCGAGGGCCTCCACAGGTGCGGAAGCAGGTGCGGGACCAGGGCGAACGACGAGCCGCCGCGCTCTCGCCCACGGACCCGGTCGACCTCCTCGGCGCGCGCCCGCACCGGGGTGCCCCACTCGCGCCGCAGCCGCTCAGCGGCACCGAGGTGGTCGCCGTGCCCGTGCGTCAGCAGTACCGACCGCAGGTCGACCGGACGGCGACCCAGCTGCGCGACCGCAGCTACCACCCGTGACCAGCTGTCCGGCCAGCCGGAGTCGACCAAGAGCAGCTCGCCGCCGTCCTCGACGAGGTACCAGTTCACGATGCCATCCGCGCAGCGGTGCACGCCCGGCGCGACCTGCTCCAGGGTACTTATAGCCGCGGCTCCCGCCCCGGGGACCGGCCAGCGTCGGGGCCAGCTCGGCGGTCATCGGTCGGCGCGGGCGGGGCGAAGGTCATCAAGCCTCCAAGGGCAACAGCGGGCGGCGCGAGCAGGGCATCGGACGGGCCGGTCGGACTGCTATCGAGTCCTGACCGCTCCCCACGCGGTCAAACCCCCAGCTCCGTGTCGGCGAAGCGCCCATCTCGCGCTCCTGATCGTGCACCTGCTGCTGGCAGGCACGACGTCGAACGTTGGCGCACTTCACCGGCCGGCAGGCCAGCCTCCGTCAGCGTCGTCTCCTCCGCGCCGTCAACGTCTGTCACCATCCCAGCCCTGACAAGGTCGTCCAGACGGTGCTTGAGCGCAGGTTGGCTACGTCCGCAAAGCCCTTTGCTGCGCACCTGGGTCAACTGCCACAGGACCACCTCGACCCCAGCGCGGGCCCCACGCGGCCGCGCAGCTCCTGAGCGGCGGCGGCGCAGAGTCGGACCGGACCAGAAACGAGCCATTGTGGGACGTCTTCTTGGCGCGCATAGCCGGTCTTATGGACGCCGCGGGGCAGCGGCTACTCGGGGTCGCGCAACCGCTACAACCGACACACTGACGGCGAAGGCGATAAGACGGGAAGACACCCCGAGCGATGTGTTGACGGGCGTAAGTGGTGTCGGCAGCGCCACGACCGGGCTCCCAGCAGCTTGAGGTGCTTGGATAGCTTGTCGCCGATCAGAACCGGAGGACAGACGGTCGTGCCAGCCACTCCACGTGAGATCGCCGCTCCGCTCCGTCAACGCGCGGACTTGACCTGGTCCGGGTGGTCGGCGGCGGCCTTCTTCGCCGTGCCGAGCAGGCGTTTCAACTGGTCGAACAATGCCATCGTGAGCTCCTTCGGTGATGAGGCACCTGACTCCGGTGCCTGCGTGCGGTGTCGTAGCCTCCCGCCCCTCCCAGGGTTGTTGACCCGGGCCGGGCGGGACCGTCAGTGCCGGACAGCCGCGCAGCTAGCCAGTAGGTCCTTTGTCGCGGTCGTCAACTGCGACCCCGCGGCCTTGACGTCCACGACATTGGTCGGGCTGATCGCTTCTACCTTTGCGATGCTATCGGAGAGCTGCTTCAGGCTCGTGCCGATCGGCAGTGCGGCATTCTGGCTGGCCAGGTCGCTCACGTGTTTCGTGATGGGCTGGAGCTGGGTAGTCGCGTCGGCCTGGCTGCTCGAACCGTTCGCAAGCTTCAGCCCGACCTGGGCTGCCGTGCTCACCGACCCGGCGACGTCCACGCACACCTGACCGGTCTGTAGCCGCTGCTGCACCGACAACCCGCTACCGCTACCGCTACCGCTACCGCTTCCGCTGCTGCCACTGCCGCCGCAGCCCGCGACCAGGAGCGCGGCGAGCACGGCCGGGACGAACACGGCAGTCCGCAGAGTGAACATGCCCGGAGATGGTATCGGCTGCCGCCACTCTCACCGGCCGGGTAGTCGTTGGCTGCTTAACGGGGTTTGAGTAGTAACGCTGCAGGATCAGCGAGTAGGGACCGGGATGGAGCGGGCCACCAGCCGGCGGCCGAGGGTTTCTGACCGTGCTCGCGCCCTTCGTGCTACCGCGGCCCGCGAGTTGCTTCCTGCGGCGTCGGGCACGAACAACCGACGAATGACCTGCCGGTGCCAGACCGGCCGCCCGGCAGGACCGGCAAGACCGGTAAGAGCTGACCGGCAAGGGTCTGGCGGAGTGGACGAGCAGGAACGCGCCAGGGCCCGACGTGGGACGTCAGGCCGTTTCGGACTGGCAAGGGTCGGGCGGACACCGGCAAGGGTCCGGGGAGCTTGACGGCGGCGTCCGGCAAGAGTCTCGACAAGGGTCAGTGCGCAGCGTGGCAAGCACCTGCTGCTAGGTAGCTCGCCACGCTGCGCACCCGCTCGCCCACCCGACCGTCGCTGTCTCCACCGAGGTCTTCACCGGCCCGCGGGCATTGCGGCCGGACGGCCTGACCAAGGCCGAGCACTGGTCGAGCTCGAGCCTGCCGAGCCGCTTGAACCGGGAGTGGGCCCTGCTGTGCAACACCGCCCCTGACAGGCGGGCGGTGCACGACTGGGCCGCCCCGAGCCGGGACCGGGCGGCGCTCGCCGCGCTTGTCTGCGTGGACGGTCTGCATACAGCCGTCCGGCTGCTGCAGAGGCGGGGTCGCCCTAACGATCGGGGCGCTGATGACCCCGCCCGACGTCGCCGGGCCGCACGGTGGCCTCGACGAGCCAGAGCCCCACCCAGCGCGCCCGAGCCGGCTTCCCGGTCGCGCTGCACGCAAGCGTGCGCCCCCCACCCAACCGCTCGGCACCAGCCTCCGGCCAGGCCGCCCCCTGACCAGCAGCACCGCTTCCGCACAACCTGACCAGAACGCAGCAGCCCTCGCCGCATCCGGCGGGGGCCTCCTGGCGCGTCGGGACCCCTCGCCTACCGGCCCGGACCTCGTGAGCCCGACGGCGCCTGGCCCGGCTGGACCGCTCCCGGCCCGTACGGGCGGGCCGGCTCAGCAGCCTGGCCGTCCAGCCCGCTGGTCGGCACCGGCATAGCGGCGCCGACCAGCGGCACGCAAGGACCGCTGTAGCGGGCCGTGACGGCGCGCAGCGCCTAGGCGGCCTGCCGGGCGGCGCGGGCCTGCCCGGCGCGGTCCTGGGCCTCCCGGAGCCGAGTCGCCGCGTCGGTGAGCGCTGACAGCTGCGCCATCAGCGCGAGCAGCTGCTTGGTCTCACTCGGCTGAGCGACCTGCGCCGACAGCAGCAGCCGTCCGGCGGCGCGCAGACCAGCCCCGGCCGCCGTCGGCGCCGGCACCTTGCCATGCAGCTCCCTGGCGGCCTGGTCGTAGGTCTGCGCGGCCTCAGTCAACGGACCGCCCTTGCGTCCCTCGACGACCCGGCCCGCCGCGGCCAGGAAGTCCGACGCCGCCCAGGCCGCATCCGCCGCGCCCGACGGGTCGCTCGCGACACTAGCCGCGATGTGCTCACTCGCCCGCCCGGCCGCCAGCGTCGCCTGCTTCCAGATCCGCAGCCGCTCCATCTGCGTCAACCCGAACCTATCGGTCCGGACCGGCCGTCCGCCGGACTCGCCAGCGGCGCCCGAGGCCGCCCGGCGGGCCGCAGCGGCGGCCGGCCCCACCGAACTGCCCGCAGCCGCCCCGGGCCCGTCCCAGCGTCGCTGCAGACGCGGCAACGTCAGGTCGGAGGCGAGCTTGCCGCCACCGAAGTAAACCCGGGCCGCACCCTTGCCGTAGCGGTCGGGCAACGCCACCGCGTAGCCGGTGACCTCCCCGGGGTTGAGCTCGCTCAGCCGCTGTCGGACCAGCAGCCCGTCGGCCCGCAGCCGATCGAAGAATTGGCTCTGGCCGCTGGCGCCGGCGGCCGCGACCCGGACCTGACGACGCAGCTGCTCACGGTCGGTTACCGGAGGCGCCGGCCGGCCCTGGGCTTCCCGCCGCCGGGTGGTGTCACGGTGCTTGCGCTGCTCACCCCGGCTCGCTCTGGCGGCGCCGGTCCGGCCGGTGGCGGCCGTGGCGACGAGCCCGTACTTCTGCTCCACGAACCGGCTCGCCTCCATCGAGCGGTAGTGATCATTCGACAGCCGTGGCCGCCGACCGTCCTGCCGGGCCAGCGTCGCCACGATGTGCACGTGGTCCTGGGCGTGCCGGACCGCGACCCATCGCACGCCCAGGTCATCCTCGCGCCGGGCCAACCCGATCCGGTCCAGGTACTCCTGGGCGATGTCGGCCCACTCGGCGTCGGTCAAGGTCCGGTCCAGCGGCGCGCCGGTCTCGGGGTCCTTCGCCGCGGCGACAGCCAGGTGATAGACCGGTTTGATCGTGCGCAGCTCCTGCGTGCTGTAACCCAGCGCCGCGACCGGCTCGTTGAGCCGGTCGGCGAGCTCGGTGAAGTCCCGCTTGCCGGACAGGCCCAACCCAGGCTGGACAGTGTCCGGCCGGCCGTCCCAGCTAGCGATCACCCGGGCGTCGGTGTGGTCGGACTCCAGGCCCTTCGCACCGGCCAGCCCCTCGGTGAACAGGTAGTACAATAGCCCCCGCACCCCGCAGCCACGAGGCAGCACCTGACCGACACCAGCTCAGGCCAACCCACGGCTCAACAGGCGTGCGGCCTCATCGATCCTTGCCGTGGCCCGCTCCGCACCGACCACCGCCGCCACCAGCCACACCGGCGGCTCGGTCACTCCCGAGTTCATCGCCGCGGCGATCTGGTTGAGGTTCGTGCCGTACCGCCGGACCGCCGCCCGAGTCTGCATCAGCTCGGTCAGCAACTCCCGGTACTCGCTGTCGGAGGTCGGCGCCACAGCGCCCCGGGCACTGGCCAACGCCGCGGCCGCCACATAGCTGCTCGGCCGCAACCCGGCCCGCGTGGCCGCCCGCCCGACCGTCTCCAGCTCGTCCTCGCCGTAGAGCACCTTCACCGCCCGCGGCCGAGCCGCCGCCCGCCGCACCCGGTACCGGGCCGGCGACCCAGCCGTCCCCGCGACAGCCGCCTGCGCGTCCTCCACGCCAGGCCGGCAACTCTGCACAGCGCCTGGAGCACTCGCTTGCGACGAAGGATCGTCCACCACGACCAGCTCCTCGGTCGGGCACCACCAACCTGGCCGCGCCCTCACCCTTGGTAAGTGCGGAGCAGACGCCCCCTGTGACAAACGATCATGAACTTCTTCCGCACGCCGTCTCGGCACCCACCGCCCGGCCACGCCGACACCCCGCCCTGGACCCGCTGCGAGCCCGCGCCCGGGCGAACAGAAAGCCCTCAGCGACCCGCGGTCGCGCCTCGCGAAGGGGAGCCGTTCGGACCGCGCAGCGGGCCGAACGGTAACCCTTTGCATACCTTGCTCCGTGGCCCACGGCATCGTTGAGGTCTCGCCGGCAAGGGTGTCGGCCGCGCCTTTGGGCACGACGAAGCACCCGTCACGGACGGGGCGGCCCGCGCCTGGCAGGGCACGGCGGAGACCGTCGGTTTCGGTGGCCTTGGACCTTGACAGACCACCGAACCGACGACGCAGCGTCACCACCGCGCGGGGATCACCGTGCCGGTCCGCCCCACCGGACGACTGGACGCCCCGGACACGGCGAAAGCCCGGCGCCGGTCGTGGGGAGCGCGGGCACTCGTCGTTCAGCAGGCTCGTTCAGCGGCCTCGGCCGGACACCGGCCCGTCCGGTGCCAGGCGCGGGTGCGAAGGCAGCGGTGAGCTCAGCGGTGGCGGGAAGATGCCAGCCCGCTTGCCGAGGACCTCGCGCAGCTGCGCACGGGCCTCGCCGACGTGGCTGCGCGCCTGGGCCGCGGCCTGGGCGGCGGGATCGACGATCTGCACCTGGTGCTGGTCCAGCGCCGCCTGAGCGGTCCTGACACCGGGGGCAACGCTCTCAGCTGCTCGGGCCATGGCGCTTGCGTACTGCTGCACGACCGGCGGCCCGTCCTTCCCGCTCCTACCGTTCCCCCGGCTCGCCGGGACCCACAGCACACTCGACGTGTTGCTCTTGTCCGCGGCGCTCGGCACGAGCATGAGTCCCTCGGCGAGGGACTCCCGGACGCCGATCTCCACTGCCCACGCCAAGTTCGGCACGTGCTTGGCGAACTCTAGCGCCGGGGTGGCCAGGCGCCGCGAAGCGGTGTGGCTGGCCCCGCCGGGCTGTGCGCGTTCCTGTGTAGCCACGGCGCCCATCCGGACCAGCAGCTCGCCGCTGCTGCGCAGCACGATCTGGTGTTCCGGCCCGAGGGTCTTGGCCGGGCTGTCGCGCAGCTGCTCGGCCAACGGCGCGAGCTGGCGTAGAGCGGCCGCGGCGACGTCGGCACCGGGGACGGCCTGCTGCGCCCGCTCGAGCACGATCGCGGCATGCATGCCGCCGAACTGCAGGAGCCGGGTGACCGCGCGCATGTCCCCGATCGACAACTCCGAGGCGCGGTCCAGCACTCTCCGGACGTAGCGGTCCATCGCCTTGTCGAGCCCGCCGGTGCCCAGCGCCGCCGGGACCGCGGCCCGGGCCGCGTCGCGCCAGCGCTGCTCATACGGCGGCGGGCCCTTCTCGAAGTAGGTGCTTGCGTTCGCAGCCCCGAACTCGCTGGCCCGGGGTAGCTCGGAAAGGGCGTGCTGCAGGGCACAACCAGCTCAGCTAGGCACGCAGCCGCCCCCCGGACGTACCTGGGCCGTCTGTGGGCTGTCACAGCCCCACGCCGGTCCACAACCTCCAGAGCGGTCCAGATGCAAACACGCACGTCAAAGCAGGTACGAACCTCAAACAACCGCACGCACGCCGACAGCGATGTCGGATTGACAACGCGCCCGAGCCGAGCTGGCTACCGAGAGGTGGTGCCAACAGGTGACCTTCAGCCCGCAACGGGTCCGCTCGGCAGGCTCGAGTCCGCTCGGCAGGCTCGAGTCGAGCGGTAGTAACCGACGGTCATCGGCGAAAGTCAGCGAACAGTGCACGCTGTCGGGGCGCCCCCTGCCACATTCCTGCCACGCAGGGGGGGGTCACACCCCTTCTGACCTGCGGCGTTACACGCCGTACTCGTTCTCGATCCCGAAGATCCGGCGCTCCACCGGCACAGCCTCGCACTTCAGCGGCGTCGCGGGCACCTCGACCCGCAGCCGACGACGGGCGTGCGTCCTACGACCCGGCCCGGCCCTCGAACACGACGATCTTCACAGCCCGGCTCAGCGTCCGGGCCGAGACTGCCAGCAGATCGCGCCCGAAGGCTCGAACGAGGTTGCAGGCAGTGACAGTGATCGAGGCTGACGCT
>JAABUJ010006049.1_pt1 | contig 11882 bp, 9 predicted proteins | sample 5559131 | NCBI WGS metagenome assembly JAABUJ01 (sample SAMN10711875, study PRJNA513366) | rock metagenome | isolation source: Antarctica rocks | place: Antarctica: Victoria Land, Mt New Zealand nord | collected 2016-01-07 | reverse complement strand
GGGAGGCTTGTGCTGCATCCGGCGGAACGCCTCCGTCTCGTCCAGCGAGCGGCGCAACCACAGGATGAGGGGGATGATGGCGCACCCGATCAGCATCGGCACGCGCCATCCGAAGCCGGCCATCTGATCCGGCGTGAGCGAGCCCGCCAGCGCCACGCCCACCAGGGCGGCGATCATCACGGCGACCTGCTGGCTGGCGGACTGCCACGCGCAGTAGAAGCCGCGGTTGCCCGGGGTCGCGATCTCGGCCAGGTACACCGACACGCCGCCGAGTTCGGCGCCGGCGGAGAAGCCCTGCAGCAGGCGGCCCGCCACGACGATCAGCGGCGCCGCGATGCCGATGCTGGCGTAGCCGGGTGTCGTGGCGATGCTGATCGTGCCGACCGCCATCAGCCCGAGCGTCACGATCAGCCCCGCCCGGCGCCCGGCCCGGTCGATGTACGCGCCGAGGACGACCGCTCCGAGCGGGCGCATGAGGAACCCAACGCCGAACGTCGCCAGCGACAGCATCAGGGACGCGACCGGGTCGCCGACGGGGAAGAACACGCGGGCGATGTAGGCCGCGTAGTAGCCGTAGACGAAGAAATCGTACTGTTCGAGGAAGTTGCCGCTGGCGACGCGCACGATGGCGCCGAGCTTCCGCCGCCGCTCCTCGGGCGTGATCGTGGCCGCTTCGGTGCAGCCCGCCACGCTCAGCCTGCCTTCGCGGCGTTCGCGCCGGGCCGTTCGATCGCGTGGCGGATCAGGGCGCCCATGCGGTAAACGCCGTGGACGAACTTGCTGTACGGCATGGTCGCGAATAGGGCCAAGACGAAGCCCAGGTGCACCGCGAGCGTGACGCCCATCGCCCCCGTGGCGCGAACCGCCAGCAGCAGCAGTCCGGTGACGCCGATCATCGCCAGCAGGAGCAGCAGCCCGGCGTCGGCGCCCAGCAGCCGAACTGCCCGCGGCTCCCGGTCGCCGGCCAGTTTCAGCCAGAACAGCCCGCCCGCGCCGGCGACCAGCCCCACGCCGCCCACCACGCCCAGCGCCACCGGCACGCTCCAGAACGGGTACGGCGCCGGCCAGGACAGCAGATGGTGGTACAGCGTGGCTACCGAGGTCGAGGCGAAGCAGAGCAGGAAGCCGTACGCCATCAAATGGTGGAACCAGCGCCGCTGCGTGGAGAAGCTTTCGTCACGGTCGTTGCACCCGTGCCCGCCGCCGCCGAGGTAGCGCAGCGTCGCCGCATCGCGCAGCGCCTGCAGCAGCGGCCGGCCCAGCGCCAATTCCGTCGCCCGCCCGCCTGTGTCCCGCCAGAACCGTGCGAAGCCGACGCCGAGCGCCAGGATCGAGAACAGGAACGTTACCGACGCGACCGCGACCATGGCTGCGTACGGGATCACGTTGTAGAAGCCCTGGCCCGGCACGACGGGCTGCGGCCCGAACAGGATGGCGTGGCGCTGCAGCAGCGCCGCCAGCAGCAGCACGCCGCCGACGCTCATTGCCATCGCGGCCGACATCGCCAGGCCGTTGCGCCGGTACAGCGCCGCCAGCGGCCGGGGCCACGCGTAGGCCGCGTAGCTCTCGCCGCGCAATTCGGCCAGCGCCCGCGGCACGTTGATGCCGAACTCGTGCGGCGGCGCGTACTGGCAGGCGTAGTAGCAGCCCTGGCAGGCATGGCAGAGGTTGGCGAGGTAGTTCAGGTCCCCCGAGGTGAACTCGCGCCGCAGCTCCATGGCGGGGAACACCGCGCAGAAGCCCTCGCAGTAGCGGCAGGCGTTGCAGACCTCCATCGCCCGGCGGGCTTCGTGCATCGCGGCCGTCTCCTCCGGGAGGCCGTCCCCGGCGGCAAGCGCGATCAGGTCAATTGCTGGCACGCCTCGCCGCCTCCCGTCCCGCGATGCGGCCGAACACCGTGCCGATCGCCATGCCGAACCCGGCCAGGTAGCCGCGCCCCAGGATGCTGCCCGCCATGATCTCGCCGGACGCGAACAGGTTCGCGGCGGGCCTGCCGTCCGTCATGATGACCTGCGCCTTCTCGTTCACCCGCACGCCGAGATAGGTGAAGGTGATGCCGGGCCGCAACGGGTAGCCGATGAAGGGCGGCTCGGCGATCGGGCGCGCCCAGTTGGTTTTGGGGGGATCGAGCGCCGTGGTCCGCACGCCGTCCAGGGTGCCGGCGTCGAAGCGCCCGGGCTGGCACGCGGCGTTGAAGCGGGCGACCGTGCCTTCGAGCGGCGCCGGGTCCAGGCCGAGCTTGCCGGCCAGTTCGCCGATGGTGGCCGCCTTGATCGCCGGGAACACCGACGGCATGAACAGGCGCTCGCTCCGGCTATCGAGGATGCTGTAGGCGACCTGGTCGGGCTGCTGGGCAACCAGGCGGCCCCAGATCGCGTAGCGCTTCGGCCAGACGTCCTCGCCTTCGTCGTAGAAGCGCTGGGCGTGCTTGTTCACCACGATCGAGAACGGCACGCAGTCCAGCCGGGTGACGATGCCGCCGTCGAACTTGGGCGAGCGGCCGTCGATGGCGACGGCGTGGCACTGCGTCGGGTCGCCCACGGAGGCGACGCCCTGGGCCAGCAGGTTCTTCAGCACGCGGCCGGTCGCGTACGGGGTGCCGCGGATCAGGAAGTTCTCGGCGGCCGGACCCCACGCCTCCTTCAGCCACTCGATGTTGGCCTGGAAGCCACCGGAGGAGGCGATGACCACCTTGGCCCGGACCTCCAGCGGAAACCCCTTGCTGGTGACCGTCAGCCGACGGACGAAACCATCGTCGAGGTCGATCTGCTCGACCTGGGTGTCGTACAGGACGGCCACGCCCAGCCGTTCGGCGGTGGCGTAGTAGGCGTTCATCAGCGCCTTGCCGCCGCCGAGGAAGAACGCGTTGGTGCGCGACAGGTTCAGCGTGCCGGCCAGCGACGGCTGGAAACGGACGCCGCACCGCGCCATGAACGGCAAGGCGTCCTGCGTGGCGCGGATGGTGAGGCGCGCCAGGGCCTCGTCGGTCTCGCCGCCGGTGACGCGCAGCAGGTCGTCCCAGTACTCGTCCTCGAGGTAGCTCTCGGTCAGCACGGAGGTGGGGGCGGCGTGCATCGCCCGCAGGTTGCGGGTGTGGCGGCTGTTGCCGCCCCGCATGGCCTTGGGCGCGTGTTCGAGCACGAGCACCGACGCGCCCGCTTCGCGCGCGGCCACGGCGGCGGTCAGCGCCGCGTTGCCGCCGCCCACGATGGCGACGTCGACGGCACGCGCCGGGTCAGCCACGCCGCCTTCCCTCGGTATGCGGGAGTTGCGATAGGCGGGCGCCGTCAGGTTTCGTTCGCTTCATTCCATTGGTTTTGTGCCAAATAGGCATCCGCGCCAAGGGAGATGATGCATGGGACTGCGAGCGGCCCTGGGCCGTGTGGCCGCGCTTGGCTTTGCCAGCCTCTTGCTCCTGGCAGGCACGGCGCACGCGTCCGAAATCAGCGTGGTCAGCTCCGGCGGATTCGCCGCGGCCTATCGCGCCTTGGTTCCGGCCTTCGAGAAGGCGACCGGCGACACGGTCGTCACCGGCTGGGGACCCTCGATGGGCAGCACGCACGACGCCGTGCCGGTCCGGCTTGCGCGCAACGAGTCGATCGATGTGCTGATCATGGTGGGCTATGCGCTGGACGACCTCATCAAGCAGGGCAAGGTGGACCCCGGCAGCCGCGTGGACCTCGCCCGGTCGGGCATCGGCGTCGTGGTACGCGCGGGGGCGCCGATGCCGGATATCGGCACGGTGGACGCGCTGCGCCGCACCCTGTTGAACGCGGCGTCGATCGCCTACTCCGACAGTGCGAGCGGCGTCTATGTCCAGACCGAACTGTTCAAGCGCTTGGGCATCGCCGACCTGGTGGCAGGCAAGGCCCGCATGATCCCTGCCGAACCGGTGGGCGCCGTGGTGGCACGCGGCGAGGCCGAGATCGGCTTCCAGCAGATCAGCGAACTTAAGCCGATCAAGGGCATCGCCTTGGTGGGGCCGCTGCCGCCGGAGGTGCAGCAGATTATGGTCTTCTCGGCTGGCCGCCTGGTGACCTCTCGTGCACCCAGGGCAGCGCAGGCGCTGATCCGGTTCCTGGCATCGCCGGACGCGGCAGCGGCGATCGCCGGGAGCGGAATGGAACCGATCGCGTCCTCAGGCGGGAAGTGAGGAGAGGAATGGCCGCAATCGTTCGCGGCCGACGAGACCCGGCGCTGGCAATCTGAGGGTGGCGCTACGCATGCCGTAGAGCACCCCGCAGATTGTGATCTCCAGGCAAAGCTCTCACTTGGTTCCGTACAGCCGATCTCCCGCATCGCCGAGTCCCGGGCGAATATATCCGTGCAAGTCGAGTTGCCGGTCGATGGCCGCGGTGTAGACGCAGACGTCCGGATGCTCGTGGTACAGCACTTCGAGGCCTTCCGGCGCGGCCAGCAGGCAGACGAACCGCAGCCGCACCGCCCCGGCCTGGCGCAACCGGGTCAGCGCGGCGGTGGCCGAATGACCGGTGGCGAGCATCGGATCGACCACGACGACGAGCCGCTCCGCCAAGTCTTCCGGCAGTTTGAGATAGTATTCGACGGGCACCAGCGTCGTCGGATCCCGGTAAAGCCCGATATGGCCGACCCGCGCGGAAGGGATCAGGTCTAGCATCCCGTCCAGGATGCCGACGCCAGCCCGCAGGATGGGCACGAAGCACAGCTTCTTGCCAGAAAGGTAGGGAGCCGCCATCGTTTCCAGCGGCGTCTCGATGGCGACGGTCTCTAGCGGCAGGTCGCGTGTGACCTCGTAGCCTATCAGAAGGCTAATCTCGCGGGTGATGCGGCGGAATGTGGCCGTGTCGGTGTCCGCCTTTCGCAGCAGCGTGAGCTTGTGCTGCACCAGTGGATGGTCCAGCAGGGTGACGTTGGGCGGAATGATCAGAATACGGTCCCATCGCTGATGATGTGCAAGGGAGGCTCGCCACCGGGGCGGCGTTCGCGGGCAATGGCGCGGCCAGCGGCCCAGGTGCCGCCTTCCAGGATACGCGACAGCGGCAGGCTGGAGTCGTCCATTCCGAGGCGGTCGCGGATCAACGGCGCGAGGCGGTCGAGCAAGGCCACCGTCAGCGCACGCCACTCCACGACGGCGTGGTGATCCACCGGCAGGCTTTGCTGCGCCAGGTCCGGATTGCGCAAACGCAGCACGCCCAGGTCGAGCAACAGTCCGCCATTGCGGTATTCCGGCAACCCGGTCAGTTCGGCCGTCTCCGTTACCGCCACGCCAGCGTCCTCAAGCACTTCGATCAGCGAGTAGGCCAGCCACTGGGTCAGCTTATGAAACGGCACCAGGCCGTCGCGGGGAGCCGACGGATGACGCCAGACATCCCCGAGCGGGCGTCCGGCCAGCACGATGCGGGACGGCCACACAGGTCCCAACCCGTCCAGCAGCACGTCCACGATCGAGGCCGCCGCCACCGTGCCGGTTCGCGCAAGCCGATCATAGAGGCCGCCAAGCCTGCCGTCCGGAAACAGGTCCGGGCGGGATTGCACGACCGTTCCCAATTGCCGGAGCAGGGCGGCGCGACCCTCCAGCCCGGCCAGCGGATTGTCTTCCGAGACTTGGAACGCTCGACCCAGCGACGCCGCCGTGATGCCCGTCAGCCCGGCTGTGTCGGCACGCGGCGCGCCGGTGGACGAAAACAGGCGTGCGCGGAACGCATCCAGGCTGGCCACGCCAAGCCCTTCCGACCGGCTGAGCTCAAGTCCCGCCGCATCCGCTTTGTAGCGCCACTGCGGCCCGGCGCCGGCGTCGAGCAGGACGCTGACGACGCAAAGCTCGATCCGGACCCGGGCAAGCGCGGCTGGATCGATCTGGCCAAGCTCGTCGCGAAACGCTCCCCAGCGATCGACGCCGCCAGTCCTGAAATGCCGCCAGCGTGCGTGGTGCGGGATTTCCAGGGTTGGATAGTTCTGCCGGATGACTGCAGCCGTGTAATCCGCGACGGCCGGCAGCCGGCCGGGTTTCACGTCAAAATGGGGCAGGCCTCCCGCTTCCGCCACGGCCAGCATGGCTGTGCAGCGTTCGCGCACTGCGCCGACCGTGCACAGCCAGGCCGCCAGCGCGGCGTCATTCATCCAGCATGCGGCCCTTCGGGATGTGCTGTTCCGCCGCCGCCGGGACAGCCGCGGTGAAGTAGCCGGCGGCCTTCTTGGCGTCCATCTCCACGCTGGCCTCGGGGGTGATAAGCCAGTCCGGGAGCGGCACACGCTCGACGACGTCGATCCCGCTGGCGACGATGGGGGCGTATTTCAGGTGGCTCATCGACACCAACTCGTGGATTCGGCTGATGCCCAGCCAGTGGAGAACGTCCGGCATCAACTCCTGCAAGCGCATGTCCTGCACGCCGGCAACGCACTCGGTGCGCTCGAAATAGGCGTCGGCCCGGTCGCCGCCGTCCTGGCGCTTGCGGGCATTGTAGACCAGGAACTTGGTCACCTCGCCCAGCGCCCGGCCTTCCTTGCGATTGTAGGCCACCACGCCGACGCCGCCGGCCTGCGCCATCCGAATGCAGACCTCGATCCCGTGCGCCAGATAGGGACGGCAGGTGCAGATGTCGGAGCCGAACACGTCGGAGCCGTTGCATTCGTCATGCACCCGGCACGCGATGCGCGTCTCGGTCCGGCCGAGCCTCGCCGGGTCGCCGAACAGATAGACCGTGGTGCTGCCGATCGGCGGCAGGAAGACGTCGAGGTCCGGCCGGGTCACCAGTTCGGGGAACATCCCGCCCGTGTGCTCGAACAGGGCGCGGCGAAGGTCGGCCACCGGGACGCCGAAGCGCCGGGCGACGCCGGGCAGGTGCCACACGGCCTCGATCGCGGCCTTGGTGACGCGCACGTCGCCAGCCATCGTCAGCACCTCGCCATCCGGCACGAGACGCCCGGCCCGAACGGCCTCGCTGATCTCGGGCATGTTGATGTGGGCGCGGGTGATCGCGATGCTGGGCCGCACATCCTGCCCGGCGGCGATCTCCTCGGCGAACATCTCCGTCGTCAAGTGTCCCCAGGGGTCGAGCGAGACGATGGCGTCCGGTTCGCTCCATTGCGGGAACGGGCCGATCTGCACGGCAGGCCGCGTGTTGGTCAGGTCCGGCCGGTGTGCCGGGTCAAGCTGCCCGGCTGCGATCGCAAGCGCCCGGTACAGCGAGTAGGAGCCAGAATGGGTGCCGATCGCATTTCGGCCAGGGACGGCCTGCAGCGTCGCGACGACCGGGCCGCGGCTGCGCGCGTCCGGTTCGCCCCAGGCCAGGGCTTTGCCGCCGGCCACGTTGCGGGGGTGAGAGGTCAGCACGATGGAGCGTGGCACAGGGCGCCGCTCGTTTGGCTGCAGCGGCGGGGAAGGGATCTCCAACGGGCTAAGTCCTATGCTGCACTGCGTCACGCTACGAACGAGGAGTAGGCCGGTCAATCGGCGATACGGTCGAGGCCGCCGACGCCAAGCGGTGGCATGCTGTGTTTAGACTGTTTCGGCTTCGCACGGTTTGCAAATCGACGTGCCCGGCAGGAAACCAAGTTCGAGCGCGACTCCGGCGTCGGCACGGCGGCGTCGCACCGTTGACCGCCTACCATCCCGGCGGCCGCCGCGTGTGCCAGTCGGTGCGCTGCTGGAACCCGTGCCCGGCGCGGCATAGCAGCGCCTCCGACGCGTGCGGCCCGACGAGTTGCAGGCTGAGCGGCAGGTCGGCCGCGTCGATGCCGCTCGGCAGGGTGATGGTCGGGTTGCCGGCGAAATCGAACGGGGCGGTGAAGCGCAGCAAGCCCAGCAACAACGCATCGTCCTGCCCGTACTCCGCCATGCGCTCCAGGCTTGGCACTGGCACCGGCATGGTCGGCATGAGCAGCAGGTCCACTTCCTGGAACAATGCAGCCAGCCGTCCGGAGAACTCCAACCGCTCGTGCATGATCGTGGCGAACTCGACCGCGGTCATCCGCTGCCCGTGCTCGATCAGCTTCGCGAGGTCTGGGCCATATTCGGCGGCGTGGGCCGAGTAGCTCGCTTGGTGCGCAATCGCCGTCTCAACGGCACAGAACGGAATCCAGCCGCGCAGCAGCGCGTCGGTCGCGGGAAAATCGATCTCGCGAATGCGGGCGCCGAGTTCCGTCAATACGTTCTCGGCGGCCCGCACAGCCTCGGCGACTTCCCCGTCGACGCCGGTGTCGCTGCGGTCAATCCCGATCGTAACTCCCCGGATGCTTTGGCCAAGCGTTGCCAAATAGTCGGGAACTGGGTCCTGGATCGCGGTGGGGTCGTTCGGATCCGCGCCGGCGATCACCCCCAGGATGGCCGCGGCGTCGGCCGCGCTGCGCGTCATCGGCCCGATGTGATCGAGCGATGCCGCCAGCGGCAGGATGCCATGCCGGCTGACCCGGCCCCAGGTCGGCTTGATCCCGGTGAGCCCGCAGGTGGCCGACGGAAAACGGATCGATCCCCCCGTGTCCGAGCCAAGCGACCCGAAACACAGGCCCAACGCCGTCGCGACGCCCGATCCGGTCGATGACGAGCCGACCCAGTGCGCGGCATTCCATGGGTTCAGCGGCGCGGGGTCGTTCGGATGATGACTGGTGTAGGCGCCCTCGGTCATCTTCAGCTTGCCGACGATCACCGCGCCGGCATCCTCCAGCCGCCGCACGACCGTGGCATCGCGGTCCGGCGTCCAGTTCCTCTGCATCGGCATGCCGCCGCTCGTAGGCGCGAAGCTGGTTTCGCAAAGATCCTTCACCGCGAGCGGGATGCCGTGCAGCGGGCCGCGCCAGAAGCCGGCTGCGATTTCCGCCTCGGTTCGCGCGGCGGCGACACGGGCGCGGTCCGCCAACACCGTCGTATAGCTGCGCGCCCTCGCATCCAGCCGCGTGATCCGGTCGAGGGTCGCCTCCAACACGGCGACCGGCGAGAGCTCGCGTCGCCGGATGCGTTCCGAAACGTCGAGCAGCGGCAGATAGTGCAGGTCCTCAAGCGACATGGCTGGTTCCCTTCTTGTCCGACTGCAAGGCGCGCCAAGGGCCAGCCAAGGGTCGCGCGCGCCTAATGAAGCATCGAAACTGCACGATGGGAATGTCCGGCGCTGATCTGCGCAGCGGCTGGGACAAGTATCAGGATGCCACTCGGCACGAGGGTTGCACTGCACCGAGCGGGTTGCGTCAATCCTGCCAGCGTATGATCGTGGGGTCCTGCCAGGCGGTGGCGCTGCTCATCGGTGGAGAATGAAAATGGCGGCAGATGACATTCAATTCTTGGAACTGGTGGATCTGACCCGGCGAATCCATGACGGCGAGCTGTCTTCGGTCGAGGCGACGCAGGCCGCACTCGCGCGCATCGAGGCGCTGGACGGCACGCTGCACAGCTTTGCGCTGGTGCTGCCGGAGCACGCGCTGGAGCAGGCGCGCATCGCGGATGCACAAATCCGCGCCGGCGAGATCAAGGGGCCGTTGCATGGCGCGCCGATCGCCGTGAAGGATTTATGCTGGATGCGAGGCGTGCCGACCGCGGCGGGCACGATCGTGCATCGTGATTACCGGCCAGCGGAAGATGCAACCGTCGTCAGCCGATTAGAGGCAGCCGGCGCGGTCATACTGGGCAAGCTGCAGTTCACCGAGGGCGCCTATGCCGACCACCACCCGCAGGTGACGCCGCCGGTCAATCCGTGGAATGCGGCGCACTGGTCGGGCGCATCGTCCAGCGGCTCGGGGTCGGCGACCGCTGCCGGTCTCTGCTACGGATCGCTCGGGTCCGACACCGGCGGCTCGATCCGCTTTCCTTGCGCGGCAAACGGGCTGACCGGGCTGAAGCCGACCTGGGGCCGGGTCAGCCGCTACGGCGTATTCGAACTGGCGGCGACGCTGGACCATATCGGCCCGATGGCACGCAGCGCCCGGGACGCCGCAGCCATGCTGGGCGCCATCGCCGGAGCCGACGAGAACGATCCGACCGCCTTGCAAGACCCGGTGCCGGACTATCTCGCCGGCATCGGCCGGGAGCTTCGGGGCGTGCGGGTCGGCATCGCCCCCGCTTGGACCGAGGCGCAGGCCGACGCGCCCACGCAGCAGGCGATCGCCGCGGCCGTGGCAACCGTCCGCGCCCTCGGCGCCGAGATACGCGAGGTTCGCTTTCCCGACGTCACGCAAATGGTCCAGGACTGGTTTCCCCTCTGCGGCGTCGAGGCGGCCATCGCGCACGAAGCCACCTACCCGTCCCGCCAAGGCGAGTATGGCCCGGCGCTGTCCGGGGTGATCGACTTGGGCCGCGCCCTGTCCGGCATGGATTACCAGAAGATCATGCTCCGCCGGCATGACTTCTCGGGCCGAGTCGCGGCACTGTTCCGCACGATCGACCTGCTGCTGATACCTGCCCAGGGCTTTGCCTCCCCCACCCTAGCGAAGATGGCGACGCTGGGCGAGGACGCCGCCCTGATGACGTCGCTGCTCAGCTTCACCTGTCCCTTCGACATGAGCGGCAGCCCGACCATCACCCTGCCGTGCGGTTTCACCGAAGCCGGCACCCCTGTCGCGTTCCAGTTCGTCGGCGCCCATTTGGCCGAGGCGCTGCTCTGTCAAGCCGGCCACGCCTTCCAGGAGGCGACCGACTGGCACAAGCGTCACCCGGCGCTTGGTTGAACCAGCACTGCCACCTGTAAACAAGGGGATTGCAATGAATCGTAGAAGTTTGCTGCTCGGTGCCGCGGCAGTGCCGATGGTCGGATTGGGGCATTTCGCCCAGGCCGCTGCTCCCATCAAGATCGGCTTGCTGGAAGACATCTCCGGCGACCTCGCGAGCATTGGCTTGCCCAAGCTGCACGGTTCGCAATTGGCGGTCGAGGAGGTGAACGCCGCCGGCGGCATCATGGGACGGCCGGTCGAGCTGATCCACCTGGACCCGCAGGGCGACAACGCGCGCTACCAGGAGTTCGCGCGACGCGTGCTGCAGCGGGACAAGGTCGATGTGCTGATCGGCGGCATCACCTCGGCCTCGCGTGAGGCTGTGCGCCCGATCGTGGATCGGCTGAACGCCTTCTACATCTATACGAACCAGTACGAAGGCGGCGTCTGCGATGGCAGCATGCTGAGCGTGGGCGCGGTGCCGGAGCAGCAGCTATCGACGTTGCTGCCCTGGATGGTCGAGAAATACGGCAAGCGGGTCTACACGATCGCCGCCGACTACAATTTCGGCTATCTGTCCTCCGCGTGGGGCAACAGCATCCTCAAGCCGTTGGGCTGCGATATCGTGGGCGAGGAGTTCATCCCACTGGGTGTGTCGCAGTTCGCCCAGACCGTCCAGAACATCCAACGCGCCAAGCCGGACTGGCTCTATATGCTGGATGTCGGCGCAGCGCAGAGTTCGTTCTACGAGCAGAAGAACGCCGCCGGGGTCAACCTGCCGATGGCAAGCCCGGTAAAGATCATGCTTGGCTTCGAGCACAAGCGTTTCCCACCGGGCGTAATGAAGGACATGTATGCCGCCGCCAACTGGTTTGAAGAGTTGAATACCCCGGCTGCCGAGGACTTCAAAAAACGCTGGCATGCCAAGTTTCCGAACGAGGTCTACATCAACGACATGGGCTACAACGCCTATGTCGCTATCATCATGTATAAGATGCTGGCGGAGCAGGCGAAGTCGACCAGCAAGGACGCGATCCGCGGAGTCATGCGCGCCGGCGACGCGGGTATCGACGCGCCGGAGGGCCGCATCGTGATCGATCCGACAAGCCAGCATTGCTCGCACGTGATGCGGCTGATCAGCGTCGATGCCCAGAACCAGGTCAATATTCTGAAGGACTTTGGCAATATCGAACCATATTAGAGGTGTTGCGGAAGTCGGCTAGCGACGTGCGGACCCGACCTGATCGGGGGCTTCCCCGACCACGGTG
>JAABUJ010006048.1_pt1 | contig 11882 bp, 5 predicted proteins | sample 5559131 | NCBI WGS metagenome assembly JAABUJ01 (sample SAMN10711875, study PRJNA513366) | rock metagenome | isolation source: Antarctica rocks | place: Antarctica: Victoria Land, Mt New Zealand nord | collected 2016-01-07 | reverse complement strand
TTGTGGCGATATCGGCGAACCTTGCCACCAGCAGCAGCAGCCCAGGCCGCAAAGAGGCTCTGCGCCTGGTCAACGCCTGCCTTGCTGTTGCTGGGCGATTCCACCGCGACCAGCTCGCCCATGCGTTTGATCAGTTGCGGCTCCCGCCGCCGCACAGCTTGGAGCACACGCTCAGCTTCTTCGCTCTGTGGGGAACTCACGCGCACGTTCACTCTTTACCCAGGTACTTCTCAAAGAAAGCTGCTGTCGCTGAAAAAGAGTCCACGAAGCTCCTCCACAACAGGAAGTCGTGAACCTCGTCCGGATAAACGATCTCTTCAAAGGGCACGCTCTGCCTGCGCAGCTTTTGCGCGAGGCTCACCATCTGGCTGAAGCGCACGTTGCGATCATCATCGCCCTGAATCAGCAGCACCGGAGACTTCCATGTGGTGATGGACGCGTTGGGCGACGACGCAAACGCGAGCTTGTCCACCTCCTTCCGGTCCGGCGCAGAAGCAAAGCCCTCCTCCCAATCGGGGATGTCATGGGTCCAATCATGGACACCGTTGAAGTCAACGCCCGCCGCGAAGATATCGGAGTTGCGCGCCAGCCCCATCGCGGTGAGGAAGCCACCGTACGAGCCGCCCCACAGCCCGATGCGTTTCGAATCGACCGTAGGCAGGCTTTGCAGATAATGCGCGCCCGCCAGCACATCGTTGTACTCCGCCGCACCTCGCCAAACGGTGTTCGGGGCCTCGCGGAAGTCTCGCCCGTACATGATTCCAAGCCGATAATTCACTGACAATACAGTGAAGCCTCGGCTCGCGAGGTACTGATTGACCGCGTAGGCGTCGCTGTAGAAATCCATAGGATGAAAGCCCAGCAGCATCTGACGCTGCGGCCCTCCATGGGTGAAGATCACCGCAGGTCCGCGCCTCGCCGGTCCCTTAGGTTGAAAGAGCTGACCATGGATGGTATAGCCGTCTGAGCTCTTGAAGATCACCTGCTTCGGATGGACGAGGTCAGCCGAAGGAAAGTCGGCCGGCAGCGCGTGCTTTGTAATCAACTCACGCTGGCCGTGATCGAGTTTGTAGACCAGTGCCGGCGTAACCGCAGTAGACCCCAGACAGAATGTTTCCTTGGAGTCGCCCGTCATCACCGGCGACCACTCGATTGTGTCCCCCATGGCGAGCGAGACGGGCGCTGCACCTCCTGCAACAGCCACCCTCCAGGTGTGCCTGCGGTCAACATCATCCTGGTTGGACGTCAGCAGGACCGAGCGCTTATCCGGGGTGAGCGTCGCATCCATGACATCGTAGTCACCCGGTGTAAGCAAGGTGGCCGTGCCACCGGAGTCTGCGATCGAGTAGAGATGATTCCAACCGTCGGCTTCAGACCCGAAGACGATCCTATTGTCCGCTGCAAACAAGAGCTGGTCCGGCCCGGTGGGCGGAAGCGAGTCGCTAAAGGCCTTGCCGCTCTTCCAAATCGGCGCGGCGGAATAGGTTCGCGCGTCCGCCACCCACAGGCTCCACGGAACAGGCTCCCGCGGAATGAGCGGCCGACGCTGCTCCACTCCTCCGATGCGGATAAAAGCCAGATGGTTCCCGTCCGGCGACCAGCGCGGCGAGAGGTTGCGATCCGTAGACGGGGCGATGTAGTGGACCTGGTGCAGAACGCCGCCTTCAACGTCGAGCACAGCCGTCAGGCTATGATCCTGCCGGCCAACGACCGCGACCAGACGCTCGCCATCGGGTGACCATTGCGGCGAAGAGACGTTGCCACGTATGTCGGTCAACTGCGTCGCCTCAGCCGTCTTATTGAGCGACGTTACCCAGAGCTGGCCCTTCGTCTCCCATACGGCCCAGCGGCCGTCCGGCGAGATCTCGATGTCTTCGCAGCCCTCCGCTTCACAACCCATATCTCCAATCAGACGCGGCTCACCGCCGGCGACCGATTGGAGATAGACCTGCTGTTTCGGCTGCTTCGGCTCACTCAGCGGATTCGCGCTGCGGCCTTGCTCATTCAATTCAGTCCCGCGCGCAAACAGGACCTGAGTGCCGTCTGGCGTGAGCCGCAACGATGCAATCGGTTGGCCGTTGTCGCCGCTGTAATGCGTCACCTGCCTCGGCGTAAACGCTGGTCCGTCTGCGACCCAGACATTCTGCGCTCCGCGTTCGGCGAACACCCACGCTATCCGTTCGCCCTTCCGGGACGCCGTCAGTTGCGTAGGAAACGGAGCGCCCAGGATTTGCTTGATGGTGAACGTTTGCGCGCTCAGCAAAGGGCCCGCCGTCACTGACACCGCACACGTAAGGAGGACCTCGGCGGCCCTCTTGAACTTCATCATCGAATGCCTCTGCGCCGTGACGCTCTAGTAAAGCAGACTGAAGTGCAGCAGGTGCCAGTAAAACAGGAACCACGAGAACGACAGCGCGCTGAGCACAATCAGCACATTGCCCGCATGCGAGAGCCTCCACTCGCCCGGAGACCGCCACGTCTTGACCACGGCGTAGATCACAACGATGGTGCCTATAGTTCCCAGCCAGCCGACGAGCTGGATCAGCCGCAGCGTGGGATCAAGGCTGGCATCGAACAGCGGCTGTCCTCCGGCGAGCAGCGCTACCCACGAGCCGATGTAAACGAGATCGAGCAGCGTCACCACTCGGATCGCCCACCGCAATAACTTCTGCTGGCGAGTGAGCGTCAGTGGGTGACCGTAATGCTTACGCATCCACAACGAAGCGGGCCAGAACAACAGGGTGAAGAAGCACACCACGGCAACGAAGCCAATCAGGAACTCACTGAAACCCTTGCTGTTGATGAACCCCACGCGCATCGAGACCTCGAACGGGAAATCCATCGACATGATCATCCGTCCCTTGCTGTCCCTGGTGAAGCCGATCCGCTCCTGACCGTATTTCTCGCGATAAAGCAGCGGCCCTATCTCCTGCCACGTCTTGGGGACCTGGTCCTCACCTTTCATACCCGCGGTTGTGATCGTGCCATTCTTGCCAGGTGAAACCTTGTCGTCATTCAGCATCCAGAAAAAGCTCAGGATGCTGGTCGTCTCGCGCCGACTGGAGATGTATTCGCCAGAGACGAGCTTGGCGTCAGCGACTGCATTCGGCTGCCGGGTCGCCGGAGGGATCGTGTATGGGAAGTAGCGATCGAGGAATGATTGAAACAGAACTGTCCGGGGACTGATCTCTCCACGTCCGGCACTGTTGTACGAGACGAAGAAACCTACGTTCGCGTCCTGAATCAGATGCAGATCGCTGTGAAAGTACTCCAGGTCACCGGCATGTCCGATGATCCGATGACCGTTGCGGGTCTCCTCATAGAATCCGAGACACATATACTCCAGATCCGGATCTACGGCGAACTGGGGAGAGTGCATCAGTTGTACGGTCTGCGGTTGGAGAATACGCACTCCGTTCCATTCGCCCTGCTGCAAATGGGCGAGCATGAAATGCGACATATCTACTGCGGTTGTGGCTACGCTTCCGGCCGGGTAAGGTGTGATCACCTCAAACGGTTTCGCTAGTCCACTTGCAAGCGGGTAACCCTGCGACATCATCGGGGCCAACGACGCGGGAAGCGGCTGCCTGAAGGTCGTGTCCTTCATTCCGAGCGGCTCGAAGATATTCTTTTCCACATAGTCGTTAAAGGGCATCCCAGATACGCGTTGAACAATGTAGCCGGCCAGTGCCGCCCCATAATTCGAGTACGCCGGCGTAACGCCAGGGGGATAAATGCGCGTGGGAATATGAGTAGTCAGATAAGCCCGGAGCGACATCGGTGTTGTGGTGGACTTGATGAGCAGATCCCTCAGCGACTCCTCGAAACCACCCGTGTGCGTCATCAGATTGCGCATGGTGATTGGCTTCGAGTAGTGAGACGGAATCTTGAAATCAAGGTAGTCATTGACATCTCGATCAAGGTCGATCTTGCCTTGCTCCTGCAGCTGCATGACAGCAGTCCAGGTAAACAGCTTAGAAATCGACCCCGGACGGAAGAGTGTGTTCTGCGCCGACACCGGCGTCCTCTTTTCGACGTCTGAAAACCCGTAGCCTTTCTGGAACAGCACCTTGCCATCTTTGACGACCAGCACCACCGCGCCCGCGATGTTGTTGCGCGCCAGTTGCTGCGGAACAATTCCATCCATGTAAGCAGACATATCTTCTTCTGTCAGAGCATGGGTATCCTGCGCACTTGCTGTAGAAGCAGCCGGTAGCTGCGCCGCGATCGGTCCAAGAGGCTTTGGAGGAACCGGAACCTGTGAAGAAATAGGTGTACCCACCAAGAGCAGGCTTGCAGTCGTCAGTGCCAGAAATCCCTGGCAAAATTTCGTGTACGTCATCGTTCGCATTCCTCCGCAATGTACTCGTTTAGTTCGATTGCACGCTGAAATTGGGCCAGAGTCCGCATCATTACACAGCGACCTATCAGAATTCGATCCGCAGCGCCGCCTCGCCCTGGCGTCCCGGCAACCGCTGCGAGATGGTGCCGAACTGCTTTCCGAGCGCCTGCTGCACCTGGATCGCGGCTGGATTCGCGTTGTTATACAGGTTGAAGTATTCAAACAGCGGCTCGATCTTCAGGTGATCGTGAATGGTGAATGTGCGGGCGATGCGAAGGTCCTGATTGAAATATGGTGGAGCGGTGAAGGTGTTGCGGCCCGTTTTGAGGTCGCGTGGACTGATCTGTCCATTGCCATCCTGATCGACAGCGGCAGTTGCGCTCTGAGTGTAGCGGAACCCGCTTTGGGCCCTTACGATGCTGCTCAACTCAATCTTGAACGGTATATGCACGGTGCCGTGCATTTGAAATGTATGTCGCAGCGCAAAGGCAGAAGGTCCTTCGTCAAGCTTAGGTCCGTTCCAGAATGTGTTGGCTTTCGGAGCGAAGTTTCCATTGCTCAGGAAGAATCCGTTATTTGCGTTGGTCTGGCCCGTCTTCGGGTCGGTAACCAGGGTAGTTTGGCCAACAAAGCTGTCCGTGGGGTAGCACGATCCTACCTGCGCTGACCCCTGGTCCAGGTTCGCGCAGGTCGCGTCGTCGTTCTCGGAAGTCCAGCTATAACTCCCTCCTACCGCGTAATGATGGCTGAACCGCTTCTCGAGAGAAACTACCAGCGCGTTGTACTTACCAGAGAACCAGGGGCCGTAGCCATTTACTGGCTGGTTGAAGAAGGTGTTCGTAACACGTGCATTGAACGGAATATTGGTCTGGCGTACACCCAGGATGTTTCGAATGTCTTTGTGGTAGCCGTCGATAGCGAAGACGAAATCGCGGGCAATCTGCTGCTGTATACCCAACGTGTAGGACCGCGAAAAGGGCGTCGAGAAGGAAGGATCAATCGTGACAGGCACGGAGCTCGCCGGATTAACCAACTGCGAGAGCGCTCCAGTAGGACCCCAATAAAAGAAGCCCGGAGCCTGACCGACTGCGACAGCGGCCTGGGCCAGGTACGCGGAGGGATCAAGTCCTGAAAGAGCCTGAATATTGCTCTGCGTTACAACGCTGTTGCCTGGAATGGGAGAATGTCCCGCAGCGACAACATTATTTAAATGATCGACACCATAGATGGCCGGAGCAGTCGGGGGCACGTAGGGAGACTGACACGTTGCAGCCTGTGAAGCCAGTTGGGCATCGGTTTTGGTAGGTGACAGGCAAAGACCGAACAGAGCGGGAACGACCGTGGGGATTCCGTAAAACAGCCGGGGGTAAACCAGCGGATTAACCGCTGCAAGGTTGGCACCGCCAAAGCCGGGAACATCGCGCGCTACTCCCAGGCGGAAGTGGTCATAGAACACGCCAAAGCTGCCACGCAGAATCGTTTTGTCAGTGGGTGCATACGAAAAGCCGACGCGAGGCGAAAAGTTTGTCGTCTTCTTGAACTCGGAGTCATAATCCCAGCGCAGACCCGCATTTACAACCAGCTTGGACGAGAGCTTGATGTCGTCCTGTAGATAAGCACCACTGTAGTTGTTGCGCAGCGCGATATTGTTGTCTCCCAGGGTCGTCCCCGTCTGATCATAGAGAATGGAGAACCCGGCGTTAACAGGGCCATAGGTTGCGAAATCAGCAGCCGTTGCAAAAAGCTGGTTGGCCTGGACGGCTGCCTCGACGCCGTCAACTTGCGTGCGCATATAGTCGTAGCCGAACTTGAAAGTGTTCCGTTTCCAGTTCTTCTGCACGCTAAAACCGGCATCGCCATAGTGCTGTTTCAACAGGCCCTGCGTCGACAAGGAACCGAAGGTTGCTAAGCCCTGATCCCCGACGACTCCACCTGTGTTGAATCCACTGAAGATGTAAAAAGAGGTGTAAGGGCCGGCCTGGGGATGCGCTGGTCCAGACGTCGATGGCTCATTCTGGTATTGCGCATAGAGATTGAGAATCGTGGGGTTATCCTGAGCCCCCAACAACACGGTGTCCGCGCCGCCGATCATCAAGGCGGTCAGCCCGCTGTTCTGTCGCGACGAAGGCAGGTTGGTCGAGAGCGAGAGCGGCAGATCGTTGGAGATATGAACGTTGGTATAGTTCAACTCCTGGCGCAGTGATTGTCGTCCGAGCACCTCGGAAAGCTTGCCGAACAGCCGCGCCTCATGGTCTCTCGACGGCCCACCGTACGCATTCTCGCTTGCAACCAGCACGGGCGGTGTGCCGGCCGGAATGGTGTAGTTCAGTGCTGCGTTCTGATGGATATTTTCCCCGGATGCGAACCAGAACACCTTGTTCTTAACAACCGGACCACCCAGCGCGAGGTCGTAGTCCCAGCGCAGCAAAGAAGGAGCGGGCGTGCCCGGAATATCCGATGTGTCCAGTTTGTTGTCGCGCAGAAACACAGAGGCAAGCCCGTGAATGTCGTTTGTCCCGGTTTTTGTAATCACGTTTACGATTCCGCCCGAGGCATGGCCAAATTCGGCCTTGTACCCGCTGGTCAGCACCTCAAACTCGCCGATCGTGTCCATGTTGAACTGGGAGAATGGCCCCCCGGTCAACTCATTGGAATTGTTAAGTCCATCGATCAGGTACCCGGTGTTGTTGCCTCGTTCGCCCAGGATAGAAATTGCCGTATCCGAGCCAGGATCGTTCTGATGATTGATGGTTGTTCCCGGAACGAGCTGTAACAGGTCAAGGTAGTTGCGCCCGTTCAGCGGGATGTCGTGGATCTCCTCCGGTGTAATCGTCAGGCCAGTCGCAGGGGTCGTGATATCGATCAGCTGAGACTCGCCGGTGACCTCGACCACTTCCGCGACACTGCCGACCTTCAGCTTCAGGTTCAGCGTCACGGTTCGGTCCAGCGTCAGGTTCACGGCCTTGACGACCTCCTCGCTGAATCCCGGCCGGGTCACCGAAACCCTGTAGCTGCCTGCAGGCAGTGCTGCCAGCGTGTAGACACCGTGAGCGTCCGTAGTCACGGAGCGCTTCGCCACAACGTCGATCCCTTCCGCCCTGACTAGGGCCCCCGGGACTGCCGAGGACGTAGGATCCGTGATCGTCCCGGTAAGGCTGGACGTAATCGTCTGCGCATGGCTGACCGTGAGGGCGGTTGCGAGGAGAAGCCCGGTCGTGACCCGAGGAAGGGACAAAGAGCCGAACGGGTGACGGGAGATCGCGACGAGAGCTGCCAGGCGTTTTACCATCAGATCCTCCAAAAGCTAACGATTCCTATGACCCACCCTCTTTGGAAACACAGAGGATGCCACTACGCTGAAGAGCATCGCAACACACGTTACACGAGCGATCTGGCGCTAGTGTCTGTGTGAAAGCTGCGTCCTGTCAACTGTTATTTCGAATCTTCAGCCCAGGAACGCTTTGCAAAGTGCAAATGATTGAGAGAACTGGGTTTGATTGCGCAACAAGCGTTGCACTACGATTCTGGTCAACGTTCGATCCTTCCCCAGGAGACCGTCAAGGGGAGGAACCGTGGCCACCCAGCTTGGCTGGAATCTGCGATTGACAGAACGAGGCGCATCAGCAATGCTGCGGACGATGCCAAACAACAAAAAACGCGTGTTCGAAGAACCCGCCAGTGGGATTCAACGCCTCAGTCCCCGCCGCCAGGAGATCATCCGCGGCGTCCTCAGCAACCCGCGCGAGTTTGTCCTGCTCAGTGTGCGCTCAGCCGCCGAACGCGTCGCCACGGACCCCGCAACCCTGCTGCGCATCATTCAGAAGATGGGCTTTGCAAGCTATCGTGACTTCCAGAACCATCTGCACGATCTCTCGATCGCCAATGCAACGTCCTTCGACGGCATGCAGGCCGGCCGCACTGCCGACGCGAAGACGCCGGATCACCTTCATGCCACGCTCGAACAGGACTTCAAGAACCTCAATGCCATCCGCAATACGCTCGACGTGAAAAAACTTGCGCAGGTAGCTAAGCGCATTCACGGGGCGAAAAGGGTTCTTATTGCCGGCGGCGACCTGGCCGAAAGTCTCGTCCATTACCTTGTCCACCATCTGACCATGATCGGCATCCCGGTACACAGTGCAACTACCAACGGGCACAGCACGCATTTGTCCCGCCTGCTCGGCAAGGGAGATGTTGTCATCGCGGTCAGCTTCCGGCGCGGCCTGCGCCAAACAGTGGAGGCGCTCAAACAAGCTCGCGAAAACGGTGCTTACTGCATCGGAATTACCGGAACCTATATTTCTCCAATCGCCCGCTTTACAGACGAGTTCTTTGTCGCTTCCGTTGACAGTGAGTCGTTCCTCGACTCCTACGTCGCTCCCATGGCTCTGGCGAACTTGTTGCTCGTCAGCTGCGCCAACTATGACCGAGAGGCCACGCTTATCCGCCTGCAGGAAGCTGCCAAGGAACAGCGCGAAGGCTTCCGCTGGTACCAAACCCCCGGGCTGTAGATGGTCTACTCATCTTCCGCGCAACCGGCAGAAGGATGCTGAACCGCACGTGCGGAGTGATAGAAGACGCACTGCTATGGCATCAGCGGAAGCACGATGTGTGACGGTAATTCCTTCGAGCAGTAAATTCTCTGGGTTGCCGGAACGTAATCAGCGGCGGTGGCCTGATAGATGCTTGGTACAAACTTCTGCGGGTTGCGGTCGATTACAGGAAACCAGGTTGATTGAACCTGCACCATGATGCGATGCCCCTTCAAAAAGACGTGATCATGATCGCGCAGCGGGATATTCCAATCCTCGGGTGCATTCGGCGTCAGCGGCTGAGGATGCTCGTAGCTGTGGAGATAACGGCCGCGACGTACTTCCATCGCAATGGGAAGCTCGTAGCCATTCATTGAATCTGCATACGAAGGATTCTGAATTCCCCTCGCAACGCTCTGTCCAGATTGTGGATAGACATCGATGAGCTTTACGACAAAGTCCGAATCAGTGCCGGAGGTTGACGCGAATAACTCCGCCGCCACTGGCCCGGTGATCACGATGTCGTGGTCCAGGGGTTCACTCGTGAAACTCAGGACATCTGGACGGTGGTCCACAAAGCGTTGATCTGCAACCTCCCAGGTTCTCCAATCTGGCAGAGGATATGTCGGAGAAATGGGGCGGACACGGTACGGCACAGGATTGGCCGGGTCGGAGACAAACTCCCGATACTGCGCCTTGGTCGTTTCGTCGGCACTGAAAGAGAGCGTCCCATCGACATGCAGATACAAGTTCGTCGGCTTCGCACTTTTCGGTGGCCAACTGGGATAGGTGTGCCATTTGTTTGAGCCGGTCTGGAAGGTACTCGCTTGCCACACGGGCTTCTCACCTTGTCCGTGCAGGTAGTAACGGAAAAAGGGTGCTTCAATGTTTTCGCGGAATTCCAGCGAGGTCTTGTGACTGCCAAACGGAACAATGCCGATGCTATCTCCCTCCGCTCTAGCCCATTCACCGTGGTACCAGGGACCGGCGACCATAAAATTCGTATGCCCGGGGTCATGCTCTTCAGCGTGGCGGAAGATCTGCCAGGGCCCCCAAGGATCTTCCTGATCCCAAAATCCGGCAACGTTCAGGTTGGGCACGGTGGAGCTATGGAGTTGATCAACCCAGTCTTCTTTCTTCCAGAACTCGTCATAGTTGGGGTGAGCCATGATGTCGTTCCAGAAAGGAATCGTGCCATGCAGGAACTTGGCATTGACCTCCGTCAACGGCCCAAGCGCTAAATACCAGTCATAGGTGTCATAGGTACTGAAATCGAAATCGGTATTCTTGTTTTTGTCCGCCTCTTCCATGACCGAATACTCAAAGGCATAGCTCTCACGCAATGCGCCATAGCGATGCATATCGTCATTCATCCATTGGTCGACAGGCGAGGCTTGCTCGCTGATCGCCTTGAGCGCGGGGTGCGGATGCAGCAATGTCAGAGCCGCCGTGAGTCCGCTATACGAAATGCCGTACACACCTACTTTGCCATTGTTGTTCGGCAGATTTTTGACCAGCCAATCGATAGTGTCGTACGCGTCGTTCGTCTCGTTCGCCTGCTTTGGGTCATGCGCGTCGTATCGCGAGGTCAACAGGAAAACGCCTTCTGATTTGAAGCGTCCTCTCAGGTTCTGGATGACGAAGATATAGCCGTCGGCCGCCAGCTCCTTCCAGCTTGGGGGTACCCAATTGGCGTCGCCGGTCGCCGCGCCTTCATCGAAAAGTTGCTGTGTGGGCACGCCGTATGGTGTTCTCGTCAGCAGAATCGGCAGCGGCTGCGTTTCGCCAACCTTGCGAATGACAACTGTTTGAAGGTGCACACCATCGCGCATTGGAACCATGAACTCTTCAACGCGGTAGAGACTCTTCTGCTGAGTTGCCTTCTGCTGCGATTGAGGTGGGGTTTGCCCAGGCATCCTTGCTGGCGAGGAGGGTGGGACAAGCAGAAAAACTAGTGACAAAGTCCGCACACGGCGAAACACCTGGCCACTGCGCCCGCGTATTGCGGGCCAGGAAGAAGCTAGGGTGTTTGTCATAAGACCTCCGCAAATGTTTGGACACCGGTGAGCATGGGACGATCCCGCGGGCTCAGCACCGGGCCTGTACGCTCGCAACAAGTGTTGCAACTCCCGGACGGATGGCTAAGTTTCCCCTGCCCAGACGATGCTGTCAAGCACTGTTCGCTCTGGAGCAGGGGAGTTGAGAGGCGCGTTGTTGCCTTTGTTTCCTATTCGCGCGCTTCGGACTACGTTGAGCACCTGAACACGGCACAGTCACACGCAGGAAGGTGAAAAGCAGAATCTCCGTACTGAAAGCCTTTAGGATTACATTCTTTTATGCTTGCAACACTTGTTGCTGGACGTTACGCTACTGCCATGAAGCCTCAGCTTCGCCCTATCGTCACATTTATTGCGCTGGTCATTCTGTTTAGCAGCGCGCCTTACTTTCTCATCATCCGCTCCCATCATTTAGGAATAGGCAGCGGACTCGTGACGGGAATCCTGATGTGGATGCCCGCGTTGGCCGCGTTTGCCACCTGTCGGCTGCTGAAGATCGATCTGGCCACGCTTGGCTGGCGTTGGCGCCCGGCGAAGTACGAGGGGCTTGCGTATCTACTCCCGATCCTCTATGCGACCCCGGTGTATATCGCCTGCTGGATCTTCGTCCCGCACTCGCTGGGGTTCGGCACCTTTGCCCAGGCCGCGGCAAAGTCTTATGACATGCCAGGATCGCCCGGCGGGGCTGCTGTGCTTTACATCATCGTGTTAGCGACGTTTGGCTTGGTTCGTAGCGTGGCGGCAGCCCTGGGCGAAGAGATTGGATGGCGAGGCTTCTTGTTGCCGCGTCTCACCGGCCAATTCGGATTCTATGTTGGCTGCTCCATTAGCGGCTGTATCTGGGCTGTCTGGCACTACCCGGCGCTGCTGCTCGCCGACTATAACTCGGGCACTCCGAAGCTTTATGCTCTCAGTTGCTTCACCGCTATGGTGATCGCAACAGCCTTCCTT
>JAABUJ010006046.1_pt1 | contig 11885 bp, 12 predicted proteins | sample 5559131 | NCBI WGS metagenome assembly JAABUJ01 (sample SAMN10711875, study PRJNA513366) | rock metagenome | isolation source: Antarctica rocks | place: Antarctica: Victoria Land, Mt New Zealand nord | collected 2016-01-07 | reverse complement strand
TACGACACCATTGTGGACCGCTGCTGCGCCGCCCGGAACTGGCTCACCGAAACGCCAGACCGCATCCGCTCCGGCGCAGCCGCGCCTTGGACCAGAACAGTCAAAGCGTAGGGCCGTTGGTATTAGACAGTCGCTTCTATTGGGGTTGTGACCAAAAAATTCTTCATCAATTATATGGATGGGATAAAGCTGTAAAATCTGAAATGAAAAAGCTTACAGAAGTCTGGGCGAAAGAAAACGACATAGTTCAGCAGTTTCATAAGAGAAACAGAGTTTTAATTTCCAAAAGAGTCAAAGGTACAGTTTGAAGTGTAGACAGTTCGGAGGCGGCAACCTATCTTGTTGTTACTGACGGTAATCCATGGTCGGCGAATTCTAATTTTAAGTATTTTACACCGTCGCATTTTGAAGAAACAACAACTATACGAAATACATTTGGTAAGATCGAGTGCTTATCGATTTCTAGACGACCCAACTCACAACCAGGTTTAGAAGGTTAATTTCGTCAACATTTTGTTGGCTGTTGCGCCATGCCAAATACGGCTGTTTCAAAGGCGTATAGCGCCATTTAATTTCGAAAATAGGCCGCCAATCATCCGTGAAGCTCAGACACACTCACCAGCGAAAATCCTCACATAACAACCCCACGTTCATTCGGTTCGCCGTCCCAAAAAAAACGCCCGCAGCAATCCTGCCGCCTCACCCTCCCGCACCCCGCCCACCACCTCCGGCCGGTGCAAACACCCCGCCGCGTCGAACACCCGGGGGCCATGGTCGACGCCGCCGCCTTTCGGGTCGTAAGCGCCGAACACCAGCCGCGCCGGGCGGAAATGCACCATCGCCCCGGCGCACATCGCACAGGGCTCCAGCGTCACCACCACCGTGCAGCCCACCAGCCGTGGCGAGCCCAGCGCCCGGGCCGCCGCCCGCATCGCCCGCAGCTCGGCGTGGGCCGAGGCGTCCCGCTCCGCCTCGGTCGCGTTTCCCGCCTGCGCCAGCACGCGCCCATCCAGCCCCAGCACGACGGCACCGACCGGCACTTCGCCCCGCCCGCCAGCCTCCCGCGCCTCCGCCAGGGCGATCTCCATCGGTTCCATACGCGCTCCTTGCCCGCAGCCGCCGCCGGGGTCTAGCAACGACCCATGAACGCACTTCCCCTGATCGGCGTCACCCTGGATGCGGAACAGCCGGGCGGCTGGTCGAAATTCCCCTGGTACGCCCTGCGCGCCAACTACGCTGACGCCATCGCCGCTGCCGGGGGCCTCCCCGTCGCCCTCCCGCACGACCCGGCGCTGTGCGACGCCCTGCTCGACCGCATCGACGGCCTCGTCATCACCGGAGGGGCGTTCGACGTCGACCCGGCGCTGTACGGCGCGTCCGGCCGCCACGCCACCGTCACCCTTAAGCAGCGTCGCACAGAGGCGGAACTGGCGCTGGTCCAGGGCGCGCTCGCCCGCGACATGCCGGTGCTCGGCATTTGCGGCGGCCAGCAATTGCTGGCGGTCGCACTCGGCGGCACGCTGTTCCAGCATATCCCGGACAGCGTCCCCGGCGCATTGGAACACGAGCAGCCGAACCCGCGCGATGAGCCGGGGCACGAGATAGCGGTCCACGCCGGCACTGTGCTGGCCGGCATCGTGGGCGCGGCCACGATGCGGGTGAACTCCGCGCACCACCAGTCCGTCGCAACGCCGGGCCCGCACGCGGTCGTCAACGCCACTGCCCCCGACGGCGTGGTGGAGGGCGTCGAGGACCCGCGCCGCCGGTTCTGCTTGGGTGTGCAGTGGCATCCGGAGTTCCTGATCGACCCCGGTGATGCCAAGATCTTCCACGCGTTCCTGGCCGCCTGCGCCGCATGAGCGACGCACCCGAGGGGAGGGGCGAACGCATTGCCAAGTGGCTGTCCCGCGCCGGGGTCGCCAGCCGCCGCGATGCGGAGAAGATGCTCGGCGAGGGCCGCGTCCGGCTGAACGGCGCACCCGTCATTCATCCCGCCACCTTCGTGCAGCCCGGCGACATCGTGCAGGTCAACGGCGTGGTGGCCGACGCGCCCGACCGCGCCCGGCTGTGGCGCTACCACAAGCCCGACGGCCTCATGACCACCCATCGCGATCCCGAGGGCCGCCCCACCGTGTTCGAGAAGCTGCCCCCCAGCCTGCCGCGCGTCGTCAGCGTCGGGCGGCTCGACTTGAACAGCGAGGGGCTGCTGCTGCTCACCAACGACGGCGCGCTGTCGCGGCGGCTGGAACTGCCGTCGAACGGCTGGGTCCGGCGCTACCGCGTGCGCGTCCACGGCGACGTCGACGCCCGCGTGCTGGCGGGCCTAGCCAACGGGGTGACGGTGGACGGCGTGCGCTACGCCGAGATCGACGCCGCGGTGGACGCCAAGTCCGGCAGCAACACCTGGCTCAGCGTCTCGCTGCGGGAGGGCCGCAACCGCGAGGTCCGCCGCGTGATGACGCACCTCAACCTTCAGGTAACCCGGCTGATCCGCGTCGCCTACGGCCCGTTCCAACTCGGCAACCTGGGCCGGGGCGAGGTGGACGAGATCACCGGCAAGGTCCTACGCGAGCAGCTGCCGGACGTGGAAGGCACGCGCGGAAAGCGGCCGTAGTGCGTATTATCGCCGGCGCCTGGCGCGGCCGGACCCTGGCCGCTCCCGCCGGAGACGCGACGCGCCCCACCGCCGACCGGCTGCGGCAGGCGCTGTTCGACATGCTGCTGCACGCGCCCTGGGGCGGACGCGCGCTGCTGGACGGAGCGCACGTGCTGGACGCTTTCGCCGGCACGGGAGCGCTTGGGCTGGAGGCGCTGTCCCGCGGCGCGTTGTCGGCGAGCTTCATCGAGCGCGACCGGGCGGCGCTGGCGGCCCTGCGCGTGAACATTGCCGCGTGCCGGGCCGAACCGCAATGCGTGGTGTTTGCGGCCGACGCGCTCGCCCCGCCGCCGGGTCGCCCGAGCCGGCTCGTGTTCCTCGACCCACCTTACGCGCTGGGCCTGCTGCCCCGGGCGACCGCGGCTTTGGCCCGCGCCGGCTGGATCGCGGGCGATACGATCGTCGTCGCGGAAGCCGGTCGCGACGAGACGTTGGACCTGGGCCGGTTGCTGGCCGAACGCGCTCACGGCGCCGGGCGGATCACGGTGTGGGTTGCAGACGCTGCTTCGGCTCCGTAAGCTGGGTCCCGATGTTCTCGGTCGCACCTATCCTGTTCTGCCTCGCCCGCGCATTTTTCCGCGCGCCGCTGCGCCTGCTTGGCCTCGGGCTCCTGCTTCGACTTCTCCGCCCCTGAGCGCCCCGCCGGGCTGACCGCACACCGGCATCGCTCAGGGGAACCTGAGACGCCGGCCGCCCATCAGTCCTGAGGAACACCGCCATGGCCATCCAGCATCCCAACTTCGGCCATCTGGCCGACGACCGCATCATCATCTTCGACACCACTTTGCGCGATGGCGAGCAATCGCCCGGGTTCTCCATGAACCTTACCGAGAAGCTCCGCATGGCCGAGGCGCTGGCCGAACTTGGCGTCGATGTGATCGAAGCCGGCTTCCCGATCGCCTCGCCGGGCGACTTCGAGAGCGTGAAGCTGATCGCCGAACACGTCCGCGGCCCGGTGATCGCCGGGCTGGCCCGCACCGGGCAGGCCGATATCCTGCGCGCTGCCGAAGCGGTCCGCGGAGCCGAACGTCCCCGCATTCACGTGTTCCTGTCCACCAGCCCATTGCATATGAAGTACAAGCTCCGCATGGAGCCGGACGCGGTGCTGCAGCTCGCGATCGACTCCGTCACCCTCGCGCGCCAGCACACCGATGACGTGGAATGGTCGGCCGAGGACGGCAGCCGCACCGAACCCGATTTCCTGTGCCGCTGCGTCGAGGCCGCGATCCGCGCCGGCGCCACCACGATCAACATCCCCGACACCGTCGGCTACGCCCTGCCCGAAGATATCACGCGCATCTTCACCATGCTGCGCGAGCGGGTGCCCGGCGCCGACGGGGTAGTCCTGTCCACCCACAACCACAACGACCTCGGGCTGGCCGTGGCCAACACCCTCGCCGCCCTCCGCGCCGGGGTGCGCCAGGTGGAGTGCACCATCAACGGCATCGGCGAACGGGCCGGCAACGCGGCGCTGGAGGAGGCGGTGATGGCGATCCGCACCCGGCACGACGCGGTGCCGTTCACCACCGGGATCAAGACCGAGAACATCCTGCGCGTGTCGCGGATGTTGGCCACGATCACCGGGTTCGACGTGCAGCCGAACAAGGCGATCGTCGGCCGCAACGCGTTCGCGCATGAGAGCGGCATCCACCAGGACGGGGTGCTCAAGAACGCCGCGACCTACGAGATCATGACGCCCGAAAGCGTTGGCTGGACCAAGACGAACCTGGTGATGGGCAAGCACTCCGGCCGCGCTGCCTTCCGCGACAAGCTGCAAACCCTGGGCTACGGCGAGTTGGGCGATAACCGGCTGAACGAGGCGTTCCGCCGGTTCAAGGACCTCGCGGATCGCAAAAAGATCGTCTACGACGATGATATTGTGGCTCTTGTCGATGACGAGGTGCTGCGCGACCACGACCGCATCCGGTTCGTCTCCCTTGTGGTGCACGCGGGATCGAAAGGGCCTGCCTCGGCGGAGTTGGAGATCGAGGTCGATGGCCGGGCGGCAACGGCGCGCTCCGAAGGGCTTGGCCCGGTCGATGCGACCTTCAATGCGCTGCATATCGCGTTTCCGCACGAGGCCAGCCTGGAATTATTCTCGGTCGGCGCCGTGACGGAGGGCACCGATGCCCAAGCCCGTACGACAGTCAGACTAAAGGAAGCCGGCAAGATGGTGAATGGGCAAGGCGCCGACACGGATACGATCGTCGCCTCCGCCCGCGCCTATATTCACGCCTTGAATAAGCTGTTGGTGAAGCGTGAGCGAACGGAGCCGGTCTCGCTATCGGCCTAGCCGACGATGCCCTCCTTCGCTTAGCGAAGGAGGGCATCGGATCAGTAACCGTAGACGGGGCGTTGCGGGGTCGTGGCATAGCCTGTTCCGGCGCCAACGGCGGCGCCTGTGAGCCCTCCGATCGCGGCGCCTTTCCCACCACCGGCCAGGGCGCCGATGCCGGCCCCAGCCCCGGCCCCGAGCAGGCCGCCGCCGACGGCCCGCTGGCCGGGATCATAGCCGTTCGAGCAGGCGCCGAGTCCGAAAGCGAGCCCAAGGGTTGCGATTGTGAGAGTTACCTTACGCATCATGAAAAGCCTCCTATTCTAATCGACGTAACGACGCAGCCACGCCGGGGTTCAGCGCATGCTGGGATGTGGCCGCTCAATGGCGACCAAACTGCGGCAATGTTGCAAATACGACGGTGTCATCACGCGGTCTTGACCCTTGCTCGCACGTAAGCAGGCGTCTAAAGCCGGTGTCTGCACCCTTTCACCTGGAAAGCGATGGAATGTTCGGACGCCTGCTCGGCTTCATGTCGGCTGACATGGCGATCGACCTCGGGACTGCGAACACGCTGGTCTATGTCAAGGGACGCGGGATCGTCCTCGCGGAACCATCAGTGGTGGCGATCACCGAAGTCCGCGGAAAGAAGACCGTGCTCGCGGTCGGCGAGGAAGCCAAGATGATGCTGGGTCGCACGCCCGGCAACATCCAGGCGATCCGCCCGCTGCGCGACGGAGTCATTGCCGACTTCGAAGTCGCCGAGGAGATGATCAAGCACTTCATCCGCAAAGTCAGCAAACGCCGCAGCTTCGCCTCGCCGGTGATTATCGTCTGCGTGCCGTCCGGCTCCACCGCGGTCGAACGCCGGGCCATCCAGGAAAGTGCCGAGAGCGCAGGGGCGCGTCGGGTGCTGCTGATCGAGGAGCCGATGGCCGCAGCAATCGGCGCCGGGTTGCCGGTCACGGAACCCACGGGCAGCCTGATCGTCGATATCGGCGGCGGCACGACTGAGGTCGCGGTGATTTCGCTCGGCGGCATCGTGTATGCGCGCAGCGTTCGCGTAGGCGGCGACAAGATGGACGAGGCGATCATCGGCTACGTTCGCCGTCACCATAACCTGCTGATCGGCGAGGGGTCCGCCGAGCGCATCAAGATGGACATCGGCGCCGCCTGCCTGCCGGACTATGGCGAGGACGGGCCGCTTCGCGAAGTGAGAGGCCGCGACCTCATGAACGGGGTGCCGCGGGAGGTGCTGCTCAGCCAGCGCCAAATTGCTGAAAGCCTGGCCGATCCGGTCGGCGCGATCGTGGAGGCGGTGAAAGTGGCGCTGGAAAACACTCCGCCCGAACTTGCCGCTGACATCGTGGACAAGGGAATTGTGCTGACGGGCGGCGGAGCGCTGCTGTATCGTTTGGACCAGGTGCTGCGCGATGCGACCGGATTATCGGTCGTGGTGGCGGAGGAACCGCTCAACTGCGTTGCCCTCGGCACCGGGCGCGCGCTGGAGGAAATGAAGCGGCTCCGCAACGTGCTGACAACGATGCATTAAGCGATTTACCTATGGTCAGGATGCCGACCCCTGTCCGTCAAGCATCCTCCCGGCGTAGGTTGCCAACGCTGATCACCGGCAGCAAAAGCCGGAGTCGCATCGGTAATTCCACTGTGACAACCGCTCCAGGGATAAAGCCAGAGCGTGATCGAACGGAGGGTAGCGGAGGCGAGCATCTCGGGCCGTTTGCTTATGGGATGCCGATTTAGCGAAACATGCCGCCAAGACAGGTAGCGTTCGTGAACTGGTTACGAAGGTCTACAATCAAACGATTGTCTGCGGTGTTCCTCAGCGAAAACGTATGCCGATATCGTCTAACTCGAAAAATCGTGAAATCGCTGGTATTCTTCTGCTAGATTGCATCCATGGCACGAAACATTCACACCGACTTGGCCGACGCTGCCGACCCGGTGATTTCGATCGCCTACGCTAGTCATTACGAAACCAATTCCGCCGTCAAACAGTGCTGCGAACTGCTCGGACGTGTCGAACCCGTTCTCCTGCTGGTGTTCTGCGGTGGCAAGCACGACCCGCTTGCGGCGCTTGCGGCGCTGCGGTCGGCCTATGGCGACATCCCGGTGGTCGGCGGCTCGGCTGCCGGGGCGATCGGGTGTGGGCAACTCGGCTACAGCGGACTGGAAATTGGCATCGTCGCGTTTGCAGCGTCCGCAGTCGTGCCACGCATCCACCTCACGCGCGACCTGCTGGCCGGGGAGGCGCAGGCCGGGGAGGCGCTTGCGCGCGAGGTGGCCGGTCCGGCGGCGGACGGCGCGGTGGTGCTGCTGTTCTTCGACAGCGTCGCCTCGACAGTCCCGATGCGGCTGCATTACGCGAGCGCGCTCGTCGCGGGTTTCCATGCCGGCCTCGGCGGCAAGCGGGTCAACCTGATTGGCGGCGGGCTGCTCACCGACTTGAATCTGTCCAACGGCTGGGTGTTCGACGGCGAGGGTGTGCGCAAGCACACGGCTGTCGCCCTGGTGTTCCCCCCCGGAGTCGAGGCGGAAACCGTGGTGATGCACGGCTGCCGGCCGGTGAGCACCTTCATGGAGATCACCCGCATCGACGGCGCGGTGGTGCACGAGTTGGACGGCGAGCCGGCGCTCGCTGTGATCGAGCGCATGCTCGGGCTGCGCCTGGGCAGCACCGACGGAAGCGACCTGTCTTTGGTGGCCACCCTTGGCCAGAAGCATGGCGACCCGTTCGCGCCGTATGACGAAAACGCCTACGTCAACCGCTTAATTCTGGGGGCAGACCGCGCGAGCGGCTCCATCACGTTGTTCGAGCCGGATTTCCAGCAGGGCACCTGGGTGCAGATCATGGCGCGCGACAATACGCTCATGCTGGACTCGGTCCGCCAAGGGGTTGCTGCGGTCCAGGCACGCGGCCCGGCGGCCCGGCCGTTCCTGGGCCTTTACATCGACTGCGCCGGCCGAGCCAGCGCGCGCAGCGGCGCACCGATCGAGGAAGCAGCACTGGTGATGCAGAATTTGGACCCGACCTTGCCATTGCTCGGATTCTACTCGGGCGTCGAGATCGCACCCTTTGGGGACTATAGCCGGCCGCTGGACTGGACCGGCGTCCTCACCGTGTTGGGGCAAGCATCATGATGGGTGAGCGCAGCGGGATCGGCAGCCCGTACGAGCGTGAACTGCATTACTATCGGACCGAGTGCAACGACCTCGGCGCGCGGCTGCTGCGCCTGCAGGAGGAGCAGAGCCAAGCCTTCCTTGAGGCGCGCCGCAGCCGCACGGTCGTCAGGCTGGTGCGCGAGGCCTATCGCTTGGCCGAGCCGACCCAGGCGACGCACGACGTCGGGGGCGCGCTTTTGCAGGTGGTGGTCGAGAACGCGTTGTGCGACCGCGCCGCCCTGTTGCGCGAGGGTCCGCCCGGTAGCGGCCGCTTTCTGGTGGCACACGCCATCGGGGGCACCAGCGGCGAGGCCGACGAGGTGGTTATGATCCCGAATCCGCCCGGGTTCTTCTTCACCAGCTCGTTCCGGCTCGACCGCCCACCCGCCGGGCTGCTCGATGTGCTGAGGCTGCCGTTCGTGCTCTGGGCCTACGACCGTTCCAGTGGCCACGCATTGGCCATTGGCAACCGCTCGGAAAGCAACGTGAGCCGCCCGTTCGAGTCGGGCGACCAGGAGCTGATCGAGACGGCGTTGTTCGTTTATCTCGACGTGCTCTACCGCAAGCACGCCGAATCGCAGCTACGACAGGCCAAGCAGTCCGCCGAGGAGGTCAATCTTGCCCTGTCAAGGTTCCTCGACACGCTCTCGGACCGGCTGCGGACGCCAATCCAGCGGGTTGCCTCCTTACAGCAGGCTCTCGTGTCCGAATCCAACTCGGCAACCGAACCGAAACATATCCAAACGGCGATGCAGCAGCTCGCGGAGAGTTCGGGAGAGCTCATTGCGCTGGCGAACGATGCCATGCAGCTCACGATGCCAAGTGAGCAATCCCATCTCTCCGATGTGCAGTGGATCGAGCTGAGTGATGTGCTGCGCCGGGCCTATCGTTCCAGTTATCCCGTCAGCGTGAGGGGTGGGGTCGATTTGAACGTGAGCATGCCGCGGCGTGCCGTGTCGATCTGCGTGGATCGCGACAGCATGCACCGAGCGATCCAGGTGGTCATGAGTGCGTCCCTGACCCGCGCCCTGCCGGGCTCGGCCGTCAAGGTGTCGGCGGGGCGGCGCGGCGATGGCGCCGTCGAAATCCTGGTGAGCTCATCGATTGAGGATACGCCTATCCCTGCCGACCAGGCGCATTCGTTGACCGATACCGATGAATTGACACGGCCCGGCACCGATAAGCTAACGGTCGCGCGCCGGATCGTGGAGGCGCACGATGGCGTTCTCCTGACCGACACGCGACCGACGGGGGGCAGCCAAACCCGGATCATCCTGCCCGTCGACATCGTAAGGGATGACGTTGGCTTCCTTTGACTCCGGTTACCGCCTTAAGCTCACTCTGCTCAGAGCGCCGTCCCGCTTGGCAGGCGCGAGAGGCTCGCCAGGGTTGCATCCACCGCCCGGAACAACCCCCAGGTTTCGCTGTAGCCGGTTTTGAACACGGTTGAGCCGGTTTCCTTGTCGTGATGGCGAGCATGGATGTAGCTTGTCCATCGGCGGCTTGCGGGCTTGCGGTGGTGGTAATCGTGGCAGGGCGCATCGCCGACCAGCACAATTATCCTGACGAAAAGCTGGACGGTCAGCATGTTCGCCCACCAGCCCAGCCAGGCGAGCGCACCGCGGACTGTGGTCGCCGACGAGGCAGGTGGCATCTTGCCCGGGAACACGCCACCGGTAGCTTGGCACGAAAGGTCGCGCCCCCGGGTAGCGATCACCTCCGGCCCTGGAAAGCTATGTTCGCAGAGAATACGGCCAACTGTCGCCGCTTGCAGCAATACTGTGACCGGCAACACCCAAGCCAACAGGAACGCGAGCCACTGCCCCGTCGCGAGCGCGACCAGGGCGAGCACGCCCCATACGGCCATGCCGACACGATTATGCGTTCTGTCGTGCGATCCCCAGGCAGCCTGGATCCGGCGGATTGAGAAACGCGCGTGGAATAGCGGCGAGGCCAAGCTGAGCAGGACCCGGCGGCGCAGGACGGACAACTTAACCCCGGCTTCGAGCCGGCATGTGTTGAAGACGAAATCGGCGAACTCGTCCTCCTCGGTGAGCAGCTTGTTGTTGCTGTGATGCAACATATGTCCTTGTTTGTAACGGTCGAAATGCTTGAAGAGCAGGACCGCGGAGACGAGCCGCCCGACCCAGACGTTGGTGTCACGGGATTGGAATACCGTGCCGTGGGAGCAGTGGTGAAACACCACGACCTGAAGCAGGCCAAGTCCTGCCGTCGTGAGCAGCATGCCGAATGGCACCAGGAAAAAGCAACCCTGGAGCGCCTTGACGGTCAGAGCGGCCCCGAGCGATGTTTGAAGGAGGGCGACAAGAACGAAGCTTTGGGGAGTGTGCTCCATAAAGAATTCGCCGGGAGCAGGCTGTGCCGTTAACCAAGTCAAGAACGGCTGTAATAGTCGCGGTAGCCGCTCGTGCATGAGCAAACGCGGGTTACTTTTTACTAAGATACTAGTTTTTGATGAATTAACGATCTCCAAATCCGGTGATAATGAAAATATCACACTACTCTCCTGTGTTGATGATCCGACACCCAGTGTGCGGTTACCGAGACACAGTAACCTCAATTACGAGAATCTTGGAATGCCAGACTGAAACCAGGAACTGACACGATTGTCGAGCTTGCAAGACGTTTTTCGAAATTCACTGAAAATGCTTCTGTTCGACTTAGGGCGTGTCGTCATTTAGGGGCTTCCGGCGCGAGGCGTTTTTCGATTCGTAGGGGTCAGCCACTGTGGAGCTGACCGATGCGACGTTACGGGCTGCGCGACGACCAATGGGGGCGTATTGGCGACCTGTTGCCTGGACGTGAGGGCCATGTCGGGGTCACTGCGGCCGACAACCGCCTGTTACGTCGAGGCGGTGCTCTACCGCTACCGGGCCGGCATTCCCTGGCGCGACCTGCCCGAGCGGTTTGGCGATTGGAAGAACGTGCACCGCCGCCACAGCCGGTGGTCCAAGTCGGGAGTATGGGAAAGCGTTTTCGACTACTTGGCAGCAGACGCCGACAACGAATACGCCATGATCGACAGCACCATCGTGCGTGCGCATCAGCATAGTGCCGGCGCCCAAAAAAAGCTGGGCAGGACCAGGCAATCGGACGTTCCCGAGGAGGGCTGAGCACCAAGATCCACACCATGGTCGATGCCCTGGGCAACCCTGTCGGGTTCTTTCTGACCGGTGGACAGGCCCATGACCTGGTTGGCGCCGACCATCTGCTGCCAGACATGGATGCAGGCACGTTGATCGCCGACAAGGCTTTTGACGCCGACAAGAGGGTGATCGAGCCGCTCGCCCAAGCAGGCAAGGCAAGCGTCATCCCGTCCAAGGCCAATCGTAAGGTCGCCAGGGACTACGACAAGAACCTCTACAAGGCGCGCCATCTCATCGAGAACTTCTTCGCCAAGCTCAAGCAGTTCCGCGCCATCGCAACCCGCTACGACAAAACTGCCCGGAACTTCCTCGGCGGCATCCATCTCGCCGCCGCCCTGACCTGGCTCAATTGACGACACGCCCTAGTCAAGTGAGCATTGTCAAAAGATCGTGGTTAACCACAATCAACGTCGAACTCAAACATATGCACCCAGACGGTGTCGGAAACGTCGTTCGTGATGACGGGGTGGCAGGCCAGGCCTTAGAGGCGGTTTTCAGAATTCTTGTACGAGCCGTCTTGCAACCAAGGGTATGCATGCTGTCTGGAGCAAAGCTTGAACGATGAAGCCGCGCCGGTCGTAGCGCAGTGCCAAGCGCTTGTTCTCCA
>JAABUJ010006044.1_pt1 | contig 11886 bp, 10 predicted proteins | sample 5559131 | NCBI WGS metagenome assembly JAABUJ01 (sample SAMN10711875, study PRJNA513366) | rock metagenome | isolation source: Antarctica rocks | place: Antarctica: Victoria Land, Mt New Zealand nord | collected 2016-01-07 | reverse complement strand
ATCCACCGCCGTGTCCTGCCCGCAGCCACGCGTCGATCACGCGTGACCAGAGGCGGAACGCCCCACCCCGACAGCGGCCCCCGGTTATGCACACCATTGCTTCGTTCTCTCCGACAGACTGCTAGGCTTGCGCGTCGTGGCCGAGGGTATCGAGGACCGCGCGTCATGGGACGCCTTGGCCGGTATGGGCTGCGCTATGGCACAGGGCTATTACCTCAGCCGGCCGCTCCCCGCGCCCGCCCTACAACAGTGGCTCGCCCACTCTCAATGGGGTCCCGGCATGCAGCCCACGGTGCACGCCGGTTAGGGATGCAAGAGATCGTGGCCGGCGTGCTGAAGCGCCCCATCACACCATTACGCACGGTCGAGCAATCGGCGCTGGGAGCGGCGCTCCTCGCCGCCGTCGGCGCGGGCTTCTACCCCGACCTCACGACGGCCTGCCGCGCGGTCGTCGCCTACGCTCCCCCTATCGAACCGCGCGCCGCCGACATCGCCCACTATGACGCGGCCTACGCGGTCTACCGCACGCTCTATCCGCGCCTACGCGACACCATGCACGCGCTGCGCCAATAGCCAATAGTCCGTCAGCACAATTAGGGTCCGTGAAAAGTCGGCGGGTCCCACTGGGAGCGCGGGCGTCTCGCCCGTCCCCGGCGTCCGCAAGCATGAGCCGGCCATCCCCGTAGGGCCGAGCGTCGCCACCTGTCGCAGGACCGGCGCGTCGCCGCTCGTCACACGCTCATCCCGGCCCCACACCGGGACGGGCGAGACGCCCGCGCTCCCAGAACGTTTCACAGATCCTGCCAGCAAAATAGTCCTGGTTGCGCGACATGATGCTGTCGCGTATGCTCGGTAGACTGGAACCTGACAGTAGCGATTGGAGGCAGCGGTGGCCGAGCGCATGGCGGACGATGACGAGGGCGGAGGCAAGCGAGAGGAGACCAAGCGCCTGGCGCGCGTGCTCAGAGTCGCGTCATTCCTGACAAGCCAACCCTACGCCTGGACACGGGCGGGGCTCGCCACCGAACTGGAAGTCAGTGAGAGATCGATCGACCGTGACCTGGAGTTGTTGCGCGGGTTGGGCTACGAGATCAACCGGGACAAAGTAAAGGGCTACGCCTTTGCCCGCACGCCGCCGTTGCCGCCGGTCCAGCTATCGCTACACGAAGTGCTGGCGTTGACGCTGGCGGCCGAACTCGCGCGTGAGAGCGGCGATATCGACACCTCCAGCCTGGGCGCGGCCATGGCCCAGCTACTCAGCGCCGTGCCGGCACCGGCGCGCCCACTGCTGCAACGCGAATTGCTGCGCCGCGCGGAAGGACGAGAACGGCCATCGAACACACGGCGGCGCGCGGCCCTCGCCACGACGCAGCGCGCGTGGCTGGAGCGACGGCGTCTGCGTATCACGTACGCAACAGGCATGCGCGGCGGCGAACTCAACGAGCGCGTCATCGAGCCCTACGCGGTCCACCCCTATGACGGTTCATGGTACGTCACCGCCTACGACCACATGCGCGAGAAAGTCATCGACTTCAAGATCGACCGCATCGAAACGGCCACGCTGCTCGGCGAGAGCTACGCCATCCCCGCGACATTCAGCATGACCGAGTACCGAGGGGCGACATGGGGCATCCTGCGCGGCGTGGGTGGTGACCCTGTACTCGTCGAGTTGCTATTCGACGAGGAAGGCGGCCGCTGGGTACAAGAGGAGCAACGAACCGAAACGCTGACCTTCGAATCCCAGCCGGACGGGCATGTCCTCGTACGGCTTACCACGTCGATCACGCCGGAGTTCGTGCGCTGGATCGTCTGGTATGGCACGCACTGCTATGTGAGAGCGCCCGAGGTGTTGCGCATAGCGGTGCGTAATGCGCTCTGGCAGACTCTCGCACCCTACGACGAGCAGACAATCCCTTCGGAGGAAATCCTATGACCGCCCCGACACCTGATCCGACCATCTCCACGCTCACCTGTTTATGGGCCAAACTATCGCGCGACAGCACTGCCCCACCGCAGTACCATCCGCTCGTCTGCCACCTGCTCGATGTCGGTTCCGTCGCGGAGGCCATGTGGCGCGACACCGTGTCCCCGTGGACCAAGCGACGCATCACGGCTACGCTCGGACTACCCGATGAGGGCACAGCTGGCACATGGATCGCCTTCATCGCTGCGACGCACGACATCGGGAAAGCATGCCCGCCGTTTCAGCATCGCCGGGAAACGCCACAAGAGTTACGCCTACTTCTAAACGCGGCGCGACTCATGGATGCGAAGACACCTATCGGCGTCCCTGTCTCGCATGGGGCCGTGTCAGAATGCACGTTGCAAGACGACCTGCACGACCTGTTTTGCCTACCCCACGCCGTCGCCGAAAAGCTCGCCACGTCCGTCGGCGGCCATCACGGACGCTTTCACGGCCAGAGTGTGGTCGGCGACTTCGGCCCATCCACCCTTGGAGCGAGCGAGTGGACAGCGGCACGACATACCTTGCTGCGCGACTTGGCGACGCGCTACAACATACCTGGCGCCGCCGTACCGCGTTGTGTCGACAACGCGACAGCGATGTGGCTGGCCGGCCTCGTCTCCACGGCCGACTGGATCGGTTCGAACACCGACTACTACACCTTCGCAACGCCGGACCTTCGTGCGCACGGCGAGACGTTGCCCCCACTCGACCTCGACGACTACCATAGGCGCGCGCGCGAGATCGCTGCTACAGCCCTCGACGCGCTGGGTTGGCGCGGCAACATGGTCGCGTCGGCCGGCCTGGCCCCTCTATCATTCGCCGCGCTATTCCCCGATGCCAGCCCGCCTGCCCCCGTGCAAGCACAGGTCGAAAAGTACGCTGATCACGCGGACAAAAACGCCAACGGTCCGACGCTGGCCGTGATCGAGGCGCCGATGGGCGAGGGCAAGACCGAGGCGGCGCTCTTCCTAGCCGACAGGTGGAGCGCCACGCGCGGGCAGGCCGGCGCATACATCGGCTTACCCAGCCAGGCGACCTCCAACCAAATGTTCGGCCGTGTGCGCGACTACTTGCGACGGCGGTATGGCGACGCGGACAACGCCGTGACTCTGCAACTGCTGCACGGACACGCGGCCCTCTCCGCGGAGTTCGCGCTGCTACTCGACGACGGCGTGCGGCCTTTTGTGCCGACCAATATCGACGACGATGGCGACAAAGACGACGCCGCACATAAGGGGCGAGCATCCGTCGTCGCCGCGGAGTGGTTTACCCATAAGAAGCGCGGCCTGCTGGCGCCCTACGGCGTCGGCACCGTCGACCAGGCGCTGATGGCCGTGCTGTCGTCCAAGCATGTGTTTGTGCGCCTGTTCGGCCTCGGCGGCAAGACGGTCGTGATCGACGAAGTACACGCCTACGATACCTACATGTCCGTCTTGCTGGAGCGCCTGCTGGCCTGGCTCGGCGCGTTGGGTTGCTCCGTCATCTTGCTCTCGGCCACGTTGCCCGCCGGTCGGCGCGCCGACTTAGTGCGCGCCTTCATCGGTGGCGCGACGGGTACGCCACCCGAGGCGCGGCCCACCCCCGATGACGCGCCCTATCCCCGCGTCACCTGGGTCACAACAGGGAAGGGCGATGCGCCTAACGCGCTGCCGATCGCGCACGTTGCGTCGTACCACGTCCCGGCATCGGAGCGCGGCAAGAAGGCGTTGCATATCGTGCATCTGCCCGCGGACGAGTGTGCCGTGCCGCCCCCGCCCGGCGTGCCCTTCGCTCTAGGCGAGAAGCTGCGCGAGGCCCTCGCCGCAGGCGGGTGCGCCGCGGTGATCTGCAACACCGTGCGCAGAGCGCAGGAAATGTATAGGGCATTGGAGCAGGCGTTCGCCGTGCACGATGACGCGCCCGACCTGGCGCTACTGCACGCGCGCATGCCGTTCGACATGCGCGAGGCGCGCGAGAAAGAGGCGCTGCTGCGCTTCGGCAAGCAAGGCTCAGAGGTGGAGATCGACGGCGCGACGCGGACGGTGCGGCGTCCGCACCGCGCGGTGCTCGTCTCGACACAAATTATCGAGCAAAGCCTCGACCTCGACTTCGACCTTATGGTCAGCGACCTCGCGCCCGTCGACCTGCTATTGCAGCGTAGTGGGCGTCTGCACCGGCACACGCGCGCACGCCCTGCTGGCCTGGAGAGGCCGACGCTGTGGCTGTGTAGCCCCGAGCTCGACAGCGCTGACATCCCACGCTTCGCGCACTGGAAGAAGTCGCTCATCTACGATAATCATGTGCTCTTGCGCTCATGGTTGCAGGTCCGCGACCGTACAGAGATCGACGTGCCGAGCGACGTTGAGGGTTTGATCGAGGCCGTCTACGGCGACGCGTCGTGCCCCACAATTCTGGCGCCGGAGTGGCATGACGCCTGGAACATAGACACGCGAGTCCCTACACAAAGAAACGGCGGGCGATACGTACCAGGGCGACATCCGGGTCGTAAGACATCCCCACGAGAAGATGGCGCTCGACAAACTCGCTGGACACCTGCGTCAGGAAGACGCGCCTGAACTGCACCCCGCCGCGCAGGCGGTCACGCGCCTGGCGCTCCCGTCGATCGGGCTGATCTGCCTCTATGGGACGCCCGATCACCCCATGTTTGACCGCGCGTTCGCGCGACCCTACGACACGCGGCACGTACCGGACATCAACATGATCGCGGGCTTGCTCCGTCGGTCGGTCAAGGTAACGCACTTCGGCTTGGTGAAGGCGCTCGGCGACCCGGACGCGCCGGGTATGAAAGCATACATGCCGGTGGAGTGGGGCACGTCCGCGCTGCTGCGGTCATACCGCATGGTCGTCTTTGACACGAAAGGAGCGGGGATGGCCGGCGACATACCGCTGCGCCTGGATGAGAAGTTGGGACTGCTAATCGGCCCGGACGCGCAACTCCACGCGCCTGTAGATGAGGAGGATAGTGAATAGGATGCGTGTCCACCAACACAGAAGCCGGCGCCGAACCGGCGCCAAGCCAGACACCCCGAACATCTCGGAGGGACAATGATGACGACAGAGACGATCGACCACCGCTTCACCTTCAACCTGCTCGACAACCCATGGCTGCCGTGCCTCCTGCCCGGCCCACACGGATCGGTCCACCGTGAGGAACTGGGCCTGCGCGCCGTGCTGGAGCGTGCGCACGAGATCACCGAACTCAGCAATCCCTCGCCGCTCATCACCGTCGCCGTCTACCGACTGCTCATCGCCATGGCGCACCGCGTCTTCGGTCCGGCGGATATGGAGGCGTGGTGGGAGTTGTGGGATGCGCGACAGCCGGACGCGGCACGACTCACTGCCTATCTCGACTCCGATGCCGCACGCGGGCGCTTCGACCTGTTCGACGATGCGCGCCCGTTCTACCAGGTGGCCCGACTCGGCATCGAGTACGGCGCGTCAATTGCCAAGCTGACGCACGAGCAGGCCAACACCGGCAACGCCGTACTGTTATCCGACCATGGTCAGGACGCGGCGGCGACGGGACTTACGCCGGCCGAGGCGGCGCGCTATCTCGTCGCCTTCCATGCCTACGCCGTGGGCGGCCTCATCTCCTACGAGAAAGGGCAGGACCCCAAAATCCACAAGTCCGCGTCGGCAGGACCGTTGGTCAAAGGCGCGGTCGTGCTAGTGCGCGGCGACACCCTGTGGGAGACGCTGCTACTCAACATGGTGCGGTACCCACGCGAAGAGTGGGGCCATGCGAATGGCGAACAGGACCTCCCCGCATGGGAGCGCGGCGACGAGCCCATCGCTCTACCACGCTATCCGGCAGGGTACCTCGACCTGCTCACATGGCAGTCGCGCCGCGTCCACCTATTCCCCGAGACCGACGATCACGGCCGCGTCGTCGTCAAGCGTGTCGCGGCCATGAAGGGACGCCCATTCCCTCAGGGCTACGAACGCCACACCAGCGAGACCATGATGCCGTTCACCTTCAACGAGAAAGCCAAAGTAGCCGATGGTCAGGACCCCTACCCGCCCCTCGTCTTCCGCGACGAGCGCGCCCTTTGGCGCGACAGCACGACGCTGCTCGCGACGACGCGGGGCAAAGCCTGGCGCCCTGCCACCCTGGACTGGCTCGACGACGTGGGGCTCAAAAGACGGCTGAAGAGAACCGCCCTCCCGCTCGACGTGCTCGGTATGCGTTCGGACCAGGCCAAGGTGCTGGCCTGGCACCACGAGCGGCTAGCGGTACCCTTGGACTACCTTGACAAAGATAACGCCAACCTGTTCGAGAGACTCGGCATCGCCGTGAGCCTCGCCGACAAGGTTGGACGCGCCCTGCGTGACAGCGTCAGGGAAATGTCCAAACTGCTCATCTCCAGCGAGGCTGACCACAAAAACGCCCGCCAACCGCTCCCGGCCGACGTCAATGGGCTCGCGGAGAGCCTTGGCGTCGGACGCGTCTATTGGGCAGCGCTTGACGAGCTATTCGCTCGTTTCCTCATGGACTTGCCGACACCACCCGACGCCACATCGGTTGAGGATCAGAACCATGCGCGCGTCGTGTTGGATCGTTGGGCAAGTGAGTTACGCCGCGCGGCGGATGACGCATTCGACCGCGCCACCGCAGGCATGGACACCTCCGCGCGCGCGCTCAAGGCCGCAGCCCTTGGCAGGCGCGCCCAGCGCGCGTTCGTCGCCAAGGCGCTGGGTGTCTACGGACAGCGCCAGACCGGCGACCAGGAGAGCGACGCGAACAACGCTCCGGCGACCGTGCCGGCATAGTAACGGGAGAAACCAATGAGTTCGACCATACAACCCACGCAACCACCAGGAGACACGGAGACACGGAGGCAAGCGTGGACAAGCAACAGACGTTCGGGGAACAACAGTTGGCGGCGGCGGAAAAGTTCGTCGCCGGGCTTATCCGCTACGTTCCTGATGAAGAAGGAACGGGACGGCGCGGCAACCGCGCTGCGCTGGCCGCGCTGCGTCGCGCCCTCGGCAAACCAATCGGCGAAACGCTGGATGCCTTCCCCTACGTCATACCCCTGCTGCCCCAGGGATTGCACCCATGGGACGAACAGTGCCACTACCTCGTTGCCTCGCTCTTCGCGCTCTACCCCGACCCTGAGCCGTGGACCAGCGCGCGACGCCCGTCGCTTGGCCTGACAATGCGGCTCATGGCGCGCAAACGGTCGGACGAACGTAGTAGCAACACCGAGGCGCCCGACGAACCAAAGAGCTCCGGAGGCGCGTTGGACCCCGCTGTGGAACGCCGCTTCGTAGCCCTGCTCAACGCGAGTGGCGATGGGTTCGCCACACATCTGCGCTACGCCGTCACTTTGCTCAAAAGCCACGACCAGCGCATCGACTGGGCACAATTGCTGTGCGACGCGCGCGGCTGGCAGTACCCCGACCGTGGCGTGCAGCGCGCGTGGGCCCGCGACTTCTGGGCCAGTGGCGCGCATGACGCCAAACCGGCTGGCGACCGCGACGGCGACGACGCGACCGGCGCTGGCGACCGCGACGACAGTGGCGAGTAGAGGACCCGACCGCGTTGCCCAACAACCAATAGTTGACGATAAACCAAACCGTTAGATAGATAAAAGGAGTACGATTCCATGTTGCTCGAACTGCACATCCTCCAGAACTTCGCGCCCTCCAACCTCAACCGCGACGACACCGGCTCGCCCAAAGACTGCGAGTTCGGCGGCTACCGCCGCGCGCGTATCTCCTCGCAATGCTTCAAGCGCGCCATGCGCGAGGCCATGAGAGACGGCGGCTTGCTCCAGCCCGACGACTTGGCCGCGCGCACCAAGCTGTTCGTCGCGACGCTGGCAGACCGCTTCACAAGGAAGCACGGTAAAGACGCCGTCGAAGCCGATGGTGTGGCGCGCGCGGCCATCGCGGCGGCCGGGCTCAAACTGGAGCCCAACGCGAAGACGCAATACCTGCTGTTCCTGGGCAACCGCGAGATCGACGCCATCGAGGCGCTGTGCCTGGAGCGTTGGGATGCTCTAAAACCCGCCCCTGCGGGAGAACCCACGGGGGACGGCACGCCAGCAGCACCGGCCGGTCGTGGGCGCAAAAAGGCCGCGACCGAGGCGCCTGTTATCGACGCGGCGCTTTCCAACGCTTTCAAGGGCTTGTTGAACGGGGGCAAGGCGGCCGACCTCGCGCTGTTCGGACGCATGATCGCGGATCTGCCTGACCGCAACGTCGAGGGCTCGTGCCAGGTAGCCCACGCCCTGTCCACGAACGCCGTCAACGTCGAGTTTGATTTCTACACGGCCATCGACGACCTCAAAAGCGACGACGTCACCGGCGCCGATATGCTTGGCACGATCGAGTTTAACTCCGCTTGCTACTATCGTTACCTCAACCTAGACGTGGATCAGCTTGCCGGCAACCTTCAGGGCGACGTTGACCTGACGCGCCGCGCGGTCGAAGCCTTCGTGCGTGCGGCCGTGACCGCCGTGCCGTCGGGCAAGCAGAACTCTATGGCGGCGCAGAACCCACCCTCGCTCGTGCTGGCCGTCGTACGAGAGCGCGGCCTCTGGTCGCTCGCCAACGCCTTCGTAAAGCCCGTGCGCCCTGGTCTAAACGGAGACCTCGTGGCGCAGTCTATCAAGTGTCTCGACACCCACTGGGGCAATATCGCCCGTATGTACGGTGAGCGCCAGATCGCCGGCAAGTGGCTGTGCATGCTCGACGACGAGATGGGTGAGCGCGACGCGCCGACGGCAGGTACGCTCTCACACCTCCGTGACGCCACCGTCCCCAGCATTGATGACCTCGTGGAGCGCGCCATGGGTACCTTGGCAGGTACTCCCGCGGACGCGGTGACCGCACAATGAGCGACGCAACCCAACATCTGGTTGTGCCCTACACGCTACTGCTACGCCTGGCCGGGCCGATGCAGTCGTGGGGCACGCACAGCCGCTTTTCATATGAACGCGACACGGGGCGCGAACCCTCCAAGAGCGGCGTGGTCGGCCTGCTCGCCGCCGCGCTGGGCCGACCGCGCGAGGCGCCCGTCGACGACCTCGCCGCGCTCACCATGGGCGTTCGCATCGACCGGCCCGGCTCGGTCAAGGTCGACTATCACACCGTCGGCGGCACAAACCGCAAGGGCGACACCTACGGCGTAGCTGAGGTGGGCGGCGGCACACGCACTGCGGTAACGCATCGCTACTACCTCGCCGATGCCAGCTTCCTGGTCGGCCTGCAAGGCGACGAGGCGCTGCTGCGCACGCTCGACGCCGCGCTCGCCGACCCTGTGTGGCCTCTGTCGCTCGGCCGGCGGGCCTTCGTGCCGAGTGAGCCAATCCGCTTGCCCGATGAACCACCGTGGGGGCCGGGGCTCAGGCCGGGCACGGTCGAAGACGTACTCCGCGCCTATTGGCCGCCCCGCCTCGATCTTGCCGCGCGCGACGAGCGCCAACAACCGGCCGAGCGGGTCACACTCGTGATCGATGACGGCTTCGACCCTGGAAAGCCCGGCGATACCACCGCGCCACGCGAAATGCGACGCGACGTACCCCTCTCGTTCGCCCCCGCCAACCGTCTGTACGACGTCCGCTACGTCTTGATTAAGGACGCGCCTATACCCCGCACGCCACAGGAGGAGCCATGACTATAACCGACAGGCCAGCCCCGGCCCCCGACCACGCGGCCAGCCCACTCTATCTCTCGCGCGTGCCGCTCAACCCGCGCGAGCACGCCGTACAACGCGACCTCGCTGACTGCCGGGCACTTCATCGCACCATCCTGCGCGCCTTCCCCGACCTCGGGCTCGGCCGCGATCCAAGGGTAACCTCCCGTGCGAACCTGGCGATAGAGACCGAGGTTGACGACAGCGAGGATACCATGCTCGACGACCAACCGGCCTCCGCGTGGGGCGCGCGGCGGCAGTTCGATGTCCTCTATCGCGTCGACCAAGACCGCCGCGGCGCCCCTATCGTGCTCGTGCAATCATCGTCGGAGCCCGACTGGTCGCGCCTGTCCGAACGATCCCCGCGCTACCTAGCCGGCACGCCGGCTCGCAAAGATGTTGCGGCGTCATACGCGGCCCTCCAAAACGGCATGGTACTAGCCTTCCGATTGCGCGCCAACCCCACCAAGAAGGTCGATCAGCGACAAGACAGCGACCCCAACCGGCGTAACGGGCGCCGCGTCGCATTGACGACGGAGGCAGACCAACAGGCGTGGCTGCGCCGCAAGGGCGAGCAAGGAGGCTTTAGCCTCGTGACGCTCGGCGGCAAGCCGGACGTGTTCGACATCCGTGTCAGTCCAGTCGAGAAGGTGGAGGGGCGCGGCAGCCCCGACAAACGCACCTTCGGCGCCGTCACATTCGAAGGCAAGCTGCGCATCGACGATGCGCACAAATTGCGCGCCGCGCTCATCAACGGCATCGGCTCGGGCAAGGCCTACGGCTTTGGCCTGCTCTCGCTGGCGTCAGCACAGCAGCGGGAGGGATAACAATGGTCAAAGATCTACACATCCTACCCAAAGTACGCGACTCCATCAGCTACCTCTACGTCGAGCACTGTCGCGTCGACCAAGAGGGCAAGGCCATCGCCGTCCAGGACATCGATGGCAAGACGCCGGTACCCTGCGCTGGGCTCACCACGCTGATCCTGGGCCCCGGCACAACCGTTACCCACGCGGCCATCCGCGCGTTGGCCGATAACGGCTGCCTCGTGTTGTGGGGCGGGGAGGAAGGCGTGCGCCTCTACGCTCAAGGTATGGGCGAAACGCGCTCGGCCCGCGGCCTGTTGCGCCAGGCGCTCCTATGCTCCGACGAGGGGAAGCGCATGCGCGTTGTCTTTAAGATGTACGAACTGCGCTTTGGTGACCCAGTCCATGAGGACACGACGCTGCAGCAGATGCGCGGTAGGGAAGGCTTGCGTGTACGCGATGCCTATGCCAAGGCCGCCAAGGAGACGGGCGTGGCGTGGCAGGGACGCACCTACAAATCGTCAGACTGGGGGGCGGCCGACCCCATCAACCGCGCGCTCTCGTGCGCCAACAGCTGCCTCTACGGCATCTGCCACGCGGCCATTGTCTCGGCGGGCTACTCGCCGGCGCTCGGCTTCATCCACACCGGCAAGATGCTATCGTTCGTCTACGACATCGCCGACCTTTACAAGGCTGACATTACCATCCCCGTGTCATTCAAGACGGTGGCAGCGGGGACGGACAACCTGGAGCGGCGCGTGCGCCAAGCCTGCCGTGACGCGTTCCGCGACGATCGCTTGCTGCAGCGCATTGTGCCGGACATCCACTGGCTCATGACTCCCGACGAAGGAACCAGAAGCTTGCCGAATCCCGACGAAGACTACGACACGGACGATGCTACACCCGGTGGCCTGTGGGACGACGATCAAGGCGAGATCGCGGGGGGCTACAACAGGGCCGGCGACCTCCAAAGGGAAAGCGACAGTGACGGAGAGGAGGCGCCGTTTTGATCATCTTAATCCTAGAACGGGTACCTGTGAGCCTGCGCGGCGAGTTGACGCGCTGGCTACTGGAGGCGCGACCGGGCGTCTTCGTCGGCCACGTTTCAGCCATGGTGCGCGACAAGCTGTGGGACAAAGTGTGCGAAGACGCAGTGACAACGCACGCGCGCCGTGCGACCTCCAGCAACGCGGGCGCGGGTGGCAGTGGCGCCATGTTGATGCACAGTGCCGACAACGAGCAAGGTTTCGCAATCAAGTATTATGGAGATACGACCCGATCGGTCGTCGATTTTGAAGGGCTGACCCTGGCTTTGCCCATAAAGGTATGCTGTGAGCGTACATTGTGGTTGGGGGGCGATTTTGACTATAAAGTCAAGGAGGAGTTTACCGTCCTACTTGATTCGTATGGGCCATGTCTTCACAGCCCACTCCGCTAGTATCCTCTGCCTATCTTCAATTTCTACCGTCCCC
>JAABUJ010006043.1_pt1 | contig 11888 bp, 8 predicted proteins | sample 5559131 | NCBI WGS metagenome assembly JAABUJ01 (sample SAMN10711875, study PRJNA513366) | rock metagenome | isolation source: Antarctica rocks | place: Antarctica: Victoria Land, Mt New Zealand nord | collected 2016-01-07 | reverse complement strand
AGATGTCGTGCAGGTCGTGAGCGTCCAGCGGGAGATGGTTGAACGCATCACAGCGATCAATGCAGCCCTCAAGCGTATCCAAGAACACCTTGCCACAATGGAACGCGCACAAGCCGAGCAGACGTCCGTCGACATCGCACCGCACCTGAGTGCTCTCACATGGATTAAGGCCGCAACAAGCCTCCCTGATAGTCGCGTTGCAGCTCTCCTTGGCGTGACCAGGCAGGCACTCGTCCGGTGGCGGCGGGGAGAGCCCATCGCCGCGAGCAAGCGTCGGCACCTGCTTGCCGTCCGCGATGTCCTGGAGCGTGCGGCGCAGTGTCATCCTCCGGTGGAGGCTCTCGGCGCTTGGCTGGATACGCCGCAGGGACCGGACGCACGGACTCCCAGTGACCTGCTTGCCCAAGGCGAGTTTGACAAGGCGCGCCTGCTGGCGGTCACGCAAGCATCAGGCGCTGTCGTCGCCCCGCCAGAATGGGCGCATGAGGCTGGGACAACCCACCCGCGGCGAGATGCACGCACGCATCAGGGGCTGCCTCCGTGGTACGAGGATGATATCGCTGAGCAGGATGATGAGACTGAACCGGATGTCTTCGTCCGTCTTAATCTGGATGGGGCATGACCGACGAGCCGCACATCGGCCAAGAGTTGCGTCGGCGCGGCTGGCGGCAAGGGGTGGTGTTCACCGGAACGGGGCTCGCTGTCGTCGCGCATGAGCGCAAAGCGTCGGGAGAGTTTCATCTCGGTGTGCGCCAGGTTAAAGCACAAGAGAGCCTTATTCTGGTGTCGCAGGACTGTGACATCGTCGCGCGCCGCGAGCAGGAGCCGCGCCTAGAAGCACTAGTGTGCAAGCGCGGGAATGAGCGACTGTGCTGGACGGCCGATAGAAACAGCGCTCGGTTCTTCCTGGTGGACCCGGCGACGGGACTTGTCGCGCAGGCCGCGTATAAGGTCATCGTGACGAAAGAGGCGGTGCTGGACGTGGCTCCGCAGCCATGGCCATCTGACGAGGTGCGCCGGCAACGGTTTGTGCGCTGGCTAGCACGCCGGTATGACCGATTCCCACTACCCGATCAGCTCGACGATGCGTTTCGTAAGCCCTTAGACCTTGTGCTGGACACATTGCATGACCAGGACCCGCTGCTGGCCGCTGCTCTCAGCAGCGCATGCCACGAATGGCGCATCAATAGGCCGACGCACGAGGAGGCGCCCTTTACCATCCATCTCAGTCTCCTGCTTAATCCAACTGGGTTGACGGCGACGGCCGACGATGCCATTGACGTAGTCATCGAGCGCCTCCGAGAAACGCTCGATCCGGCGCTGGTCACTCTCGATGCGGACGTGAGAAAACTGACTGACGACCAGATGTCGCTCACCGAGTTCTACGCGACCGTGCCTCTGTTCTTAGAGCCGTTGACATATGAGGGAGACGAGATCGTTGGCGCGCCTCCGCTACCTCGCGCATGACGGCCCAGGTCGATGGCAGTCCTCTCTCGTCCCCTTGAGGCTGGCTGTGTCGCGGCCCTTGACACATTGGGAAGTTCCTAGCACACTAAGGGCGCGTCGCATATGTAGTGAAACCAGACTCCTCGACGTACAGAAGGATGACGCGTGGCAACGCTCCGACAACTACGCAAGCACCATCATCTCACGCAAGAGCAGCTTGCCCTCGCCGCTGACGTGTCCCCGTCGACCGTCTATCACATCGAGGCCGGCAAGGTGCGGCCGCGGCCGTCTATCGTGCGCCGCCTCGCACGCGCTTTAGCTGTTGTGCCCGGGGAGATTGAGGTAGGCGCGCCGGCCGCCGTGCCCCACCTCGTTTCGTCAGAGCCGCTTCTCATGGAAAGTGTCACCGATGTCCCCGAATGAAGCGCCAACACGGACAGAACACATTGATCCGGTCCTCAGAAGAGCCGGATGGAACGTGAGCGACCCCGTCCAGGTCGGCATTGAGATCCCGGTGGAACGGTACGACGCGGAACCCTGGAATGGCATCACCGACTATTGTCTTGACCGGCCTAACGGCGAAATTATCGTCGTCGTCGAAGCCAAGAAGCAGGGACGCGATCCGAACGTCGCCCGCGCTCAGACGCGCCGCTCTACCGTGATGAGTATGCGTTCGGTACAGCCGTACTCACACCGCATCAAAGGTGTGACCATGCCTGTCTGTCGAGGCGTGGGAGATTGAGTGATGCTCGACCAGCGCGACCAACGAGGGGGCATGTAGATTGATGGAGACGCAACAGCTAAGCTGGATTACCAATTTTATCTGGGGCATCGCTGATGATGTCCTCAGAGACGTGTATGTGCGTGGTAAGTACCGCGACGTGATTCTTCCGATGCTGGTCGTACGGCGGCTTGACGCCGTGCTCGAACCAACGAAGCGCGCTGTGCTGGGCATGAAGACGAATCTTGACGCCGCGGGCGTCGCTAATCAGGACGCCGCCCTGCGCCAAGCAGCCGGACAAGCCTTCTTCAATGCGTCGCCCTATACGCTGCGCGACCTGACGTCCCGCGCGAAAATACAGCAACTCCGCGCCGACTTCGAGGCCTACCTCGATGGCTTCTCGCCGAACGTTCAGGAGATTCTCGACAAGTTTAAATTCAGAAACCAGATACAGACCCTCGTCGACGCGGACATCCTGGGCGGTCTCATCGCGAAGTTTCTCGATTATCGCATCAATCTCTCACCCGAGCCGACGCTCGATAACGAGGGCCGCGTCCGCCTCATAGGGCTCGATAACCATGCCATGGGGACGATGTTTGAGGAGTTGATCCGGCGCTTCAATGAGGAGAATAACGAAGAGGCGGGCGAACACTTTACCCCGCGCGATGTCGTCACGCTCATGGCCGAATTGGTCTTCTGCCCGATCGCGAACGACATCACGGACGGGACGTACACCGTCTATGACGGGGCGTGCGGGACGGGCGGGATGCTTACCGTGGCGGAAGAGCGGCTGGCGCAACTCGCCGGTGAGCATGGCAAGCACGTCTCTGTCCACCTCTTTGGGCAGGAAGTGCAGCCGGAAACCTACGCCATCACGAAAGCCGACCTGCTGCTTAAGGGCGAAGGCGAGGAGGCCGAGAACTTTGTCTACGGCTCGACGCTCTCCGCCGATGGCTTCCCCGCCAGGGAATTTGACTTCATGCTCTCGAATCCGCCCTACGGCAAGAGCTGGAAGACGGACCTTGAGCGTATGGGCGGCAAAGGCGAGATGAAGGACCCGCGCTTCGTCGTCACGCACGCGGGCGTCCCCGACTTCAGTCTCATCACGCGCAGCAGCGATGGGCAGCTTATGTTTCTGGCAAACAAGCTCGCCAAGATGAAGCAAGCGACGCCGCTCGGCAGCCGCATCGCCGAGGTCCACAACGGCAGCTCGCTCTTCACTGGCGACGCGGGGCAAGGCGAGAGCAACATTCGTCGCTGGATCGTGGAGAACGACTGGCTAGAGGCCATCATCGCGCTCCCGCTCAAAATGTTCTACAACACCGGCATCGCAACCTACATCTGGGTCCTTACCAATCGCAAGCCGGTGCACCGTCAAGGGAAAGTGCAGCTCATCGACGCGACCACCTGGTTTAAGCCGCTGCGGAAGAATCTGGGGGAGAAGAACTGCGAACTCACCACGGATGACATGCAGCGCGTGGTCGAGACGTTCCTCGCGTTCGAGGAAACCGGGTACTCTAAAATATTTCCGAACGAGGCCTTCGGCTATTGGAAGGTCACGGTTGAGAGGCCGCTCCGGCTTACGGGAATCGATCCACACCGCGCCTACGCGCCGAAGGAGATCCGGGAGCTGCGGGCAACACACACGGTGGACGAAACGGGCACGCCGGTGATTCGCAAGATTCATAAGGCCGGGAAAGTGCAGGCCGACCCGCTGCACGGACTCTTCGCGGTGACGATCGATGGAACGCCATGCGTCGTCGAATATGAGCCGGACAGTGACCTACGGGATACCGAGACGGTCCCACTTCTGGAAGAGGGCGGCATCGAGGCCTTCATGCGCCGCGAAGTACTGCCGCACGTTCCTGATGCGTGGCTTCAAGAAGACAATGCTCAAGTCGGCTACGAGATCAGCTTTACGCGCTATTTCTACAAGCCGAAGCCGATGCGGTCGCTGGAAGAGATTCGGCGGGACATCGAGGCGCTCGAAAAGGAAACCGAGGGGCTTCTTGATGACGTGCTGGTAGAAGTGGCGAGTTCCCGATGACGACATCATTTCTGCCATATGACGGTTACAGGGACACTGGTTTACGTTGGCTGCCTAGTGTGCCTATGCACTGGAACCTGAAGCGTGCGAAGCTCATGCTTCGAGAGCTTAACGCACGTTCCGATACTGGTGCGGAAACACTGCTGAGTGTTTCACAGTATGTTGGTGTGACACCACGTAAGAAGCGTGAAGGGACTGATGAGCAAGATACGCGATCGGAATCACTCATAGGCTACAAGATCGTATGTCCAGGTGACATGGTGGTGAATATCATGCTAGCCTGGAACGGTTCACTCGGCGTTTCAGCGTATGCAGGAGTTGTTAGCCCAGCGTACTGCGTTTACAGGTTCGGCCCAGGAGCATTTCCTGACTATTACCACAACCTTCTCCGTACAGAAATTTACAAGGGCAGAGTAAAGGTGGATTCCAGAGGTGTGGTTGACAGTCGATTGCGCCTATACACTGATAATTTGTTTTGTATCGAGCTACTGCAACCTCCGCTGGAAGAACAATACGCTATCGTTCGTTTCATCCGCCATCTCGACCAACGGGTAAACCGGCTCATCCAGGCCAAGCGACAGCTGATCGCGTTGCTGAACGAGCAGAAGCAAGCCATTATCCACCGCGTTATCACCCGTGGCCTCGATCCATCTATCCCCTTCAAGCCGTCCGGCATTCCCTGGATCGGCGACATTCCGCAGCATTGGGAACTACGGAGGCTTAAGTGGGTCCTGAGGTTACAGCGAGGTTTTGATCTTCCAGCTGATCGTCGATCGCCTGGTATCGTTCCGGTTTATTCGTCGGGCGGCCATATCGACAACCATGATGTCGCCTTGGCTAGCCCGCCGGGTATCGTCATCGGGCGCTATGGTTCCACTGATGCCGTGTTCTTCGTGACTGACCCCTATTGGCCTCACAATACGGCGTTGTTCACGACAACACTGTACGATAATCACCCTCGGTGGTGCTTCTATCTACTGCGATCCTTCTCCAAGGGTGCCCACGCCGGCAAGTCGGCGGTCCCTGGCGTCGACCGCAAGGATTTGTTTAACATCGTCGTCCCTCGGCCACCCATTGCAGAGCAGGGCGCGCTTGCCGCAACGATCGACAATCAGTTAGCCGAGGTCGACCGTTCAATCGTATCCATAACTAAGGAGATCGACCTCCTCCGCGAATACCGCACGCGCCTAGTGGCCGACGTGGTGACTGGCCAGCTCGATGTACGTGACCTTGACCTTCCTGATGTCGACGACGTACCTGTCAACCTGATCGACGAGCTTGATGATTGTGATGACGTGCCGGACGACGATTTGGTGGAGGCGGCGGTATGAGCACCGACACGAGCGAAAAGGGGCTGGAGCTACTCATCCTGCGGTCGCTGACCGGCATGAACGACGAGCAGATCCTTCAAAAGCCTGCCCTCGGTGTCGCGGAGTCTCGCGTGGGGTGCGCGGGCGCGGGCTATGAACTGGGCTTGTCGGACGACTACGATCGTGACCATGCGGTCGATCTTTCCAAGCTGCTGACGTTCATTCAAAACACGCAACTAAAGGCATTCGAGCAGCTTGGGCTCGCGTCCGACGGCCCGCGCCGCCTCCAGTTCCTCAATCGGCTGCAAGGTGAGATCGCCAAGCGCGGCATCGTCGATGTCCTCCGCAAAGGCGTCTTACATGGCCCCGCCAAGGTCGAGCTGTTCTATGGAACGCCGTCGCCCGGCAATCAGATGGCCAAGGAGCAGTGGGACGCGAACATTTTCAGTGTCACGCGCCAGCTACGGTACAGCAAGGACGGGACGAGGCTCGCCCTTGACCTCGCGCTCTTCATCAATGGGCTGCCCATTGCCACTTTTGAGCTGAAGAACAGGCTCACGAAACAAACGGTCGATGATGCCGTCCAGCAATACAAGCGTGACCGCGACCCGCGCGAGCTTCTCTTCCACTTCGCCCGCTGTCTCGTTCACGTCGCCGTCGACGAGCAGCAGGTCATGTTCTGTACGAAGCTCGCCGGCAAAGACTCGTGGTTTCTCCCCTTCAACAAAGGGTGGAGTGACGGAGCGGGCAACCCCCCTAACCCGGATGGCATGAAGACAGACTACCTCTGGAAGAGCATCCTGACGCGCGAGGGTCTTACGGATATCCTGGAGAACTATGCGCAACGGGTGGAGACCAAAGACGAGAAGACGGGGCGCAAGCAGGAGTCGCTCATCTTCCCCCGCTTCCATCAGCTCGACGTCGTGCGTAAGCTCATCGCGGATGCACGCGCGAGCGGCGCCGGCAAGCGCTACCTCATTCAGCACTCGGCCGGCAGCGGAAAGTCGAACTCGATCGCGTGGCTTGCGCACCAGCTTGTTGGCCTGGAACAAGATTCAAGGCCGGTGTTCGATTCCGTTATCGTCGTGACCGACCGCGTCCTTCTCGACAAGCAGATTCGAGACACCATCAGGCAATTCGCGCAGGTAGGAAGCATCGTGGGGCATGCAGAACGCTCCGGACAGCTCAAAGAGTTTCTCAAGGGCGGGAAGAAAATCGTCGTCACGACGGTACAGAAATTCCCCTTCGTGCTTGAGGATATCGGGGACGAGCACCGCGACTGGACGTTCGCCATCCTTATCGACGAGGCACACTCAAGCCAGAGTGGACGCACGGCCGCGAAAATGAACATGGCGCTGTCCGACGCGGGAGCAGAGGAAGGCGACGAAGACACCGAAGACCAGATCAACCGCATTATGGAAACGCGCAAGATGCTGGCGAACGCGAGCTATTTCGCGTTTACCGCCACCCCGAAAAATAAGACGCTCGAAGTCTTTGGGGATCCCGTTCCTGACGGGGGCGTGGTCAAGCACCGACCCTTCCACAGCTACACGATGAAGCAAGCAATCCAGGAGCAGTTCATTCTTGACGTTCTGGCGAATTACACGCCGTACAAAAGCTACTACAACCTCGTAAAAAAGATTGAGGATGACCCGGAATTCGACACGAAGCGGGCCCAACGCAAGCTAAAGCTGTACGTCGAGGGGCATAAGCACGCCATTCGAGAGAAAGCGGACATTATGGTCGATCACTTCCACGAGCAGGTGATCGCCAAGCAGAAGATTGGCGGCCAGGCACGAGCTATGGTCGTGACCGGAAGCATTATGCGGGCCATCGAGTACTTCTACGCTTTTCAAGCCTATCTTCTTGAGCGAAAGAGCCCGTACCGCGCCATCGTTGCCTTTTCGGGAGAGCACGAGGTCGCAGGCAGGAACGTAACCGAAGCAACGTTGAACGGGTTCCCGAGTTCGACAATAGCCGACACCATCCAGAAGGACCCGTACCGTTTCCTTATCTGTGCCGACAAATTCCAAACCGGCTACGACGAGCCGCTTCTGCACACAATGTATGTCGACAAGCCGCTCTCGGGCATCAAAGCCGTGCAGACCCTCTCGCGTCTCAATCGGGCGCATCCCAAAAAGCACGACACGTTTGTGCTCGATTTCCTCAATGACTCCGACGACATCCAGAAAGCGTTCGATCCATACTACCGGACCACCATTCTCAGCCGGGAAACGGACCCGAACAAGCTGCACGATCTCAAAGCCGATCTCGACGCCTGCCAGGTGTATGACGATGACGCAGTGAGCAGGCTCGTCACCCTTTACCTTAGCGGAGCGGACCGCGATAAGCTTGAACCAATCCTCGAAGCATGCGTCGCCACCTATACCACGAGTCTAGACGAAGATCAGCAGGTCGATTTCAAGGGCAAGGCGAAGGCGTTTACGCGGACCTACGGCTTTCTCGCGGCGGTATTGCCGTTCACGAACGCCAGCTGGGAGATGCTCAGCATCTTTCTCAATTTCCTTCTTCCAAAGCTCCCCGCGCCGACCGAGGCCGATCTCTCGAAAGGGGTCCTTGAAGCGATCGATATGGATAGCTACCGCGTCGAAGCTCGCTCGGCGATGGCCATCGGGCTGAACGACAAGGATAAGGAGATTGGTCCGGTTCCAACCACGGGAGGTGGCAAGGCCCCAGAAACGGAGCTTGACCACCTCAGTACTATCTTGCGAACGTTCAATGAGCAATTTGGAAACGTCGAATGGAAGGACGGGGACAAGATTCGCCAGGTCATCGCCGAAGAGATTCCGGCAAAGGTTGCTGCAGACATGGCGTACCAGAACGCGATGAAGAACTCTGACAAGCAGAACGCGCGCATCGAGCACGATAGAGCACTTCAACGCGTCATCTTAGAGCTTCTCTCCGACCACACAGAGCTTTTTAAGCAATTCTCGGACAACCCTGGATTCAAGAAGTGGCTAGGAGACACAACCTTCGGCGTGACGTACCAACAGGAGACAGCGAAGACTGCCGCGCCAGGGACATAGGTAACGTACAGCCGCTCGGCCACCTTATCGAAGGACGTGGATCAGATGATGAAGAACTATGAGCCCATCATGAGTTTTGGCGAGGAGGTCGCCGAGATCTACGACGATCTCAGCCCGCGCGCGGATACGGAGGCGACGGTCGCGTTCCTGGAGCAGCTGGCAAGCGACGGCCCCGCGCTGGAACTGGCGGTCGGCACCGGCCGGATCGCGCTGCCCCTCGCCGCACGGGGGCTACGCGTCGACGGCATCGACCTCTCACCCGCGATGGTCGCCCAGCTGCGCGCCAAGCCAGGCGGCGACCAGATCGCGGTGACGCTAGGCGACTTCGCCGACGTGCCGGTCGAGGGCGCCTACCGCTTGATCTTCGTGGTGTTCAACACGCTGTTCAACCTGCTGACCCAGGACGATCAGGTGCGCTGTTTCGAGAACGTCGCCGCCCATCTCACTGATGACGGCTCGTTCGTGGTGGAGGCCTTCGTGCCGACCTTTCTCACGCGCTTGCGCGACGATCAATACGTGGACGCGGAAGCTGTCGGCGTCGGCGAGGTCCGCCTCGATGTGGGGCGTCACGATCCCGTGACGCAACGGCTAGAGGAGAGCCATGTGGTCCTCTCCGACGCGGGCGTGCGCGTCTACCCAATCGTCACGCGGTACGCCTGGCCGAGCGAACTTGATCTGATGGCGCGGATCGCGGGGCTGCGCTTGAAGGAGCGGTGGGCGGGCTGGAATCGAGAAGCCTTCACCGCTGCCAGCCGTATGCACGTGTCCGTCTACGGACGCTGAACCGGCGTCGCGCGCGCCGGAGCGCCGGCCGTTAATGGGATCAGAGGGGATAGTGTATGACACGGCGGGAGATGCTCGACACGCTCGACGCGTCATGGCGGACGCTGGACGAGGCGGTCGCCGGTCTGGGCGAGGCCGACCAAATGGAGCCAGGTGTCGTCGGCTCGTGGTTGATCAAGGACGTTCTGGGCCATGTCACGGCCTGGGACAGCCTGGTCGTGCAGTACCTCGAACACTGGCGACGCGGTGAGCCGCCTCCTGTGCGCGACTGGGACTCCACCGATGACTACAATGCCCGCGAGGTGGCCCGCCGCCAAGACTGGACACTCGCGCAGATCATGGCTGAAGCGGTCGACATTCGGCGTCGCCTGCGCGCCCTCATCGCCGGCGTCACGGATGAGGAGTGGGCAACCGTCGTCACGATCACCGATCGGGAGCGGCCTCTGGGGGAGTGGGTCGCCGGAGCGACAAGCGGCAATGACGGGCCGAGTACGCACGCGGCCGAGCACGCCGCCGCTATCCGTGCCTGGCGCAGTGCGCGAGAGGGCTCGTTGGCAGCGCGACACCCAAGAAGCGACGAGCACAACCGCCCTGTCTAAGGACGAGCAGGAGGCAATCGAGATCCTCGTCGCGAAGATCGATGCTGGTCTACGGGCCGCAAGCGATCCTGAGCGCGCGGCAGCGGAGAAGCGATACCTCAAGAGCCCTCTGACGTTCCTCGGGGCAGGTGTGCCGCAGGTGCGCGCGGTCGTCCGTCGCGTGCATCGCGCGCACCCGTTGCTGCCTCGGGCGTCGGTCATCGCGCTGGTCGACGCTCTCTGGGACGCGCCAATCCACGAGCGCTGGCTGGCGGCCATCGAGGTTTTGGCCGTAGTGCTTAAACGAAGGATGAGTCGACCTCAATGCAACTAATCCACTTTCGCATCGAGAACTTTCGCAATATCAAGCTCGCCGAATGTCATGACGTGCCACAATTTATGGTCATTTGTGGAGGCAATGGATGCGGCAAGAGTTCGATTCTGGAGGCCATTATGGCAGCGAAAGAACGGGTCGCCGGTTACGGAAATTTTGCGTGGGATCCCCGTTTTGTCTCCGCAGATGCGCCATGGTCCACTATCACGCTCACGTTGTCATTCACGGCCGAGGAGCGCGCGTTCGCGGAACGACAATCAGGCCAAGTATGCCCCGAGTCCGAGACGATTACTGTGGAGTTCGACAAAAACGGGGCCAACAGGGCATCCTCATGTACGCCACCCGTGCAGCAACTCCTCAGCAACTTCTCTCGCTCGAGCCACTCCCTTGGCTATTTCGATTTTATCAACGCCCACCGGCTCCCGATGAAGATGCAACTCTCGGTCCTGGACATGAGCGCACTCGAGGATGTCCAAGTCAAGCAGACACTCGCGCAGGGATCGAACAAGTTCACCCAGACTAAGCAGTACCTCGCTTCCCTTGTCCTGCGCGATCTACAAGATCTCCAGACGACACTCGTGGAGAAGCAGCAGGAGCGCGAAGCACAGAAGAACCAGGACGCGCAATCGGGGAGCACAGGTGATAATACGGTCTCACAGACCGTGACATTCGATGTCGAGACCATGTCCTCATCGTTGCGGCCGATTCAGGTGTTCTTCAACGACTTCTTCTATCCGATGCGCTTCAAGGAAGTACTCATCAATACGAGCCCTTATCAATTCATCGTCGAGACTCCCAAAGGCAGCATCGATATTGATGACTTGAGTTCAGGCGAGAAAGAAGTGTTCAACACCTTCGTCCGTTTCCGCCAATTAGAGCCGCATGGGTCGATTATCCTGTTCGACGAGGCAGACGCGCACCTCCATCCCGACCTGGAGCGTCGCTATCTTGCGTGCCTCCAAACAATCACCAGTGGGAATCAACTCATCCTCACGACCCACTCGCCAGAGATGATGATGGCGGCGGGAACGACCGCTCTGTACACCGTGTTAAAAGATCCGGCGAGGGCGGATGGTAATCAGCTTGTACGCGTGACCGATAGCGACCAACTCCACGCAGCGCTTGTGGACCTAATGGGTTCGCGCGGGCTCGTCAGCTTCAATCAGCGCATCATCTTCATTGAAGGGGAAGAGGCCTCAGCCGACCGTGAGATTTACGAGGCATTGTATCCGCAATCCACGTATCATGTGAGCTTTGTCCCAGCTGGAGGATCGGCAACGGTGCGCAAGACGGCGGAGCGCGTGAACGAGTTGCTGAGTGTGTCCGTTGGCTTCCAACAGTACTTCAGCATCGTCGACGGAGACATCGATCGCCTGGAGCCAGATCCAAGCAACGGGACGAGGCTCTTTAAGCTGCCCGTGTACCATGTTGAGAATCTCCTGCTTGATGAGGAGAAGATGCTTGAAGCGACGCGGCGGCTGTTGCTGTCAAAGTGTCCGTACGACTCGGCCGAAAAGATCGCGGACCAACTCAAGGTTCTTGCCCTTACGGATCAACATGTGAAGCCATACGCAGCTGCTTTGCTTGACGCCAAGGTTGCGCAGGTCGCGAAACAGGCGCAG
>JAABUJ010006039.1_pt1 | contig 11895 bp, 3 predicted proteins | sample 5559131 | NCBI WGS metagenome assembly JAABUJ01 (sample SAMN10711875, study PRJNA513366) | rock metagenome | isolation source: Antarctica rocks | place: Antarctica: Victoria Land, Mt New Zealand nord | collected 2016-01-07 | reverse complement strand
AATCTTTATAACTTTATTAAAAAGATATAAGCTCGAAATTTAGTTTGCAAGATATATTTAGCTAAGAATTATACAAAAACTTATTATAAAATCTCTTGTCTACTTAAGACAAAATAACAGCAAGATAATATAATCAAAATAGATTGAATATTAAATTTGTCGAATTTATATCTAATTGAGAATATCTAAAATTTTCTAGACGTTTATCTCAAATCTATATAAAACAAAGTTTTTAAGATATTCAAATTAATAAAACAAAAAATTTATATAGTTATAAAAAAGATTTAATATTTGCTATATATACAATATATAAATTTAGAAATAACTGGAAAAAATTCTAATAAGCTTTGCAAGTATATTAAATTAGATTAGATAAAATTAATAGTTTTAAGATTAAAATTTTTAAAAATTAATATATATAATAGAAATTTATAATTTTATAGATATGTTTTGTAAATTTTTAAAAATAAACTAGACTATATATTATAAAATGCGCTTAAAATTAATATATCAAAATATATTCAAGTACAATATAAATTTGTTTCAAACACAAGTATTGTTTTTATTACTTCAAAAAAATCTCTTTGAGCTTATAATTATATTGTTTACTTATCTTTTTATTTCTAAGTATATATTTAAGAAATTTTTGCTCTTTCTCTTGCAAATCTATGTTAAGAATAGCTTTAAGTTTATATAAGTTAGTATTTTTTTCTAATATATAATGATAATGCAAACAATTTTTGTATTTCTTCTAGTAGATTTACTCTAGTAAGACTAGATAATTGCTAGATAATATAGATAATTTCAATAATTTAACTAACTTCGACTAAATTTGTTTTTCAAATTCGATAATCTTTAAATTAAACTAAACTAGATAACAAGAAATTTCGAAATTTGACAAAATACAAAACAATCTTAGTTAGACTTAGCTTACTAGAAATAAGCTTAACAAAAACTTTTTATAAGTTCGAAAATACTTGTCAAAATATTAACTTGCAACTACTATAACTTTTGTTCTTATATATATAATTTAATAGTTTTTAGATTATTTTAAAGAACTTACTAAGAGTTTAAAATAACGCGACAATAAAGAAATTTTGTCAATAATATATTAAATTATATTGTAATAAAAATTGCGCTTCTACAAACTTTTATAGAATTTAAAAAATCAATACTTAAGAGTTGTATTATATTGCAAAATTGCTACGTTTTCAATAAATAAGATTAGACTTTCGCAATTTATCGAAAGTTTACTGTAGAGACAAACGTGTTTTGTCAACGTTATATTAACGCTTATATCGAATCTCTTTGAAATTCGCGAAAAATAAATTAGTTCATACTTTTTTTTCGCGAATTTAAATTTGTAACTTCGTGTTTATTGTTCGCATTTGTTGTATATTTAGCTTAGCATTTTGCAATTATGTTTAATCGATTTTTTATATGTTAATATGTTAACGTTGTTTACGAAATTTGTAGCGTTAACTCGCAATTTGATATTATTGCATATCTTTAATAGATTTGCATTGTAAAATAGATATAAAACTAAAATAAAAAGAATTCTATAATATATTTACGTTCGTATTGCGTTTCTTTATCGTGTAATTATCTATAATTAAGATAATATAATATTTCTCTAAAGAATTCTCTATTTATTTGAGCAAACAAATAGAAATTCGTCTCTTCTTTATATTGTAAAGCAATCGAATATGCGACATATTGTCGAATGCGTATAATACATTAAGACTAAGTAAAGATGTTACTTTTTTCTTTTGATCGCTTTATATTGTGTGAATCTTTTTCGTAATTAATTGCAATATTGTGTCGACTAAACATTGTCTTTTAACTTTTATTTGTGTATTTGATAAAGTATTGTACGTCTTTATAACGTAGACAAGATGCTTCAATATTATTGACTTTAATATTTTATCTAATGTATTTAATAACGCAAATAAATCTAAAAAATAACAATTTAGAGTATTTTTTTTCTTTAATTTGCGCAACATTATTGTAATCGTCTTTTTAAAATAAGACAATTGTATCTTTTTTTAATGCATCTATTTAAAAGAGATTTTAATTAAAATAAGACGATAAGAATTAATTGTCGCAACGCATAATTAATTACATTGTTAATTTTTGATGTTTTGTTAGAAATTGTCTTGTGCATTACTTTTATTACTTTGCGCTTCAATATTGTCTCATTATCTTTTATAAAAATCAAATAAAAGAATTCGTTCAAGTTGTTTACTAAAATTATAAACAAAAAAGAAAAATAAGATCGAAATATTATTTCGATTTTGTTTTTCGTTGTTGTCGTGATGCTTGTATTAATTCGTAATAATAATATAATAAATTTGATTAATATTTTTGTTATCGCATTTCTAATTTACTTTGTTATTTCGAAGAGATTTTTAATAATATTTTTCGAAACTTCTATTTGTTTGCGAAACTTATCTCGTTTGTGTCTCTTTAAAATTTTGTTTTTCTTATTGTATATTCGAATGTACGTTGTTTATTCGCTAGAAATGCGACATTGTCAAAATAGTTTTTTAATTTCTTTGATTATCTTTGTGTACTTTGTTATTTATTCGAATTTGACTTTCTTGTGTACTCTTGCTTACGAATTAAAGTTTTCAATAGTTTTTTTTAGAACATCGAGCAATTTTGTTGTATATTTATTGATGTCGTCTCTTCTTATTAAATTGTTTAATATTAATTTAAATAACAAATCTTTTAGTATGTCGTCGAACTTTTTTAATTTAATGCTTTTTAATTTTGTTTAAAACGACGTTAAGAATTCTTTTGTATTCGAAAATTTAATATTGTTCTTATCGAAAAATAATCGAATAAATTTTTTATCTTCTTGTTTATATCGCAATATATTAATCGATTTGCTATCTCTTTTATAACAAACAATAAGTCGATCGTAATTTAAGCGTCTTAAAATTTTTTTATTATAATTTTTTAAAAAAGAGCTAGCATTGCGTCGATCACGCGCATTATATTTAATAAATTCTTCAAAAACAAATGTTGTCTAAAATAAAAAGAACTCGCTCAAAAGAAATAATAGAAATTAAAATTTCTTACAATAACATTTTTGTCTTGCATGCGCAAAGCTAGCTCTATTGTTAAAAGATTGCTTTTGTTAATAATTTTATTATAACTATTTGAGAACAAGTTGTAGACGTTATAAATATTGACAAGATTATATTTTGTGTTGTTATTGTCAAAACATAGTTGTAACGTTATTATTTTTACATCTTTGAAATGTTATGTGCTTTGTTAGTTATTGCTATTAATGCGTTTGTTAACGTAAAAGCATATTTTTCGTCGTTATTTACGAGCGTAAAGTTTGCGCATTTCGAATTGTATATCTTCGTCTTAGCGTAATATTGTTACGACTCTTATATTAACAATATGTCGTAATTTTGTATTTTATTCTTTTAAAACAATACAATTATTATTTTACTTCTTAATTTATAAACGTTATACTATAATATTTTGAGCTTGTTTTGTGTCTTTATTAAAGTTGCTTCGTGTAATTCTTAATATCGATATTTATTAGATTTTGCATCTCTTGCGTAAAAGACATATTTTATAACGATATTATTATTATTTTGTCTTTATCTTGTCTTATTAGAGTAGATTAACTATTTAACAATTCGTTAAAGCGTCTTTTCTTAATTAATTGTTAAATTACACTTTCTTTTGTTGTTACGAGAATGTTTTGCATGCAACTTGTTTGCGTCGAACGATTAATTGTTGTCATCTTGTATTTTGTTTTCTTCTTCGACATCTAATTAAACGTTGTTGCGCTCTTAAGAGTTATTAAGATAATTGTTGTTTTGTTTGTTCTTGTCGCTTTAACAACGTAATATAATAACTTTGTTTTCGTTATTTCTTTTATTTTTAGTTTTTTGTTCTATCTTTTAGAGCACTTGAAATCGAATGCTTTGTGAACATTTTTGCAAACGTCGCATTTTTATTTTAATAAATTCAATTAATGCGAACATTAATCGAAACAATAATTTTGCGCACAATAAACGTATCGTTGCTCGTTTTTGCATTTATATGTTAAGTAATTATATTCTTAATACTTTATGCATTACTTTATTTTGCAACTTGTATTATAATATTTTGTTATCTTAATATTCGACTTATAAATCACGTTAAGTTAAATTAACTTGTTTGTTGTTTTCGCGCAATCTACTTATATTACAATAAAGACGTATTTCTTCTTGTTATTCTCTTTTGTAAGTCAAATTATCTTATTAATTTTCAATTCTTAATGCATAATCTTGCATAATCTTTTTATTGTTTTTGCTTTTTTCTTCTTTATGTTTTTGAGCATGCTCTTTATTTTAATGTTATATATTATTATTTTTGCGCATTTATAACGCAAAATCGTCGCGATAAATACGTTCTTAATTTAGAAATTACTTGATTTCAAAATTTTCTTGTTGCATTCGTTGTTAATTTTAAAGACTATTATTCTTTTAAAACATCTTATTCTTTGTATATCTTTTCACGCATCTAGTGTATTAACAATGTTTAAATTGCACGTTAATGCAATTATTTTCGTTGCGCTTATCTTGTATATTCTTTTTGTCTCTTTCTTCTCTTTAATTTACGTTATCAACTTTATTTTTTTGATCAATTGTTGCTTTAAAAGTGTTTGTTTAATGTTTATCTTAATTTTTGTTTGTGCAACTAATAACAAGTTTTGTATTATGTTCGCTTACATATTTGCATCTTGTGTGTTTTTCTTAATTCTTTTTACTTTTTCTAGTTGATTTGTCGTCTTCTTTAATTTCTTTAATACAAAAATTATGTTAATTTGTTTATTTTTCGCGAAGAATTTGTTAAATTTGCGCGTAAGTTTCTTAACAAAAGTGCATTATTTAATTAACGTTGTTGTAATGCTATAGCGCCATCGACGCGCTAGCGCCTCATGATATGGCAGGGCACGTGATCTCGATTGTCTATGGAAGTCTCGAATCGTACGACTCCTCTTTTCTAATTAGAAAGCGAGGAGCAGGCTCGCACGTCATAGCGAGTATTAAATAGAAAGGAAGTTTGTTTCTCGTTGTTTTTCAACGATTAGTCTTATTACTATCTACCTCATATAGTTGGGGCATAGTAATGAAAGTCTATCATATCTCATGTCTTTCACATCTTAGTGCGTCGACGAACAGCAAACGCATTCGCATCTTACAATTCTAATCGTTTTATCTTTGGAAAAGACAAATTCGAAGCGTGATAGCATTATGTCGAATTAAAACAATTCAAGTCATGACGATTATTCGATTACTAAATTAGAGTTCGAGAAATTTGATTTTTTTTCAAGACAACAATCGTTCACGAAACGTCGACGAAGATAATTGTCGTTAACGTGACGTCGACGAAGATGATAGCTTAAATACGATTAGAACTTCGACTTTACATTAGTAGATTAAAACGTTGATAACAAAAATTCAAGATTTGCGAAACGCTTAGCAGGCCCAAGTTATAGCGATCGAAGAAACGAACTCTCAAGCTTCTCAAATCGTTATCGCATCGTCGTCGATTATGTTTAAGTCTTTAAAGTTTAAAAAGCTAAAATTATACAAGAGTTTAAGCGTAAATAAATATATCATTTAATTTCGCGAGATCGACATTAACATGATGCGATTCTTAACGTATTTTATTACGAATAAGAACAAAATTCTTTATTGCATGTTATTCTTGGAAAATGACGTCGCTACGCAATGATATTCAAGAACAAACAATGGCGCTAAGCTAAAGAGCGAGATCTTTAAAGAATTTAGGAAATTTCTATTGAATTTGATAGCTAATCTTGCTAATCGTCGTCTTCTCGTCTATGAAAGATAAGATAACGCTAGATAGAAGTCAAACCAAAAGGTAATTGTCTTTAAGAAATATCTAAATGAGCTAAAGACTTATCTATTGTTGCTCTTAGAAAAGCATAGAATCTACATATTTTTGATCAAGCTTAAGTCGAACTTAAAAGTGAAAATTCTAGGCATCGATAACGTATCGAACACTCGCAATAAGCTTTTAACTATAATCATTATGCAAGAACAAACGTTAAATCGCATTCGCAAAGCAAACTTAAGTAGCTTTAACAATTAGCGAGTTACAAAAGATTTTGATGCCTCTTTAGACAAATCTTATTAAAATCGTCGCTCAAACAAAATTAACAAGTTCATTAGAAGTAAGAAATTCTATATTTTCAAAGATTTGTCGACGTCACGCAAGCGAGTCTACGAGATTAATGACGCGAACTATTTGAGTCATGTCGAATGCTTTGAATGTTATAAAAAGAAACATTACAAAAATAAGTGTCTTAACAAACACAAATAAGACAAATGTATTGTTGTTGCTATTACTACAATCAATGCAAAAAAAGATCAAGCTTCGTCGACGTTTCGCAAACGAAGCAAAAAAGACAAATAAAAGCAATGAACTCAATCTTAGTGAAAGATTGAACTTAACTTCTTGATGACGAACGCCAAGTTATAAATCTAGTCGACTCGAGAGCTAAGCTAAATCTTATTAATTATGTCTACGTAGTGCAATGAGAATTGCAATTCACATTCGCTATCTTATCGATATTGAATTTTCTTGATAACGATGATCGCTATTGCTACGACGTCTATAAGTTGATTTATTATCTAATTGACTCGTGAAATCAACATCAAGAATGCATTAATTTATTTTATTTAGTTAAATATACGAGTTCTAATCTTATATTAGATATGTCAATGCTAGTCAAACAAGACATATTGATTGATTTAAAGATGCAAAGCTAGCGATTCAAGATCGCAAATAACAACTTGAAGATAATTAATCTTAAGCAATTTGTCTTAGATTTCGCCAAACATAGCATAATTTATGCTATTGTTTGCGCTAGCGTTACGAAGGCGCCAAGCAAAAAACTAGCGAAGTTTAAGATTTCTAAGAAGTTAAAAGATCTAGAACATGTTTGTGATAATAAATTGATCAAAATTCTACTAGAATTAAGAAGAGAAGATTATGTCATTGAGTTTCAAGACAACAAGAAGTCACCTTTTATGTCTCTTTATAATCTTTCACAAAACGAGCTAGCAATACTTCGACGATATCTCGATAATGCGTTAGTCAAAGATTAGATTAAGCATTCAATTTCGTCTACAAACGTCCCTATTCTATTTGTACTAAAATCGAACGATAAATTACGTTTATGCGTTGACTATAGAGATCTAAATGCGATTACTATCAAGAATCGTTATTTATTGCCTCTAATTATAGAAACGCTAAATCGTCTATGCGAAGCAAAGCGCTTTATCATCTTGAATCTAAAGAACGTCTATCATCGCATTTGCATTAAATGCGACGATAAGTAAAAGACGACGTTTCGCACGCGTTATGAGCATTTCGAGTATCAAGTCATGTTATTTGAACTAGCAAACGCATTCGCAACTTTCTAGATTTACATCAATAAAATGTTGCAAGAACTAATTGATATAACTTGCGTAATCTATATAAATGACATACTAGTGTACAACAATAATTCGACGAAGCATTGACGTTATGTTAGACAAATGTTGAAACGTCTTCGCGAATATTCGCTATACGCCAATTTAAAGAAGTGTAAGTTCAACACTACAAAGATTGAATTTCTAGACTTCATCGTATTTTCAAAAGATATATAGAAAAACTTAAAAAGAATCAAAACAATTAAGAAGTAATTTAAATTAAAAACTTATCGTGAGCTTCAAATGTTCTTGAACTTCGTGAACTTTTATAGGCGCTTCATACATCGCTATTTGAAAAGAGTTGTCCCTCTTACTAATCTATTAAAAGAAAGTAAGAATAGCAAGAAATTTGATTCTTTCGTTTGATCGAATGAAATAGAGCAGGCGTTTCGTTAGCTTTGCGACATTTTTATGTTGGCTTCACTACTTTGTTACTACAATCTAGGCAAGAAGATTAGAGTGAAGACTAACGCGTTTAACTTTGCAATCGCGAGCATCTTAAGTCAATAAAATGACAACAAAAACTAGCGTTCGATAACGTTCTAATTGTGAAAGATGATTTCGACGAAGCAAAACTATGAGACGTATAATCAAGAGTTGCTAGCTATTGTAGTCGCTTTTAACCAATGAAGGCACTATCTAAAGAGCAATGCTTATCTTATTAAGATATGATCGAATTACGATAATCTTAAGAAATTTATAAATTAAAAGAAGCTAAACTTAAGGCAAGTTCGTTAAGCGCTCAAGTTAATCGTCTATGACTTTAAAATTTTTTATCGTCCAAGTAAGAAAAATTTGGCGAATAAATCGTCGAGACGTCCCAATTATGAAGAGATTTCGTCGTTAAATATAAGATTGTTGCCAACGTTGCAAAACAAATTGACGCTATCGTTTAACGAAAATTCGTTGACGCAAAGTAGACGAAAGATATCAATTGATTTGATTCTCGTATCCCAAAATGAGTTAGCGTTATCGTTTGGCGAAAAGTCGCTAGCGCAAAGCGAACGAGAAACATCAAATGATTTGGCCCTCGTATTATAACTAGCAAGAGTATTTATTAGTGACGCGAAGATTTCGCGATCATGAAGTAAAAAGAAAGTTCTTAATAAACTAGCACCTCTATTTTAATTAATTGGTGTACAAGTTGTTATCCCAAGAAAAGTGATTAGAGACATGTCAAAGAAATCGTATAAGAAATCTTAAAAATCAATGAAATTCTTGATTAAGAATCTTTAGATTAAAGACACTTAAATCAAGAAAATTTGTATCGAGATCAAGAAGTCGCTTCGTCGTCAACGAAAGACATGAGCTCTAAATTAAAAGAGTCTCGTTAAACATAACGAATTGCTTTATGTCTTAAAGAATGCAATCGTTAAAAAGAAGTTAATTCGCAAGAATTATGACAATTCTTTGGCGAAGCACTTTAAGATCAAGAAAACTCTAGATTTACTTTAAAGAAAGTATCTCTAACTCGCTTGTGCGAAGCAAGTGAAAGCGTATATCAAAACATGTGATGTTTGTTATCGCATCAAAGTTTCTTGATATAAGTCGTATAATGAGTTTCGATTCTTATCTATTGCAAAGAAGTTATGAAAGAAAATTATTATAGACTTTGTAACGAGCTTGTCGTCGAACAAACGTTATGAAGTCGTATATAACTTAATCTTCGTAATAGTCGATCGCTATACAAAAATGACCAAGTATATACTTGTAATTACTAGAATCGATGTCGCAAAGTTAGCGAAAATGTTTTTCGATAAAATCGTTTTACGTTTCGAAACGTCAATTAACATAGTAAGCGACAAGGGATTTGTCTTCACTAATGTCTTCTAATTCGCTATATGCTTTCATGCACGAATTAGAAGACGATTAAGTATTGTCTTTTATTCTTAAACAAATGACTTAATTGAGCGACAAAATCAAACTCTTGAGCATTATCTTCGCACTTACGCTAACGCGAAATAGGCGAGATGGGCTAATCTATTATTAATGATAGAATTTGTCTATAACAATAGTCATTACGTCTCAATTAAGTCTTCGTCGTTCTATCTAATGTACAATTATCACTCAAAGATTCACTATGAAATTGAGAACAACTTCATCGAAAAAAAGATATTATTGACACAAGAACGCGTAAAACAACTTTATAACTTAAGAAAAGTTCTAGCGAAGCGTCTTGAAAACGTTGTCGCACAATAGGCGAAATACTACAATGAAAAACATAGATCAAAGAGCTTTGCTATAGAAGAATTAATTATGCTCTCGATTAGAAATTTAAAGCAAAAGAGATTTAACAAGAAGATGTCGCACAAGTATGTTAAATCATTTAAAATTAAGAATAAGAGTGAAACGCAAGCTTATCGCCTCATCTTACTTAACATTTATCGAATTCATAATACTTTTTATGTTTTACTCCTAGAGTTATATTTGCATCGCGTCGACGATAAATAGACGAAATAAATGTTGCAAGCTTCGAAACTTATTAACGACGAAGTCAAATAAGAGATCGAAGAGATTCTAGACAAAACTAAGTCGAAGAGACAAATATAATATAAAATTAAGTAAATAAATTGAAACAAGAAGTACAATCAATGACTAAGAGAAGAGTTTCTTGATAAAATCGATAAATTGCGAAAAAAATTCGAAAAGCGAACGCACAACAAGCGAAGTTAAAAAAGATAGCGCGACGCGTATTACGACGACGACGACTATGTTAACAATGATTTATTCGATAAAATATCGCGCAATTGTCGTCGCATCGTTGTCGTATTTAATTAGATTTACGAAGAAAGATTTTTTCATTTCGTCACACAAGATGCCAAGAATAATAAGATCGCTTCTCTTAACATGAATTCTTAAAACATGACTTGTAAACACAATTATCTAATTGCTCTTTATTAGTCGACGACGTATTGTAGCGACTTAATAAGTTTCTAACAACTTATCAAATTCGCTTCAAAAGACTAGAGAAAGCTCTCGAACTTATTCGAAGATAAGTCGTTAAACTTCTCAAAGTTATTCGTAGACAAGTCTTCGAAGTTGTTCGAAGCACTTACGTTCTTTCGAGGAAGCTAAATGCAAAGAATTTGCTTCGTACGATCTTTTTTATCTTCGTCACAAACTTGTTCTCGTCGCTCATACGCATCTTTGCGCTCTTCATTTTTTAAAAATATGTAAATGAGCGAAGCGCGAACGAAAGTAAAATGAAAACTTATCACATTATTATTTGACGACTTCGTCGACAACTTAGAGTTACGAAGAGATTTAATCGCAAAATCGTAAAACTTTGCGAAAGAATTTCTTAAACTTGTTTTATTCAAATTAGCGACAAGCTCGAAAACGATTTATCTCGACTCTATTTTCTTTATCTTTATCGACGACTTGTTCTCGTTCTCGTTCTTATTCTTTTTCGAATTCTAAATGCATGTTAGTGCATTGCACGACACATCGAAATAAACAAGAAAAATGTCGAAAAACAAGCGAAAATGCTTGTTTTCAACATTCGCTCAAAAAGAATATCGATTAATTGCTTCATCTTGATGAGAGCTTTATTTCAATTTATCTTTGTCTTCTCGAATTTTTGTTCGAGTTCGACCTAACGCTCTAGAGCACGAGTTAAATTGCGTTCGAATCGACGAATACAAGATTGCGTTCGATTCGTCGTCGATAAAATAAACTTTTCATCGCGTCGCCAACTTTTCATTTCGAGAATAACACTCTTTCGCAAATGTTTTATCGATCTAGAAATTGTGTCTCTTATTTCGAACGCCTTACGATGATCGATAACAAGAACTTTTATTTGATCTCGAAAGCGTTTAACGAACTAGAAAACATTAACAACTATCGCATCGTAAACGCAAGCAAAATTTATCGCAATGCAACGATTTGATTTACAATAAAAAATCTTGCAATGAGTGCAAGCACTTCTCTTCTCGCGAACGCATGCACGTTTGTCTACGCAAGTCATGCATAAAAGATTACTACAAACTATAACATGTTAATTCTTGTAAACGATAAGATGTTAAGATTATTTACTCTTTCAATCTCTTGATTTCTTAAAAGATGAAGATGAAAACATATTGATTTAATATTTGCACTCATCGGCAATTCGAGGAAGCGACCCCTGTGACACAATGGCTCCACTAAGTCGACATCGACCCAAGAGAGTCTCGTGACATCTCGCGCTAGCCTATTAGGGTAATTTAGATTGTTTATTAAAACTTAGATTGTTTTGTAATTTATATGAAATTTCTAGCCTAATTGAGTTAGTATTAAGTATAGAATTAATATTTGAAAACGAAAAAGATTCTAAAAAAAATTGTTTTCAAATATTAATTCTATACTTAATACTAACCCAATTAGGCTAGAAATTTCATATAAA
>JAABUJ010006038.1_pt1 | contig 11896 bp, 7 predicted proteins | sample 5559131 | NCBI WGS metagenome assembly JAABUJ01 (sample SAMN10711875, study PRJNA513366) | rock metagenome | isolation source: Antarctica rocks | place: Antarctica: Victoria Land, Mt New Zealand nord | collected 2016-01-07 | reverse complement strand
GCGCCGCCGGCGTATCCGCGATCTTCGGCCCCGGCACACCGCTAGCCGCCACCGTCGATTTCATCCGAAACAACATCAAACCACGCGGCGTCTTGCTCGAATCCACCCGCTAAGATCCAGCTTTCTCTCCACTCCCCCACCTAGCTGTCATTCCCAAAGGGAATTGCGTTTGCCGCTGCCCTTTGGTTGTCATTCCCGCAGGAAATCTGCGTTTGCCGTCGCCGTTTGGATGTCATTCCCGAAGGGAATCTGCGTCTGTCCGTCTCGCTTGTCACATCCGCAGCAACGCAGAGGAATCTGCCCTCCCGCACTCTACCCGAATGCATTCATCCGCACCATCCGGCTGAGCGTTCGGAGCATTTGCCCGCAAATCTCCCCTGCTAAACTTGCCTCAGCCCCATGCCTGAACCTCCTGACAAGTTCTACGTCACCACGCCGATTTACTACGTCAACGCGCGCCCGCACATTGGCCACGCCTACACGACCATCGTGGCGGACGTGCTGGCCCGCCGCCACAGGCTGCTCGGCGACGACACTTTCTTCCTCACCGGAACCGACGAGCACGGCCAGAAGATTGAGCGTTCCGCGGCCGCCGCAGGCATCGCTCCGCAGCAATTCGCCGATCAGGTTTCAGCTGAGTTCGCGAAGCTTTGGAAGCGCATGGGAATCACCAACGATCAGTACATTCGCACCACTGACGAAGCCCACAAGCGCGGTGTCCAAAAGCTCTTCTCCACCCTCTACGAACGCGGCCAGATTTATCTTTCGAGCTACACCGGCCAGTACAGCGTCGGCGAAGAAATGTTTGTCGAAGGCCCACCCGGAACCATCGGCCCCGACGGCAAACCGACCGAAACTGTTACAGAAGAAAACTTCTTCTTCCGTCTCAGCGACTACCAGCTCCCGCTCCTCAATCTCATCGAGTCGGACGAGCTCAAAATCACCCCCGAAGCGCGCAAGAACGAAGTCCTCAGCTTCCTGCGCGGCAACGTCAACGCGCTGTTGACCAGCGACACGTCGGATAACGCGCCAGGCATCATCCCAGCCCTCGAACAGGCCCTCGCATCAGGCCGCTTGCAACTGTCCGGCGCAAAAAACCCATACATTCCCGGGGCACTAAAAGACCTCTCCATCTCCCGCTCCAGCTTTACCTGGGGAATCCCGGTCCCCGAGCCCGCCGCTTCCCTGACCAAAGACCCACACATCATCTACGTCTGGCTCGACGCACTCGCCAACTACATGACTGCGGTGGGCTATGGCGACGACACGCCCGAGGGCAAAGCAAAGTTTGAACGATACTGGCCCGCTGACCTGCACCTTGTTGGCAAGGAGATCATCCGTTTCCACTGCGTCTACTGGCCCGCCTTCCTCCTCGCCGCTGGCCTGCCGCTGCCAAAAGCCATCGCCGCCCACGGTTGGCTCCTCTTCGATGATGCCAAAATGTCGAAGTCGAAGGGCAACATCGTCCGCACAGAAACTATCCTCGAAGCCTTCGGCACCCTTTGCCCCGCACCTACCCAGCCGCCCGCCACATCACATTCCGCACCCACGCAGCCACTCGCCGCATTACGTTTCGCAGCCCCGCAGCCATTCGCCGCGCCGGACCCCGCCGCCTTGTCATTCCGCAGCGAAGCGGAGGAATCTGCTTTTGCACCCGCCAACCCGACCGAAATCCAGCCCACACCGCTTTCGCCAAAAAGCCCGGCTCCATTCGCAGAGCCCATTTCTCCCTCACTACAGGACCAAGACCTCTTCGCCGCCGACATCCTGCGCTACTTCCTTCTCCGCGAAATCCCTTTCGGCCAGGACGGCAGCTTCACCTTTGACGCCCTCATCACCCGCTACAACGCCGACCTCGCCGACGGTTATGGCAATCTGGTTAGCCGAACACTAAAGATGATTCAAGAATGGTTCGGGTCTGAGTTGCCCGAACATGCGGCGTGGGACGAGAGAACTATGCAGATTGCGACACGGAAAATACCGAAAGGACGCTACTTATTAGGCCACCCAACGGATTTCGGGCCGCTCGTCACTACGGCGGACGTGGAATTGGCACGTGTCGTAACTCTGATTCTCTACTTCTATCCACTCCAATTCCAAATGCTAAACTTTTCGGCGGCAATGAATTTTGACGTGTTGCTAAGCGGGCTGCGGACGGAGAGCAAAGCCGTCGATACCGAAAACGGAGTGCTCGACTATGTCTTGCTTCTGATTCGTATGACTGACAAATTCCTTTCCGAAATGCAGCCGTGGAAGCTGATTAAGTCACCAATTCCAGGGTCTAGAGAGAAATGCGCAGACGTGCTGTACATAGCTGCGGAATCGATTCGCATCATTACTGCCCTGCTTTACCCATTCCTGCCGTACGCCACCTCAAACGTATGGGGTCAGCTCGGCCTCGGCGACATCGAACAAGCATCCAAAAACGGAGAGTTGTCGAATCTCACCTGGGGTGGCCTGAAGCCCGGCACCAGACTAGGCCCACTCTCCCCCATCTTTCCCCGCGCCGACAAAGGATTGGCCCAGTTTATGAGCGACATGGAAGCCCAAAAAACTCAGGAAGCCGCATACACCAAGCTCAACCCGCCCATAGGGACCAGCAACGCGGCCGATACCGACACGAAAGCCGGAGAGAGTTCCACGCATCCAGGAGCCCCGCCCCGCACCGGCACGCTCTCGGAGCCCAACCCGGGAGCCCAGGTCGGGGGATCGACCGCCATCACCCCTGAGCGCGCTCCCACACCTACTCACAGCGAAGCGCCCTCGTCTGGCATTTTCGCCGGGACGAGCGCGCCAATCGGCCCCGCTGACGCGTCCCTTCAGATCACCATCGACGACTTCGCCAAGATCGAGCTGCGGGTCGCCAAGGTGCTCGTCTGCGAGCGCATTCCCAAAGCCGACAAACTGCTTCGACTGGAAGTTGACCTTGGTTACGAGCAGCGCCAGATACTCTCCGGTATCGCAGAGTGGTACGCGCCCGAGGACCTGATTGGCCGCCGCATCGTCGTGATCACCAACCTTGCACCCCGCACGATGCGCGGTCTTGAGAGCCATGGCATGCTGCTGGCCGCCAGCGCTCCCGTGATAGAAGGCGAAAAGCCCGGCAAACCGGCTCTCGCGACCTTCCTCGATTCGGACACCCTGCCCCTGGGCTCCCGCCTCAAATAGCCCAACAGCCCCACACTTGTCCTCTCGCCCTTTGTTGTCATTCCCTCAGGGAATCTGGGTATACCCATGCTGATCGACTCCCACGTCCACCTCGACTTTTACGACGACCCAGCACCCATCCTCGCCGCCGCTCACGCCGCCGGCGTAGGCCAGATGCTCGCCATCGGGATCGGCCAGGGTCCGGACACCATGCACCGCGCCCTCGACTTCGCGCACCTCCATCCGCAGGTCTTCGCCTCAGCCGGAATCCACCCCCAGGAAGCAGCACACGCGGCTCCCGAAGCGCTCGCCAAACTAACGAGGCTCGCGGAAGACCCACGCTGCATCGCCATCGGCGAGATCGGCCTCGACTACTATCACCTGGACAATCCAGACATTGCCGTCCAGCAGGTCGCCTTCATTGCCCAGATGGAGATCGCCGCGCACGCCGGAAAACCCATCCTCATCCACTGCCGCACCTCCGAATTAGCCATACCCGCAGCCAAAGCCCGCTTTGGCTCAGCCGATGCCTCCGCTGACCTGCTTGCCCTCCTGGAACAACACTGGGCACCCACCGGCCTGCCCGGTGTGCTGCACTGCTTCTCCGGCACCCAGGCCGACGCGAACCGCGCACTAGCAATCGGCTTTTACCTTTCGTTTGCGGGCAACGTCACCTACCCGAAATCCACTACCATCCAGCAGGTCGCCGCCTCAGCACCTTCCAACCGCATCCTGGTCGAGACCGACGCACCCTTCCTTGCGCCAATTCCGTTTCGCGGCCAGCAGAATCAACCTGCCCTCGTCATCCACACGGCGGCCTTCCTCGCCGACCTTCGCCGCACCTCTGCCGAAGCGATCGCCCAGCAGACTATGGCCAACTTCCACACCCTCTTCCCCATCACACGCCCTGAGGTATAACTGACAGCATGGCAGCCGATAACAGCTTCGACGTGGTCAGCAAGGTAGAGCTTCAGGAAGTGAAGAACGCCATCGATCAAGCGTCCAAAGAGATCGCAACACGCTTCGACCTGAAGAGCTCAAAGTCCAAGATCGACCTCGAAGGCGAAGAGACCATCCAGCTCGCCAGCCAGGACGACTACACCCTCAAGGCTGTCATCGAGATCCTTTCACAGAAGCTGGTCAAACGCGGCATTTCGCTCAAGAACCTTGAGTTCGAAAAGGTCGAGCCCGCCACCAACTCCTCTGTCCGGCAGAAGATCAAACTCAAGCAGGGCATCGCCGGCGATAACGCGAAGAAAATCGTCGCCGTCATCAAGGATTCGAAGCTGAAAGCCCAGGCTTCCATCCAGGGCGACACCGTCCGGGTCGTCTCGAAAGACCGCGATGTCTTGCAGCAGATCATGGGCAAGCTGCGCTCGGGCGACTTCGGCGTGGAGCTCCAGTTCACCAACTTCCGCTCTAACTGAAACCCGCAGTGGCCGGTTCAACACGCGGCCCGCAATCTGCTACGCCATCAAACCGGCAGAATACGCTACACCCTGACTGATACTCTAACTAACGAGTGAGTACCCTCTCCATCGCGTCCGCCGCTGAAGTGAACGATCTTGTGCGCGATGACTTGACCGCGATTGAGCGCGAGTTCGCCCGCCAGTCCGCATCGCCGGTAGAAGTGGTTACAGACATCGCCCAATACCTGATCGCGGGAGGCGGCAAACGCGTGCGGCCGCTGCTGCTGCTGCTCTCCGCCAAGGCCCTGGGGTCCACTTCGCAGGCACGCATCCGGCTGGGGGCAGTGGTCGAGATGCTGCACACCGCCACACTCGTCCACGACGACATCATCGACGAGGCGGACACGCGCCGCGGGCGCCCGTCCTCGAACACCACGTGGGGAAACGCCAAGTGCGTTCTGGCCGGCGACTGGCTCTATATGCAGAGCTTCCGCACCGCTCTGCTCGAACGCAACTTCCACGTTCTCGATCTGCTCATCTCGCTGACCCAGCAGATGGTCGAAGGCGAGCTCGTCCAGATGGAGAAGCTTGGCCACCTGATCAACGAGGAAGAGTACTTTGAGTTGATCTTCCGCAAAACTGCGTGCTTGTTCAAGGTTTCCATGCAATTGGGAGCCGCCATCGAGCGCGCGCCCGACTCGCTCGAAGAGCAGCTTGGCGAATACGGGCGCAATCTTGGGCTGGCTTTCCAGATCGTCGACGACGTGCTTGACCTGACAGCGTCTGAAGACATTCTGGGAAAGCCGGCGGCCAGCGATCTGCGCGAAGGCAAGGCGACCCTTGCAGTAATCCACGCGCTCGAACGCGGCACCGGAGCCGACCGTGAAGCCATTCGCACCGTGCTCGCCGACCGCAGCTTTGAGCGCGTCTCGCATGCTGAGATTCTGGCTATCCTGCACAATCACGGCTCACTCGAGTATGCGATGGACACCGCCTGCGCGTATGCCGAAGCTGCGCGCCTGTCCATCGCCGACCTGCCGCCTACCGACGCAAAGCGCGCCCTGCTCTGGGTTCCGGGATTCGTCACCAGCCGCGATCGCTAACTCCGGCAGGGTTGCGAACGTTGGGCAAATACAGTGATCCTTCACTGCGTTCAGGATGACGACCCTACAGGGATACGCGGTAGAAAAGCTCATCCCGTTTTGGTTGTCATTTCCCAAAGGGAACCTGCGTTTGTTCTTGCTGTTCCCGGTTCTTTACACCATCTGAAAGTCCGCTATAAAGTCAACGTTGCGGGTTCTTGTCTGCCGGGCTGGGCCGGGACGTGTCTGCCGGCGAGGCTGCGTCTGGGCTGGTGGCGGGTTTAGGCATGGGGGTGCCAGGCGTGGTGGACACAATCGTCGAGGTCACTTTGAACTTGCGGTAGTCGCTGTTGTGCTGCGTAAAGTTGCCGTCGATATTCAGGAAGAGCAGAAAGCGTATGTTGCCGTGCGCTTCGATGGTGGCGGGCAGCCAGACTTCATTGTTGATCCGGACGTTGCTTGCCGTGAAGTGCGTGCCCTGGCTGACGTTGGCAACCAGACCGCCTCCAAGCTTGAAAGTTTTGACGAAGGCGCCTTCAAGGTGCTGGATCGCGCGGTCATGCTCGTCAATCCAAATGGTTCCAGCCATGTCGTGGATGACGGACTCGCCCATATTGTGCGGCTTGGCATCGGGATTGGCCTGAAAATCAACAGCAATGGTCGGGCGACCTTCAATCTGGACTCTACGTGGGTTCGTGAAGCGGGCCAGTTCCAGCAGACGCGATACGGTGATGACGGAATCACCCTCGGCATCGGTAGGTTTGCCGGAGGCCTGAGCTTTGGCAAGCCGGGCTTTGGCCTTGACGACCTCGCGGTCGATGCGTTCACTTTCCTTCTTCTGTTCATCAGGGGAGAGCGGCTTGGCGTTGTGCTCGACCAGGCGCTCGACGGGTACGCCATCGAGATAAAAGTCGTCGGTGACGCGGGTGTCGGTATCTTTGGGCCGTCCATGCTTATCCAGCCGTTCGAACCTACTCGAAGAGCGGTAGATGTAGTCCTTGTGGACCGCTTCGGCGAGCATTTGATGCTGCTCGACTTGGTGCATCAGGGCGGGAACATCTGGCAGCGGGCGAGTGGCCGCGGATGCGTCGGTAGCTGTCGCGGTCCGGGACTCGGGTTCTTGCGCCGGCACGGATGTGTAGGCGAGCAGGAATGCGAGTACGAGCGGGAGCAAGAGGCGCGGATTGCGGCGGGGCATAGACCTCATGATGCCGGTGTGCTCCCTGAGTCTGGCTTGTTCGGTTATCGGTGCTATTGGGTGCTTTGCGTGGTGTTGAGGGTCTAGCATACCAATGGTGCGGTGAAGAATCTTTTTTTGCCGCACTGACGTGCCGGAGAATGAGCCGGGGACTGGGTTGAGGCGAAAGCATGGCGACGAAGTTGAAGGCGGCGGGCGAGGCGGGAACAAAGATCGGGACGGCGAAGCAGATGAGTACGGCAACCCCGCAGCGCGAAGCCGTGCTGGAGGTGTTTCGCCGGTGGGGCTACCTGCAGACCACGCTTGATCCGCTGGGCCAGTATCTGCCGAAAGAGCCGTTTCCGGTCGCGCTGCCCGAGGGTGAAGACGATGCTGCGGCGGAGGCGCGCGGTTTCTATTGCGGAACCATTGGGGTCGAGTTCATGCATATTGCCAGCCCGGAGAAGCGCGCGTGGATTCAACAGCGCATGGAGCAGCCAACTCCCGCCGGCGGGTTTGAGCAGAACAAGGCGCAAGTGCTGACGCAGTTAATCAAGGCCGAACTGTTTGAGCAGGTAATCCAGTCACGCTACCTGGGAACCAAGCGATTTTCTCTCGAAGGTTTGACCGTGCTGATTCCTTATCTTGACCGGACGCTGGAGGTCAGCTCCAGGCTGGGCGTGACCAAACTGATCATGGGAATGAGCCATCGCGGGCGGTTGAATGTGATGTCTAACACCATCGGGCGCGGCGCGACGGAGATCTTTACGAAGTTCGAGGATGTAGACCCGCGCAGCACGATGGGCGGCGGTGACGTCAAATATCACCTGGGCGCGACGGGGGAGTACACGTCCCCTGAAGGCAGGAAAGTCGCACTGCATCTGGTCTCCAATCCCAGCCATCTGGAGGCAGTCGATCCGGTGACCATGGGCCGCGCGCGAGCCAAGCAGGCACGCATGGACGATAGCGAACATCTGCACGATGACGGGCGCGTGGGCAAAAAGAGTGTGCTGCCGGTCATCATCCACGGAGACGCAGCGTTTGCCGGCCAAGGCATCGTTGCGGAATCGCTGAACATGGCCACGCTGCATGGATACAACGTCGGCGGAACGATTCACGTGATCGTAAACAACCTGCTGGGTTTTACGGCCGTGCCGGAGGAGTCGAACTCATCGCGCTTCGCCACCGACGTGGCCAAGCGGCTGCCCATTCCCATCTTCCATGTGAACGCCGAAGATCCAGATGCAGTGATGCGGGTGGCAAAGATTGCGGCTGAGTACAGGCACCAGTTCGGGTCCGATGTGGTGGTGGATCTGATTGGCTACCGGCGGCATGGGCATAGCGAAGTGGATGATCCAACCGTGACCTCGCCACGCCGTTATGCGCTGATCAAGGACATGCCGGAGCTTTACAAAACGTATGCGCGGCAGATTGGCGTCGATCCCAGTAAAGAAGTTGCCGAGCTGCAGGAGATGTTCCTGGCGGACCAGAAGCGCGCGAAGGAAGCCAAAGAAATACCGAAGCTGATTCAACTGCCGGAGTACTGGACGCCCTATCACGGCGGTGCGCTCGACGAAGATGACCGCGGTCTGCGTACCGGACTGGATGCCGCCAAGGTGAAGGATCTGACCTCCGGGCTCAACCGCTATCCGGCGGACTTCAACATCCACCCCAAGGTTAAGAAGCTGTACGAGCAGCGCGCCGAAATGGCCGATGGCAAGCGGCCGTTCGATTATGGAATGGCAGAGCTGGTGGCGTTTGCTTCGCTTGTGACGAGCGGTCATCCCGTGCGTTTGACGGGACAGGATTCGCAGCGTGGAACATTCAATCAGCGGCACTCGGTCCTGACCGATACGGAGTCTGAGGCGCGCTATATTCCGCTCGAACACATGGCGAAAGACCAGGCGCGGTTTGAGGTTTACAACACGCTGCTGAGCGAGGCGGCGGTGCTTGGGTTTGAGTATGGCTACTCGCGCGATTACCCAGAGGCGCTGGTCTGCTGGGAGGCGCAGTTCGGAGATTTCGCCAACGGAGCGCAAATTATTATCGACCAGTTTATTTCAGCGGGCGAGTCCAAGTGGCACCTGCTGAGCGGGCTGGTGATGCTGCTGCCGCACGGGTATGAAGGCCAGGGGCCAGAGCACTCGAGCGCTCGTCTGGAACGCTTCTTGCAACTCGCGGCGAACGACAGCATGGTGATTGCGCAGCCTTCGACGGCGGCGCAGTACTTCCATCTGCTGCGGCGGACGGCGCTGCGTCATTGGCGGAAGCCGCTGATCGTGATGACACCGAAAAGTATGCTGCGGCATCCGGATGCGTCCTCCACGCTGGAGGATTTGGCAGCACCGCACTTTCAGAATGTGATTCCGGACAGCACGGTAGACGACCCTCGCCGGCTGCTGATCTGCTCGGGCAAGATTGGACACAATCTGCGCGTGGAACGCGAGAAGCGCAAGGATACCTTAGTCGGCATCGTGTTTGTCGATCAGTTGTATCCGTGGCCCGAAGAAGAGATGCAGGCGGCGCTCGACATGCACCCGCAGGCAGAGGTGGTGTGGGTGCAGGAAGAGCCGGCCAATATGGGTGCGCTGTTTTATGTCATGCCCCATCTGCGGCGGATGGCGCGCGACCGTGTGGTGGTGAGCGTTAAACGGAGTGCCAGCGCGAGCCCCGCTACGGGTTCGGCCAAGGCTCATGACCTGGAAGAAAAGGCGCTGATCGACATGGCATTCGGAGCCAAAGACAAGGCTTAGGACTTATAGCTGATTCACAATGATGTACAGGGTTACGACGTTCTGCGAATACAGGATCCTTCACTGCGTTCAGGATGACGACTCTACAGGAATTGGGTTTACAACAAGGTAGTAAGTAGATGTAAAAAGGATTCCGTGTTCTAGATGTCATTCCCGAGGGAATCTGGGTTTGTTCTTGCTCTACACCATCTTTGAATGCACTTTAGGACCCGGAGAAACAGAGTCCAGGGTGTACGGTGCAGGGCTTGGGCAGGAGAGTGTAGTTCTTTCCCTGCCCCATACTCCCCTGCACTCTTTTGGAGGCGTAATGAAGGTGCTGACGGCGGCTGAGATGCAGGCGGTGGATGCGCGGGCTGCGGTCCGCGGAGTTCCGCCTGGGGCCCTGATGGAAGCGGGGGGGCAGGCCGTGGCGGCGTTTTGTCTGCGCCAGTATCCAGACGCCGCGCGTGTGATGGTTCTCTGCGGTCGAGGAAACAATGGAGGGGATGGGTTCGTGGTGGCACGAACCCTGGCAGGAGAAGGTGTGGAGGTCCGAGTGCTGCTCGTGGGTGCGCGCGCGGACGTTCAGGGCGAAGCTGCTGACGCGCTGCACACGCTAGTCGATGCCACCTCGCCGGACATCGTTGAGGAACTGACCGGTGAGATTGACCCGGAGGATCTGGCAGAGCTGCTCAGTGAGGCGGACCTGCTGGTCGATGCGGTCGTCGGGTCTGGCTTTCATGGAACTCTGCGCGCGCCAGCGACTGCGGTGCGCGATGCTCTCATGAAGATTGCAGTTCCCGTGGTTGCGGTTGATGTGCCGAGTGGGTGGGATGCGGATTCATATGCGGAGTCTGTCGCCGGAGCGTTTCGCGCGGACGCTGTCGTGACCTTTACAGCACCAAAGATCGCGCATTGCTTCGGGCACCTGACGTCCGATGTTTTCGGGCCGGTTGTGGTAGCGGAGATCGGGTCGCTTGAGCAGGAGATTGTTTCTGATACGCAGCTTCATTGGACTGGTGCAGCGAAGCAGATGACTGAGAAGGCACGCCCAATCAACTCCAACAAAGGCATGTACGGGCACGTGCTGGTGTTGGGTGGAAGCTACGGGACGGCGGGCGCACCCAGCATGGCTGCGCTGGCTTGCCTGCGTGCGGGCGCGGGGCTGGTAACGGCGGCGGTTCCGCGTGAGCTCGTGAATCTGGTGGGCGGGATAGCGCCGGAGTTGATGGTACGTGGGCTCGACCAGGATGCACACGGCAGTGCTTCTACAGGCAATCTCGACGCGCTGTATGAGCTGCTGAAAGGGATTAAGGTAATTGCGCTGGGGCCGGGACTCTCGCAGCGCGGGGATGCTTCCGAATTCGCGCGTGGGCTGGTAGCTGGCACTAAGCTGCCGCTGGTGCTCGACGCGGATGGGTTGAATGCGTTTGAAAAGGACGAGGTGGGCTTGCTCGACGGGCGCGGGCGGACCCTGGTGCTGACTCCGCATCCGGGCGAGATGGCGCGTCTGATCGGCGGCACGGTGAAGGATGTTGAGGCTGACCGAATCGGGATTGCGCGGCGTTTTGCGACAGAGCATCAGGTGACGCTGGTGTTGAAGGGCTGGCGCACGCTGGTCGCGCATCCCGATGGGCGCGTGGCGGTGAATACGTCGGGCAATCCGGCGCTGGCAAAGGGCGGCAGCGGCGACATCCTGACGGGGATCGTGGCTGCCATGCTGGCGCAGTATCCGAATGCGGTCGCGGAGGCGGTCGAGGCAGCGGTGTATCTGCATGGCCTCGCGGCAGATTTTGCGGCGCGCGCGAAGGATGAGAAGACGGTGCTGGCCACCGATGTGCTCGATCATCTGAGCGATGCATTTCGCTACCGAACGCGCGATCACGACGGATTCGACTGGCTGTGTGGTTTGCGGAGTGGGCATGCAGCCGTTTAACCGCGAGAAGCGCTTTAAAACTCGATCGGTCGAGGGAACCCTGGCGATTGCGGCGACGATCGCTGAGATCCTTGCGGCTCCGAGGACGGTGATCCTTCGGGGCGAGATGGGCGCCGGCAAAACGACGCTGGTGAAGGGCTGGGTCGCGACTCTTGGCGGCACAGACGCCGAGGTGACCAGCCCTACCTTCGGGCTGGTGCACGAGTACGCCGGGAAGCGCGGAAAGATATATCACCTGGACCTTTACCGGCTGGAGACTGAGCGGGAGCTGGCCACACTGGGACTCGAAGAGATGATTGCGGAACAGGACGCGCTGGTGCTGGTGGAGTGGGGGGAACGATTCGAGAGTGTCATGGAACTAGCCGATGCCGAGGTCGCGATGGAGACCCTGGAAGGCGACGAGCGGAGCCTGC
>JAABUJ010006037.1_pt1 | contig 11898 bp, 9 predicted proteins | sample 5559131 | NCBI WGS metagenome assembly JAABUJ01 (sample SAMN10711875, study PRJNA513366) | rock metagenome | isolation source: Antarctica rocks | place: Antarctica: Victoria Land, Mt New Zealand nord | collected 2016-01-07 | reverse complement strand
GAGGGCAAGAGAGGTTCTACTCGCTTCCATTGTGCATCGCTTAAGTCGCTCGGGTAATAAGGTTCCATAAGCCTTTATTGCCAATAACAGAAGGTTTTTACACAGGTTCTTAGGCGCATCGGCGTTCGCTTGTCCCTGGCACACCCTTTTATGTATCGGTTTGGCGGAGTTGAGCCAGCCAAGATAGAGCCTCTGTTACGAGTTGCTGCTGCTCTTGCCTTAGCTGAGATTTCAGCCAGAGAAAGTGGCGTCAAGATGGCCGGTACAATCCGCCGTAATGTAAATGAGTTGCTTGGTGATGCTTTATCAAAGCCCTAGAGGATACTTTTCAGAGGATGCTTTTCACATGACCGATAGTACCATTTCTTCTGTTTTTGAGACGGTCGAGATTGTAGCACAGCCACAGTCTGATGCTACGCTGTGGGAACCCGTCGAGGGAGAAGAAACCCGGACGCTGCTTGGACACCTCGGCCTGCCCGATGATGACAGCACCATCAGAGTACGGGATGAGGCCGTCAGTGTTTTGCGTTGCTGTATTCCACCTAGCTTGCCATCTGGTAACGAGACTGGCTTAGTAATCGGCTATGTCCAGAGCGGCAAAACAATGTCTTTCACCACTGTTGCTGCTCTTGCTAGGGACAACGGCTATCAAATGGTGATCGTTATCGCTGGAACATCGGAGTCGCTTTTCATACAATCAGTGACACGATTGCAGACCGATCTGCGGCTATCTACTCGGCGCAAATGGCGACCTTTTATAAATCCCTCTGAGTCCACTGGCGAAAAGGACGCTATTGCAGACACTTTGGCTGAGTGGCGAGGAACGGCTGTGCCAGAAGCGGATCGTCAGGCTGTTCTAATCACAGTGATGAAGAACCATTCACGATTGAAAAATCTTTATGATCTGCTTGAAAAACTCGGCGACTTAACCGGAGTGCCAACTTTGATTGTTGACGACGAGGCGGATCAAGCCAGCATGAACACGCGCGTCAACTATGGGGAAGAAAGCACAACACATGAGCGTTTAGCAACGCTCAGACAAAAACTGCCGAACCATACTTTTTTACAGTATACTGCCACTCCCCAAGCACCGTTGTTAATCAACCTTATTGATGTGCTTTCGCCCCGTTTCACTGCTTTACTAACTCCCGGTCAAGATTATGTTGGTGGTCGCGCATTCTTCATCGACCATCCGAGACTGATTGTAGATATTCCTACTGATGAAATACCGAACACCGGAAGGGCGAGTGCCGCACTGCGACGTTCTGAGCCACCCCCATCGCTTCACGATGCGATGAGATTGTTTTTTGTAGGAGTAGCTACGGCCTACGTCTTGGGCGAGACGGACGGAAAGAACCGCTCAATGATGGTTCACCCGTCCGAGAAGCAGGTAATCCACGGGCATTATATAGAGTGGGTTCGGCAGGCTCGTGGTGAGTGGCTTAGAACAATAGCCCTTTCGTCCAACGATCCTGATAGATTAGATTTGCTTTCTGATTTTAAGAAGGCTTATGAAAATCTTTTGACTACCGTGGAGAATCTGCCAACATTCGATGAAATTGTTGGTAGGCTTCATATGGCTATGTTACGGACGCAAGTAAAATTAGTGAACTCCACACCAGAGGGAAAACAACCTATTGACTGGAAATCAAACTACCCCATCATACTCGTTGGCGGCACAACAATGGATCGTGGCTTTACTGTCGAAGGGCTGACTGTTACTTATATGCCTAGAGGAATGGGTGTAGGAAATGCTGATACGATTCAGCAACGCGCTCGCTTCTTCGGGTACAAGAAGGCTTATCTAGGATACTGCCGTGTTTTCTTAGAAGTCGCAGTGCATCAAGCCTACAGACATTATGTAAGGCATGAAGACAACGTACATGAGCAGTTACAGCGTTTGATAGGCTCAGGAAAAAGGCTGGACGAGTGGAAGCGGGCTTTCTATATCAGCCGCGACCTGAAACCTACACGCAGCAATGTTCTCAGCCTTGACTATATGCGAGGCAACTATAGAAACAGGTGGTTCACTCCAACAGCGCCGCATGATCTTGACGCAGCTACTACGGCCAATCGGCGAGTAATCGAAGATTTTACTAAGCCGCTAGCTTTTCAGGCTGCTGCAAACGACGTGCGACGCTCAGACTCCCAAAAGCATCTCGTCGCATACAATGTGCCTCTGCTATCAGCGTATGAGGAGTTTTTAACACTTCTCCGAATAACTAGGATGAAGGATTCTCAAAAGTTTACGGGCTTGCTTCTCCAAATATGGGCTTATTTGGAAGATCATAAGGAGGAGACTTGCACCATATACAAGATGAGTGGCGGTGAGCTAAGGCGACGATCTATTAACAATGAAATAGACAACGAAATCCCTGAGTTGCTTCAAGGCGATCCTGCAAATGATGACCGATTTAGGGCCAGCCAGGGTATGACCATCCAGCTTCATAACTTGAGGGTGCTTGCACCAAAGCAAGGGGCAATCATTGCTGACAATGTGCCAGCCATCGCTGTTTGGCTTCCAAAGCAAATGTCTTATGACTGGATTAGCCAACCGCAAGGTGGGGAGGCAATGGATCATTAAATGCTAAACCTTGATTCAATTTTTGAGACCTTACGCTCAGTACCTTCGCCAGAGGGCAGTTTGATGTTAGCTTGCCCAATACCTGACCTAGAACAACATCATCTTGCCAGGGATGTTCAAGGCGCACCGCTTGTTCTAATATCCGTTACTAAATCACAAACGCGGACACAGGCAACGCCGCTTAAACTTGAGCATTTGACTGTTCAGCATGATGTCGAATGTCGCGTTTCCGATGTAAATGGTGTCGTGCGCGAGGGCCGCTACACAGTTGTTGCCTGCATTGATGCTGACAGGGTGCTTCAAGCCTACTTCCTTAGAATCATGGGAACGCTGATTATAGGTCTGGGACCTACGCCCGCGCAATCAGACGTAACCAGAGCTGTCTACAGGCTAGCAGAGCTTTTTCGCGTTTTGGCGTCTGCTCCTACTAAATCCGTACAGGGCTTATGGGCAGAGTTGTTCGTGATCGCCCGCGCCACTGACGCTTCTGTTCTTGTGGAGGCATGGCACACAACGCCGGAAGACAGGTATGATTTTAACCGGGGCAGCCAGCGGGTTGAAGTAAAAAGTGGATCAGGCCGAATGCGGATACATCAGTTCTCGCTTGAACAGCTTCATCCACCGATGGGAACTACTGCTCTGATTGCTTCCTTGTTTGTGGAAAAGGCTGGGGCGGGGACTTCGTTAGCGGAACTGCTAGATCAGGTGCGTCATCGCGTTGGTAATAACCTTGATCTATTGATGCAAGTAGACAAAGTGGTGGGAATGACGTTGGGGAGTAGCTGGCGTCACGCAATGGACGAACGGTTTGATTACGAACTTGCCCGACACTCACTTGCCTTTTACGACACTGCTGCTGTCCCCTCGGTACACCCAAAAGTACCGTCGGAAGTTTCCAATGTCCGTTTCACTTCTGATTTGTCGGCGTCAAGTCCAGCCGATCTTGCACAACGTAAGTCAGCAGGTGGATTGTTTCAGGCTGTGCTGTAGCTAGAACTAGCTTCATGCGCGTCCTGAGTCTGGGCGAAGAAGACCCGGCGGGAGAGCGGGAGTGACAACAGGGCGGGCCGATACCCTTAGAGGCGCGGGTCTACAGGCTCGCTTTCCAGGGCCAGCACGGCGAAGACGCACTCGTGGACGCGGCGCAGCGGCTCGCGCCGGACGAAGCGTTCCAGGGCCTCAATGCCCAGGGCGAACTCGCGCCCCGCCAGCGAACGCTTACCGGACAGGCCACGCGATCGCAGGCGGGACAGGTTTTCGGGCGCATCGTAGTCCGGGCCGTAGATGATGCGTAAGTATTCGCGGCCCCGGCACTTGACGGCGGGCTGGGCGAGGCCGCGCTGCCCGCGCGTGATGAAGTCCCAGGGCTTGACAACCATGCCCTCCCCGCCCTTCCCCGTGAGTTCCTCCCACCAGCGGATGCCCCCGGCGACGCTTTCCGGGTCGGTGACGTGGATCGTCCGGTGCGGGGTCGCCAGCAGCAGGCCCGTCGGGTCCGCCGCGCACAGGCGGGCGAGGATCGCCATGTGCCACCCGTGGTCTTTGTCCGTGTGCGCTTTGCCTTCCGAGGCGAGCAGGTGAAACGGGGCCAGCTTGAAGTCGGCCAGCGAATGAACGGGCCAGCAGTAGCGCCGGTAGGCTTGGACGAACAGGGCCGCCGTCGCTTCGCGGGCGGCGTACTTTGCCAGCAGCGGCTCCAAGTCGGCCGTGTGGCCGGACGCCTGCCGGAGCGCCTGAACCGCCGGCGGCAGGGCGTTCGTCGCCGCCGCGCCGACAGCGGCGTACTGGTCCCGAATGAGCGCTTGGGCTTTGGCCGACCAGGGCATCAGCTCGCAGTCCAGGCAGACCCAGTCGGTGCCGAGTTCGTCCCACAGGCCGCTCGTGGTCAGGGCGTTCCGGACGGTAAATAGGAACTGCGCCTCCAATGCCATGTCGTCGAAAAAGCGGCGGCCCGTGCGCGTGACGCAGACGCCGATGCCTTCGCCCTCGACGCCGAACCGCGCCCGCGCGGCGTCCTCGTCGCGGCAGACGACGACCACGGCGCGCGACCCCATGTGCTTCTCCTCGCAGATCACCGTCGGCACGCCCTGATTGCGGTAATAGGCGAACGCCTCGGCGGGGTGTTCCAATAGCCCTGGCTCGGCCGTCGTCTCGGACGGCGACATGGTGGGCGGCAGGGTGATCAGCCACTTGGGGTTGGCGGCGAAGCGGCTCATCACCTCTAAAGCGGCGATGGCGTTCTCTTCGCGGACCGTGATGTTGCCGTGCAGGCGCGTCCCGATCAGCCGCTTGCCGGTCACGTCCTCAATGTCCAGCACGTCGTGCTGCTGCTGGGCGGACAGCGTCGGGGCTTGCTCCTGCGGCGGCAGGAACGGGCGGGCCGGCTCGCTGTAGGTCTCGCGGGCGGGGATGGACACCAGTTCGCGCTCCGGCCAGCGCAGGGCGGTCAGACGCCCGCCGAAGACGCAGCCGGTGTCAATGTTGATCGTGTGGTTCAGCCACTCTGGGGAAGGGATCGGCGTGTGCCCGTAGACGACAGCCGCCGGGCCGCGATACTCCCCGGCCCAGTTGTACCGGATGGGCAGGCCGAACTCGTCCGTCTCGCCCGTCGTTTCGCCGTACAGGGCGAACTCGCGCACCTTGCCCGACCCGCGCCCCGCCATTTCGGCCTTCATGCCCGCGTGGGCGACCACCAATTTGCCGCCGTCCAGGACGTAGTGGCTGACGAGGCCGTCCAGGAACGTCTTGACCTCGCCGACAAACTCCGGCGGCTCGCCCTCCAATTGCGCCAGCGTCTCGGCCAGCCCGTGCGTGATCTGGACATCCTTGCCGCGCAGCTTCCGCAGCAGCTTGACATCGTGGTTTCCCGGCACGCACAGCGCCGTGCCCGCCGACGCCATGCCCATGACCAGCCGCAGCACGTCCGGCGTGCGCGGCCCCCGGTCCCCCAAGTCGCCCAAGAAGACCGCCTTGCGCCCTGGGGGCGGCGTGACGGTGTGGCCGTCCACGGTGTACCCTAGCTCCGCCAGCAGGGCCGTCAACTCGTCAAAGCACCCATGCACGTCGCCGATGATGTCGAACGGCCCGTGCTCGCCCTTCTTGTTGTTATACAGCGGCTCGCGCGTCACGGTCGCCGAGGCGGCCTCTTCCGGGCTGTGGAGGACGAAGGCATAGCGAAAACCCTCGCGCTCCAGCCCGCGCAGGGACTGGCGCAGGCTCTTGATGTGGTTGCGGACGACATGCGGCCCAAAATCTCGGTCGGGCCGCGAGACGTTCCGGTCTTGACACACCCGCTCCGGCATGTCTAGGACGACCGCGACCGGCAGGCAGTGGTACTCGCGCGCCAGCGCAACCAACGGCTTGCGCGCTTCGGGCTGGACGTTCGTGGCGTCCACGACGACCAGCCTTCCCGCCGCCAGACGCTTGGCCGCGACGTAGTGCAGCACGTCAAAGGCGTCTTTGGTCGCCGCCTGGTCGTTCTCGTCGTCCGAGACTAGCCCCCGGCAAAAGTCCGAAGACAGCACTTCCGTCGGCAGGAAGTGCTGCCGGGCGAACGAGGACTTGCCGGAGCCGGACGCGCCGACGAGGACGACGAGGGAGAGTTCGGGGATGGTGATGTTCACTCGTTTGCTTCCATTTCTTTGTAATGAGCGTCCATCCACGCCAGAGCTTCGACATAGCCGTCTCCGAAGTCAACGCTGGTGATGTTTTTCATCTTGAACTCTTCTGTGTTAATCCACCTTGCCTTTGAGTTGATCTTTTTCAGCAGAAGGCTACGCTTCGTCAGTTTCTCAATCTGGCCGACGAAGCCAATCCCAGGTTCTACTCGCTCACATTCGATCATAAACAATGGGTAGTGTTTTGACACAGACAGAAGCAAAGAAGCCAAATCCTTTAGCTCTATCTGCGGCATTTTGGTTGAGTGCATTCCGCGTAGCCGCAAGTATTCGTCCACGAAACCTGCATCCACCTGGAAGCGGCTTATATCAGCGACGCGAACAGCCTTATAGCCATTGGGTATAACAACGCTGCCATCAATAAGGTGAAGCAAAACCCAGGCATCGCTGAGGCCAACGACGTAACCATCTATACGGTTGTCGTCAATACCCTTGCGGTAAAGAACCACCAGTTTGTTTTCGTCCAGTGCTTCCGCGAGGCTGGCGTAATGCTTTTTCATGGTTTCCTCTCAAACACCGCTATCTGGCTGGGCGCTCCGACTTCCGCGTCTTCCGGGCCGATGGGCAGGAGGCGGACACTGTAGCCGAAGCGGGCGCAGACGCCGTCGGCCCAGGTTTGGAACTCGGCACGGGTCCACTCGAAGCGGTGGTCCTTGTGGCGGAACTTGCCGGCGGGCAGCGTCTCGAACTTCGGATTGTACTCGACGTTCGGCGTCGTGACGGCCACCGTCCGGGGCCGGGCGAACTCGAACAGGGCGCGGGCGAAGGCGGCCAGGCGGTTCGCGTCCAGGTGCTCGATGACTTCCACCACGGCGGCGGCGTCATAGCCGGCTAAGCGGGCGTCGCGGTAGATGAGCGAGCCTTGAATCAAGGTGATGCGCTCACGCTGGGTCGGCGGCAGGCGGTCTAAACGGAGCTTGTCCTGGGCCATTTCGAGTGTGCGATAAGATACGTCCATGCCTAAAATCTCGGTGAACTGCCGGTCGGCGAGCAGCAGGGACAGCAGGCGGCCCTCGCCGCAGCCGAGGTCCAAGATGCGCTTCGCGCCGCTGCCCTTCAGGGCGGCCAGGACCGCGCCCAGGCGCTGCTCGTGGAGGCTGATCTTCTTCTCGACGGCCTCTTCCTCGCGGTCGTGCAAGGCTTCGACGGCCTCGGCCTCCGGCTCTTCTTCGCCGGTGAGCTGTGCCAGGGCATCGCGCACAAGTGAGCGGCGACCTTTCAGATACCGGCGGACGATGGTTTCTTTCTCCGGGTGTGCGGCCAGCCAGCCCTCGCCCCGGCGGATCAGCTTCTCCACTTCCTCGTCGCCGATGGCGTAGTGCTTGCCCGAATCCAGCGTGGGGATGAGGACGTAGAGATGGGTCAGCAGGTCGGCCAGGCGGACGGTCTGGGTCAGCGTGACCGAGAAGTAGGGGCTGTCGCCCCAGTCGGGGAAACGCGCGTCCAGCGGGTGCGCTTCCAGCCCGACGGTGTAGCCCAGCGGCTCGAACAGGCGGCGCAGGAACTCGGCCCCGCCCCGGCTGGGGACGACTTCCAGCCGCGCCTCCAGCGGCATTGGTGCGGCGGCTTGTTCGGGGCGATCCTTGCAGCGCCCGGCCAGCGCAGAGCCGAAGACTTGCGCCAGGGCGACGGAAAGGAAAGACGACGCGACGTAGGGGCGGTCGTTGACGTACTGCGCCAGGGTCCGGCCCTCGCCGCTGCGTCCAGCATGGCCCCGGACGAGGGCCACGGGGTCCACGTCCAGCAGCAGGGCCGCCGTGCAGGCGTCTTCCGAGACTTCCGGGTAGAAGACGTGCGCCTGCCCGAAGGACAGTTCAAACGACTGCGCGCGGGCCGGGTTTTTGTGCAGCAGGTAGCCTAGGTCTGTGGCGGGCGCCTGCGTCGTGCGGAGGGTCAGCAGCATACAGGCATTATACCTGATGGCCCTGCCGTCCCGCCGCCGCTTGCACTCAGTCCATGCGGATCACGATCTTGCCGAAGTGCGCGCCGCTCTGGAGATGCTCGTAAGCCGCCCGCGCCTCGGCGAAGGAGAAGACACGGTCAATGACGGAGTGAATCCGGCCCACGGTCAGCGCCGACAGCAGCCGCTCGAACATGGCGCGCGACCCGACGTAGATGCCGTTGATTTGGAGGCTTTTGCCCAGAATCGGCATCGGTGAGATGCGGGCCTCCGGGTCCGACAGCACCCCGATCTGGGCGATCCTGCCGCCGTGCCGGGCCGCCTGAAGGGACTTCGCCAACGTCCCCGGCCCGCCGACCTCGACCACATGGTCTACGCCTTTCTTAGCCGTCAAGGCCCAGACGGCCTTGTCCCAGTCCGGCGTCGTTTTGTAGTTGATCGTCTCGTCGGATCCCAGTGCCCTGGCCCGCGCCAGCTTCTCGTCGGACGAGGACGTGAGAATTACCCGCGCGCCGTGCGCTTTGGCGATCTGGAGCGCGAACATGGAGACTCCGCCCGTGCCGAGCAGCAGCACGGTCTCGCCCGCCGCCAGACCGCCCTGCTCGACCAGCCCGTTCCAGGCCGTCACGGCGGCGCAGGGCAGGCTCGCCCCTTCCTCGTAAGTCATCCAGTCCGGCAGCTTAACGACGCCTTGATCAGACAGCGTGACGTACTCGGCCAGCATCCCGTTCACGGCCCCGCCCAGGGCTTCGGCATGGTAGTCGGCGCGGATGCCGCCGTCGAGCCAGGATTGGAAGAATGTGCCCGCCACGCGGTCCCCGACTTGGACGCGCGAGACGCCCGCGCCGACGCCGATGACCTCGCCCGCGCCGTCGGACAGGGGGATCAGGTCGGGAGGCAGCGCGCCCCCATACTTGCCCAGAACGATCATCAGGTCCCGATAGTTAAGCGAGGTCGCGCGGACGCGGACCAGTACCTGCCCCGGCGCGGGTGTCGGGTCGGGCAGGTCTACGAGCGCCAGCCCGTCCAGGCTGCCGTAGTCTTTGATCTGATAGGCTTTCATGTCAACCTCCAATTGTCCCGACGGTCGCATCGGGAAGGGTCGTTCCCTGAGTGACTTCCTCCCAGGCGTCAAAGTCGGCCTTCAGGATGTCCAGCTTCTGCCGGGCGGCGGCGAGCGCATCCTCGCCCAGCAGCAGGCGCAGCGGTGGGTGGCCCGATGCGGCCACTTTCAGCATCGCCTCGGCGGCTTTTTTCGGATCGCCCGGCTGCTTGCCGTCTATGTTCCGCATCCAATCCGAGACAGCGGCGGTTTGCCCTTGGTAGGCGTCCAGCGGCGCAGCGGGCCGAGCGTTCGCCGCCCCGCCGAACTCGGTGCGAAACGCGCCTGGCTCCACGATGGTCACATGAACCCCGAACGGGGCCAGTTCCCGCGACAGTGCTTCGCTTTCTGCTTCCAGGGCAAATTTTGTGGCACAGTACGCCCCGAAGGCAGGAAACAAAGCGGTCAGCCCGCCGATGCTGGACACATTCAGAATGTGCCCGCTCCTTTGCGCCCGCAGGATCGGCAGCACCGCGCGGGTCACTGCCATCGCCCCAAAAAAGTTGGTATCGAAAATGCGCCGCAGTTCCGCGTCGCTTGTTTCCTCCACCGCGCCGACCATACCAAAGCCGGCATTGTTCACCAGCACGTCAATGCGCCTGAACTTCGCCTGCGCGGCGGCAACGGCGGCGGTGATGCTGTCCCCCTCAGTGACATCGAGGCGCAGGGGCAGGACGGCCTCGCCGTACCTGTCCGCCAGCGCGGCGACGGTTTCCGGTCTGCGCGCCGTCGCCGCCACCGAATGCCCTGCCGCCAGAGCCGCTTCGGCCAGTTCGCGCCCGAATCCCGTGGACGTGCCCGTAATAAACCATACTTTGTTCATGGGGGTGTCTCCTCATTCTGATTTCTGCTGCCTGCGGTATTCGGTCGTGAGCATCCCCGCGAAGCCCCAATTTTCCGGCTCCACCTCATCTATGATGATATGCGTGTGCTCAGGGCGCTTGCCGAGGACCCGCTGGAGCGTCTGCGTGATCTCGACCACGATCTGCTGCTTTTGTTCGGCTGTGACGCCGTCTTTGGTAATGCGGACGTTGACGTAAGGCATAGTGATTTCCTAATCCTCCTGCCCGATGAAGGGGTAATCGGTGTAGCCCGTCGCGCCCGGCGCGTAGAACGTGGCCGGGTTGGGCGTGTTCAGGGGCAGGCCGTGCGCCAGGCGCTTGGGCAGGTCGGGGTTGGCGAGGAACTGCTGGCCCCACGAGACGGCGTCGGCCTCGCCCGCGTCCAGAACCTGCTGTGCCTGGGCGACGGTGAACCCCTCATTGGCGATGACCGGCCCGCCGAACAGCCGCTTCATCTCGGGGGTGAAGCGCGGGCCGCCGTCCACCGACTCGCGGGTGAACAGGTAGGCGATTCCGCGCCTGCCCAGCTCGGCGGCGACGTACCCGAAGGTCGCGGCGGGGCCCGAGTCGGCGATGCCGTGGTGGGCCATGTCGCGCGGCGACAGGTGGACGCCGACGCGGTCCGCGCCCCAGACGCCGATGGCCGCGTCGGTCGCTTCCAGCAGGAACCGGGCGCGGTTCTCCACCGGCCCGCCGTACTCGTCCGTGCGCCGGTTCGTGCCGTCGCGCAGGAACTGGTCGGGCAGGTAGCCGTTCGCGCCGTGAACCTCCACGCCGTCGAACCCGGCCTCTTTGGCGTTTCGGGCGGCCTGGGCGTAGTCGGCGATGATGGCCTGAATCTCATCGGCGTCCAGCGCGTGCGGCGTGGGATAGGGGGCGTGGCCGGTCGGGGTGCGGATCTCGCCGGGGCAGGCGATGGCGGACGGCGCGACGGGGGGCAGGCCGCTCAGGAAGTCCGGGTGGGACAGCCGCCCGACGTGCCAGAGCTGGCAGACGATGCGCCCGCCCGCCGCGTGGACGCTGTCGGTGATCCTCCGCCAGCCTTCGGTCTGGGCGGGCGACCAGATGCCCGGCGTATCAAGATAGCCGACGCCGCGCGAACCGATGCACGTCGCCTCGGTGAAGATCAAGCCCGCCGAGGCGCGCTGGGTGTAATACTCGCGCATGAGGTCGTTCGGCACGCGGCCTGCGGATGCCCGGCTGCGGGTGAGCGGGGACATGATGATGCGGCTGGGCAGCGTGAGCGCGCCCAGGATGACGGGGTCAAACAGTGTCGGCATACGTCGTTCCTTATCAGCTTTTTTGTCTCAGCCCCGGCACTGGAAGTGCCGGTCTACTTGGGAGTGAAAGTGCCTCCGGCACTGAGGACATGCTCACGGGGGCTGATCCTCAGTCGCGTAGCGACTTCCACTGCGAGTAGCCCGGCACTTCCAGTGCCGGGACCCTTCCGGGGCTACGGCTCCAGCACGACTTTACCCGTCGTGCGGCGCTCCGCAATGGCAATATGCGCTTTGGCGGCCTGCGCCAACGGGAATCGGTCACTGGTTTGGACTTGAAGGCGGCCCTCGGTCGTCCATGTCAGCAGATCATGCAGGGCGGTGGCAATGGCCTGGGTGTCGGGGATGACGCTGTATAGGGTGAACCCGCGAATGGTCTGGCTTTGACCGATAATGCCCATCAACTCGCCGCCGGTCAGCCCCCCAGGTGCGCCTTGCTGGGAGCCGTAGACCACCCATGTTCCGCCGGGCGCAAGCGGCTTGAGACCGCCGCCCGATGTGTCTCCGGTAGCATCC
>JAABUJ010006036.1_pt1 | contig 11900 bp, 12 predicted proteins | sample 5559131 | NCBI WGS metagenome assembly JAABUJ01 (sample SAMN10711875, study PRJNA513366) | rock metagenome | isolation source: Antarctica rocks | place: Antarctica: Victoria Land, Mt New Zealand nord | collected 2016-01-07 | reverse complement strand
TTGCTTATTTTATCTTATTTTATCTATGCGCTAATTCGATTAAGCTAGCGCAAAATTTACGCTAATTCGATTGAGCTAACGTAGAATTTACGCTAATTGCATATAATTAGCGCGTTACGTAATGTTATATAATTGAATAAGTCGAGTTAAATACTCGACGCGTATTCTTTGCTCGCTTTATTTTGTTAAGCTAGGAAATTTGCTTAATTTTAGAATCAAGATTAAACAAGTTAATTTAGTCGAATTAAAATTCGATCTAACAATTATACTATTCTAGAGAAAATAATAGATTGTCTCTTATTAATTTGTCTTGTGTGCGTTGTTAAATTTGAAGTTGTTATATTGCTTGCGTTGCTTGCAATTAACTTGATATTAATAAATATACTTTATAAATTCTTTCTTAAGTTAATTAAGACAAGAGAGACAATAAAAGGCTTTAAATTAGATATATTAATAATATTGCGATATAATGTTTAATTAAGAATGAAGTTCTAAATTTGTATTTTTGTTGCTTTCTAGATTCTAAAACAATTAGACTAATTGCATCGAGTTAAATTATTAAGCTCGAGTTAAATTCTTAACTCGTTAAGACTTGATTCGAGTTAGAAATTGAATTTAAGTAATTGAATTAGATTAAAGAATAAATATAAAGTACTTAGTCGAATTTCTTACTCGACTTGTTAAGATGTAAAATATTTAGATTATTTTTGAAAAAGTGGATTATAAACTTGATTTTTTTAATTATTTTTTTAGTTTTTTAGTAGACTAATTGTTGGTTCGATATTCGATCTTAACTTTGAAATCGAATTGAATTGTTAAGAAATTGAATAAAATTAAATTGCTTAAAGAAGTTAGCTTATTACTATAGTAAGTTTAGCTTAGTCGAAAAGTTACTATTTTAAGTAATTCGATTTTAAAAAAAATTTAAGAAATCAAATCTTGACGCTTGCATATAATATTTTCGATTTCTTGCAATTAATCTATTTTTTAGTAATATTGTATAGTAATACATTAAGATAATACATTTGTATATTTTTATTTTTTAAATTATTTTTAGTAAGTCAAATAATGCAAAATATTTTGAAAATAGAAAATCTTAATATTTTAATATTATTTTCGATTGCTTAACAAGTTAAGTTAAGAACTTAAATTAAATTGTAACTTAAGATCAATTTTAAGTTAAATTAAGAAATAGATATAAAATATTTAAATCGAGTTACAATGTTAGTATAAAAATTCGACTTAACAATTAGTCTAAAAACAATTGTCGAATCTTTTGAATTGTTAAATTGTTTATTAATTGATCTAGTAATAATATAATTAGTAGTAATATTTACTTGTTAATAGTAAAATTATATATATTTTATCTCAACTCCTTACAAAAAATCCTTCTTCGGGCGACGCTAAGAAAAAAACAGGCATCTCATGGATGTATTTTAGACTTATCTTAGGTCTCAACTTAGGGTTAAACTCAACACCAACATGAACACCGTACTATCAGTGCAAACGATTTAAGGACCTCTTAAACTGCACCGTACAGTTTGGCAATTGCCTCGTACTGCACTGCACTAAACGGTACAAACGGTCAGTGTACGGATAGTACGCGTACGGTTGGGAGCCTTGCCCTTAGAAAGTCCGCCACAGGGCCTTTTTCCGCAATCATTAAGCTCATTGTGCTAGCACGCGTCTCTATTAGGTGGCGTATCAAGCGGAGATCAAAAATAGCGATGGGAATGGAAGGTTGGAATGAGCAGAAAAAAGCAGCGAAGACTTGATCTTGGTGGGGCTGCTGGGCATCTCTGCATACACATTGCATATGAGTGCATGAAGCATTCCGCTAAAGCGGGTTATTTTCTCTTCTCTTTTCGTCAAGTCTCTTTTCATTGGGGACGATCGCGAGAAAACACCCGAAAGAAAAATGAAGTGCGTAGAAGGCCACAGTCGCTGAACTACCCACGGGCGCAGGAACAGAGTCTATCCCACAACCGACAAATGACCCCAACAGCTTTACTGACGGTATGTGAGAAGTGCGAGATCAGACTTTCCGGAAACAATCATTACAAGCTACCAAGCTTCCTTATCCATATCGCATAGCCTATTCGCAAGATCACCGCCAGTTTTGGAGACAGAAGGTCACGGAGTGGTACTGGGACTACGGGCATCAGCTCCTCGTTACCTACACCATCAAGCAATCCGACGATTGCCAGGAACGAGAAATGATGACTGGCATCGCTAATTGAGCGTTGCGAAGAAGGAAAATATCCCAGCAAGCCATCAGTGGGGAAGGCAAGGACAACTTCCATCGAGGGTGTAGTCTCAATGTCAAAGTTGGGAGGTCGACAGAAGTGGTGGGAAACCCCCTTGAAGAACACAACAGTAGGGAAAGCCATTCTGTTTCGCGATACGGCGACTCTCTAGCCCTTCTTACTTGCATCCGTTGCCATCTTTCTATATCTAAGAACATTGGCGCTTTCGACATGGTGTCTGACAGATTAATCTATGCTCTGGCTAACTACTGGGAGTGATCAGGAAGACATAAAGAGATCGGCTTATGCTTTGGACACCTCTTCATCTTACGTAGTCAGCAGCCGTATCAAAGCAACGAGTCCCAAGCAGAATAATTAAATCTGGCTGCACCACACATCGCAATTATCCGATTGGAATCTAGAAAGTGTAAGACGAGAACACACCATTCAAGCAAAGACATTATCATTGAACAAAGCACCTCCGAGGAATGGCAAAAAGGCTTTTCAAGAAGGACTATCCTCTGGCAGGGCTAGAGGTAACATCTTGGGCTGCCAATTGAGAGAGCGAAGAACTCGAGAAGCGAACATAAACATTCTTCTCTACGCGGGTTCGACAGATACGGGACCTCTTAGTGGAGTGCACGACATGGCAAGAAAGCCAGGTAGGCTTGGAATGATCTGAAGAACAGAGTTGAGGCTTCGACATACGAGCAAATGCTACTTGAGCTTTCAAGAGATGATTTGTGGATTTGTGAAGCAGAAGAAATACTTTGACTTTTGGAAAATTCGAACGCGTGCTAGTCGTTGCCTTTCCACGGTCAATCATCATAATGTCAGCGATATCAAAAAAAGCTGAGCTGAATGTCGCTAGATAAAGGGAATGCCAGCTTCGTATCTACCTCTAATTCCCATTCTTCACTGAAATCCCCACTGCTCCAACCATAACTCCATCCACTCGAGTTTCACAGCCTCCAGTCCCGCAAGCTCCTCGCTTTGACCAACCGTCATCTTCGTCTCAAAGACCGGATTGGCTTTCCCATACCCACTGACAAGATTCTCATAGAAATCCAGCAACCTTATAGCAGGGTTGATGTTGATATTCTCGATGCAAGCGGCACTTTGACTGAGCGTTTCGACCCATTCTTTAAGTGAGACTGTCTCCATGGCTGTATCGCCAAAGTGTACCTTGACCACTCGCAACAGGTTGGACCATGTTGTATGATGCGGATTGACTAAGTGGTAGACTACTGCCGCAGTAGTCTTCCGGCTCGAATGCTGGAGCGAATTGCTGGTGGCGCTGAAAGAGGAGCCATTCGTGTATGGAATCGCTGTCTGGATATCTTTGTTCTTGACTGCGTCGTGACCTTCATTATGCGAGGAGAGCTTACAGGATGTAGACACACTGTTAGAGGCGGCGGAACTAGGCTTTGCCAGTAGCTCCATAAGTACCCGACTCAGGATATCGACAGGAATCCAATCGACGCTCTCACTCGGTCCTAGAGACTCAGGAATCTTGCGCAGATACTTCGAGCTAGCTATCAGGCTTGGCAGCCATTCTTGCTTATTCCAGAAGCCACCGGAGCCGTTTGTGTTCACAGGCCCCGCCACTTGACCAACGCGGCAGATTATGGTGGGAATCCCAGCCACGCTGCTCGCACGGCTCAGGAGGCGCTCGGCTACGTGCTTGGACTGTGCGTAGCCCATCGGCAATGATGCTGAAGGATCATCGATGATACGCTCAGGTACGGGTCCAGTGTGATTGAACGGCCAATTCATAGAAGAGCTGATGGACGACACGAAGAGGATAGAGGCACCTTTCGCCGAGCGAGCCGAGAAATCGATGAATTGGCGAATACCAAGTAGATGTGGCGTCTCGAAGGACGTCACAGGAAGGTTAAAGTTTACTTCCCAAGCGTTATGCACAATATGAGTGACATTCCGTAGTAGAGATTTATAGACTTCTAGTCCCACACCAAGATATTCTTGAGATAGATCGCTCCTGAGAAAGGAGACACGATGCGATGACCAATCCGCAGTGATCCCACGTGCCAGATTGGACGTTCGCTGCCGTTCCTCGGAATCCCAAGAGCGGTTGACACAGTATACATGAGCGACTTTGAGGTTCTTCAGTAGATCACCAAGTATGTAGGAGCCAAGAGAGCCCGTAGAGCCTGTTAGCAGCACATACATCGCGTTGCTTGGTGTTTGGGGTATAGGAAGCCGGCATGTAGTTGGGAGATCCCAGGAATACTTGGTCAGGAGTCCCCCTACCTCAAGGACACTGGTGGATGTTGTAGAATTATCGTTGAGAGCATCCGAATCTAGTGGCTGTTGAGGGCTGACGGATGCCCTTTTTAGCATGCTGATCGTTGGGTTCGCGTATATCGTCTTCGGTGTGGCCGCCAACCGTGTCGGACCGGTTCCCAACTGAGACGAATTGATTGCACGAACGAGGTTGATGACTTGCAGTGAATCCATCCCAAGATTGAAGAAGTTGGCACTGGTATCCAGCCGAGTCCAGCCGGTGGTTCTGCATACCAATCCCACTAAGCAATCTTCAACCAAACCTGTGTGAAGCCGACCGTTGCCGTTTGAGCTCAAAGAGTCGAGAGACCGGTCGTTGGCAGGAGCGGCTTCTGGCTCCTGCAATCTTGTGAGTCTCTCAAACTCTTCATATGCCTGATCGATCTCAAATTGATAAGAGTCTACCGTTACCCTCCGCTGTACTGTACCCTTTCCAGCTCTATGAAAGGGTTTTTTAGGTGATGTGAATAAGATGAGATCTCTTGACAGTCTTGCGTGCGCATCACACTGCTGATTGGCTTGTTGCACGGTAGGCCACATACCTTCAATGAACTTCTCTTTGGATGCGCGATATGCAGGGGGCACTTTCGCTTCGATCAACAAAGCTGTTTGAAACCGAGCCTGGCCAACAACCAAAACAGATCTGATGTCTGGATGCGCGTTCAGGAGACTCTCCATTGCCACTGGGTTCACCTTCTCGCCGTTCGTCAAGGTGATGATGTCGTCTTTTCGACCGCTATATTTCCAGAGATCTGGCTTTGTTGGATGCTTGATATACAGGTCGCTTGTAAGATACTCTTGATGGTCAGGAAAGGTTGAGAAAATTGCTTGGAATTGGCTAAGGTCCGGCGCTCGCAAGAGACCAAGTTCGTAGAGCCCTTCCGAATGCTGACGCATTTGATAACCTAGCAAAGGGCTGAATCTTAAGTACTCCCAGTCTTCCCGATCAATCTGCTCGGTGGGTAGATTCCACATCTCCGAGCCCCCCATCAGATTATAAAGCCTAGTCACAAAAGAGATGGCGTTTCCTGCACTTGATGGAAGTGGGCCACCACCGTATAGGGTGGCGCTCAGTCGCCCCAGGTTCTTCAGAAATTCCGGCGATGCAGCAATGTCCTGGAGAATCGAGGGAGCGATAATACTAATTTCGACCAGGTTTACCCGGTGCATAGCATCCACAAATTCCGCATTCACCGGTGTTCCTGATGGACCAAGTATCGGTACGAGTCCATGAAATAAAGCTTTGGGGAGCATGAAGTCTATTCCAGCGACCTAAGGACTCAGACATGAGCAGAGGGCGGACTCTGGACGTAGACCACGTACGTGAAAGGAAGGCATTGATACAAAGCAACGTTTACGGAGTACGTCCAGCACCATGGGTCTATAATCGGCGTTTCTCCGCATTTCATTGAAAGCGTCAGTGGCCGCGATAGTGCCATGATTGACTATGACAACTTTCGGGAGCCCTGCCAAGATCAGATGGGGCATCAAGTATTGCGCTTTCGCCTACCTGTTGAACCGGAGGTGTGGACCACAACGAATGGCTCGTATCGCGCCTGGTTGAACGTTTTAACGTAAGGATAGGAAGCATTGATCGGAGCTCGAAGCCAGCTCTCCACTTCTGGGACAATAACATGTTTCATAGACCGGCCCGCAAGAATGTCTTGCGCTATGTGAGGGATGGGCTCTGCCGTGAGGAGTGTGTTACACTGCGTATTTTCGAGTAGATTAAGATGCGCCTTCGAACTATTACGAGGTGATGCCAGGAGAGCCTTGAGCCACAGGGTGAGTCATTTGCGGTTCCACAATATTGCGAAATGTATGAGAATACCTTGTGCCCGGTCTTGATAGCTGCGACGATGATCAGGATATTGCGCAAGTCAGAGGGGCCTAAGTATGCCAATGTTGCAAAATTGTCGCTCTTGCCGATCTCTGCTTCGATCCACCACGAACAAGCATTGATGGCATTCGAGAAGTGTCGATAATTAATTGATTGGAAGCCATCTTCAATTCTTGCAGTGCGTGGTAAGTAGCAGTAAGTTTCGTCAGGGGCAGAAGAAGCCTTCTCGTCGATAAGTGATGGGATTAGACGATGCCCGTACTTCATGTGAGCTTCTTCCGGCATGGCTTCATCAGGCTCAATACTTGCATTTCGCCTTTTCATCCAGACTTTTGCTCCACGAGAAGGGGAGGTCTAGCTTTATCCCCAGGTGTGATCTTCCGGCCCGGGATTGGGGGATAGGTCCCATAATATGATAATGGTGAGACACATGGCCAAGAACGACCCTGACTGTCTGACATTTGCCTCTCTCGGGAGCGGTACGCTTAGCCAATCTCTCCATCTCGACTTCGATCTTTCCGAAACCAAGTGTAGATTCCGTAGCGGGCGTTGAGCCGGACTCAGCGATCGCGGATCGACCAAAGCTGTCAGACATCTGAGAGCGCTCGGATCCACCATAGTGCGACATCGTTGACACCTGAGAATCTTCAGGTCGAATACCGGGTTAATGGATACTATAAATAGAACATATTCTCCGTCCATGCTTCACACTAACGTAACCCACAAAACGTGGCGTAAGAAAGCGGACATTACTTTTACTTAAAACACAATATCTGGCCTCCACCATTCTACACGAATCGTCGTAATGTGCCCTTTGCTGATAAGAAGCTTCAGGCCAGGCACTGTCAGCGTCAAGACATGATATCATCATGTCAGCCGCCAATAGTGGTAAGAGCTCACCGCTCCGAGCCACTTGATACAAGAGGTAGGATCGTAAAGTAGGAAGTGCGACACAGAAGTTGCCAATTCCATACCAATGCCGGGTCGCTTAGATCCAAGCTCGTTCCAAGCCGCGGACATCGTCGGCTGGATCTCAAGTTTCCCCAACTTTGCAATTGGTAGTCCACTTGCCGGATTGGATGCGCCAGAAAAGTCCCATTGCGTTGCTTTCAAGGATAACGCCGTGAGTATATACGTGTATTAATATGTCTCCACTGTGTACCTGTAATTGCAGTGGCCTGTCGTAAGGCTGGCGCTAGTGACTTGTCTCTCTACACTTCTTTGCTTTTGTTCGGTACTTGAGTCTGTGTCTTACAGGTGTCACTACCCCACACATAACTCGCACGGACATACCTCGCACGGCCTGACGTTCTATACATCCATGCAGACACGGACCGGCCCAGAGGCGCACATTACTCGTACTCGACACTTGTCTGCAGGGTCCATGACACGCTCGATCAAGGTAAGCGATTGAAAAGTGTGGCCAGTGATCGCGGACTACTGTAGATTCCCTCTGTCATCGCAGTGGCGAGATCTGTCTCCCGTTCGATCCTCGTTCGTACTACAACAGAGCTTATCGGTGCCCCCTCTTCACTCCAGCACGGCGTCATATTCAAACCCAACTATCACGAGACATTTTTCAACCGTATAGACGCCGGTGCTGTAACGCTCATCGAGCTTCTCATCCAGGGCAAGACCGTCTACGGCATGTCCACGAAGAGAGAAGACTCCCATTGTTCCAGATGTGTGTTCTGATTTGCGTCGAGCTGTCCTTCGCCAAGCTCTCGAAAATTGATTGTCTCTCGATCTCTTAAACTTAGTTTTGCTTTTTTGGGACCGTCTCTGACCAACACCGTATATGATGGCTTTGCCGGCAGCGAAAATTCTCGAGCAGATCAGATGGAAGATCTGCGACTTGCAAGGCTCCAGCATCACCACTTTGAAGGACTCACGATCGTCGACAAATAGTATATCCGATCTAGGCTTTTTCCCTAGTCCAGCATGTGTCTATCATGGAAGCGCTGGGGTGCATGGAAGGCAGCTTTGATACTTCTGACGACGTGGAATCTCTGACTAACATGTGCAATGATTCGTGTTTTTTGCGTTTTCTCTAATATCACGACATTACCTCACTCATATAACCAGTAGAGTTCCACTTACGAGTTATGGCTAGCATTTGAAGAAGATCGCTTATTATTTCTTCGGTCCTCAATTCGAATGGGTCAGTCTAGGGAATCCAGTTGGCAGGTCTAGTTATGTGAGTCCATTGAGCATTTTGGACTTTTCCCGGCAGCAGAAGCACTTCCTTCTTGCTATGTCTTGGTCAACAAAGAAATAAATAGAGTTAAATTAATCTCTTAAGCGATTGGTAATTTTCTGTCTGAGGACGGTGTACTGGCGATTCTTCTACAGGAACGTCGTAGAAGCTATACAATCGCATTGTTCTCGGCATTGTCAGCGACTATTCCAATAGGTTTCGCCGAAGATCTCTCGGATGCTTCGGGCTCGGAACAACAGCAGCAGCTACTGTGTCTGAATGAACCACAGATTATGGCGGGTAATGTCGACCGCGATTGAGTCGCGGGATTTTTGAGAGCGGCTCGCCAAACAATATCCCGCGCTTCTTGTATCAGGTTCTTGCGACGAAAATCCATCAAGACTCAACTTCCGACCTCGTTGCACCTCCACTTCGACGGTCCAATTTTTGCAAAAGTCTTATCAATTCCGTTTGTAAGTCTTCTCGTCCACTTACAATCGCAGGGAACCGCCTGGATCAGGAGTCGTTCTCTAGTATACTCTTGCAATGCGCTCTCTCATTTGTCTTCTGCAACTACTGCCGATCTCTTGTATCAGTCTTTTAATCATTGCCGCCTCGCTCGCCAATGCCGTCAACGTGGGCTTGTCCCCTCTTCAACTGCCAGGGATTTCGGATACCAAGGCAAACTGTATATCAGGCAACCAATGGGTTGAATGGCGTGGCGACATCAGTCACCAGAAGTGCAGGGAGGCACTAGCTACCTTGAGGGCGAAGGCACCTAGCGATCACGGATATGTTTTCTGGAGCGGGACGATCAGGCATCGACCACCTCCTTCAATGCCCTGGCCATGGAAATTACCGGAACAGGGTGACTCGGGTAAGCTTTTCAAGGCTCGCATATCTTACAACCGCACATTGACGTTGAGAGATGCTATCCTGGATTATGAGATCTATGGCTGAGTTGAACAGGTGACTGTACCTTTCTGGTCCGGATGCTCAAGGACTTTGGTAGCGACACACTTCCTATTGATGCAACTCAAACCTACGATACTAGCAAAAGTCATAGTTTTTCGCCTTCGACTTGGCCCCATATCTTGGCGACTGGCACGGAGATATTGCTTGCATGTTTACAGCAGCCTAATCCGATGGGCGGGTGGTTGAAAGTCAACGACGATATTGCAGTATTGGTGCTGCCTGCAACCAGTATAATGAGGTTTCATTGGGCGAATGAGATGGTTGTGGAAGGCCATTATTCGAGCAACCGAACTGTCAAGCCATGAAAGACTGCACTTTGTCGTCGTTAAGCTGGTCTCGATTAGTATTCCAATGGAACAGGAAGCGCGGGATTAGTTTGAGTAGTTTAGTGTATCCTTAGACCTATCCTAAAACGAACGAGATCCTGAGCATCAAAACGAGCATGGTGGAGCCGAGATCAGTGCAATTTGACCTCATCCCATGAAACGTGACAACAACACTACTGGCCCTGAACAATCGTCAATCGTAGCTATTGCTCCATCGCGAACAGATCGTCATGGAAGATGTGCTATAGACAGATAAGAGACGGATAATAAGCCAATTATGTATGACTTCAGCTCTGGTAACGCTGTTGGTCGGCATACAGAGAAGTTACAGATTAGTTTCCGAGATGTATGTAGTTTTTCGAAGTACAGGCTATCCTTCGGACATGGAAGACGTCCGCTGTTGTGGAGATTAATGTGTTGGAACGGTATTCTTTACCTTGAAATCGAGGAGATTCCTCACGATATAAGATATGTGCTATGTACGTAACGTTAGTTGGGCTCTCGTAGTGTTCTGGAGTTACTCATCCCTTGGTCGCTATCAAGACCGTTCGATCATAGACCACGGGTAGGTTTTCCACTGCAAATGGAGAATCACGGGTTTGAGCGCAAAAACCTTTTCGACATGGGGTCGAGTTGAGCAATTCCGCACTTGGCCGAACAGCAAACATGACCTCAAAGCAAGTGAGTGTTCATCCGAGCTTTCAGACAGCTATCTGTCTGACGCTCGGCCAGTGGTCATGCTGACATGGTTGAAGTACACATTTGCCACTGGGGATCCTCGGAGAGAGGGTGAAGCTTGATGGGTTGTAGTCGGGAGATTTAGGGAAGAGCAGTGCGAAGGTGTGGCATGAACCCTAACGTGGCCCTGAGGCAGAATTGCTCCTCCCGTTTGGAGTTCTGCATTTCTTCCTTTTAAATGGTCTTTGTTTATGGATCTTGAATGACCTCGACAGGACAGGCTTTCGCATCAACCTCAACTCTGCCATGCAGAGTCCCGACGAAGAGGTGACTCCGCTTCTAGGCCTCAAGCAGCGAAACTGGAGAGGTCGGGCGCGGAAATACTTCTCACAGAATATACGGGTTCAGAACGCTTACCTTCCATTGCTCGTCTGCTGCTTCATCACCGGCTTGATTGATGCTGGTTCTTACAATGCTTGGCATGTCTTTATGGGAATGCAAACAGGTAAGTCATCTCCAACAAGAGAGTACCGTAGTAGTAATGATGATGTTCAGGTAATACCATCTTTCTCGCCCTGAGCACCGCCAATCTCCCATTGGGCAGCGATGACCTCAAATGGGCTCGCTCAGGCATCTCTATAGTAGCTATGATGGCGGGCTCAATGGTCACAGGGCATGTATACACAGCTGCAGGTCCAACACGCCGACTCACCCTTTTCGCGTCCTTCCTCCTCCAGACCCTCTGCATCGGCATTGCAGCCATGCTTGTTCACACCGGAATGATCCCTGAGAATACTACGGAGAGCAAACTCATCTTCATTGCCATACCTTTCCTAGCAGCCCAGTCCGGTGCTCAGATCGTCACGGCCAAATCCCTCGGCTTCAATGAGATCCCTACAACAGTCTTGACGAGTGTATACAACGACTTGGCGAGCGACCCGAACCTGCTAGCGTGGAAGAACCCTAAGCGCAACAGGCGGGTCAGCGCAATCACTATGATACTGCTGGGTGGCATTAGTGCAGGCTGGCTTTCGCGGTCGGAAGGGGGTCTTGCACTTGTGATGTGGCTGGGCGCTGTGTTGAAGCTCTTACTGAGCTTTTCGTGGCTGTTGTTCGGTTCTGATGCAGGAGAATAGTGGAAACTTGCCCAAAAAATATCGACTAGACCTACCGGACAAGTGTCAGCATCTTGCCCTGAAGCCCACATATCAAAGGCAAGGCCTCAAGAATGGATCTCATCGGGCCAAAGTAGGTGAGAGGTAATTTGAAAATCAAGCGGAACCAATGGTGGTATCAGAACCTGCCGACAATGAAAACAAATGAGGTATCGCCTC
>JAABUJ010006034.1_pt1 | contig 11902 bp, 11 predicted proteins | sample 5559131 | NCBI WGS metagenome assembly JAABUJ01 (sample SAMN10711875, study PRJNA513366) | rock metagenome | isolation source: Antarctica rocks | place: Antarctica: Victoria Land, Mt New Zealand nord | collected 2016-01-07 | reverse complement strand
CCGATGGCCGGCGAGTGCACAAGACGGTTCATCACTTCCTGCTCATCGCCGAGGGTGGCGAACTGTCCGATGAGGACGTGGAGGTGGTGGCGGTGGCGTGGGTGCCGCTCGCCGAGGCAGCTGAACAGCTGGCGTACGCCACCGAACGTGAGCTGCTGGTCCGGGTGGCGACGGTCCTCGCTGACACCGCATGAGCGCAGCTGCGAAGTGGCGAAGCGAATGCAAATTGGCCGCCGCATGAGCGCGCCGGGCCGGCCACCTGGCTTCGGCGCGCTGCACCCGAACGAACGCGGCAAGGGCGGCGCTGGCAAGCCTGGTAGATGCCACTCCGGCCGGCGCCGCGCAGTGCTTCGGGCGGTGCTCCGGGCAGCGCCGGCGGTTCTGCTGCTGCTGACCACACCAGCCGTCCCGGTGCAGGCTGCCCTCCGAGGGGGTCTGCGCCCCGCCGCGCTTGCGGCTGACCCGACTCCGCTCCAGGTGGTGATCGACCACCTAGAGCCGCCCAGCGCCGGTCCCCGCGACAGCGTCACCATCTCCGGCTACCTGACCAACGCCGGAACCGAGCCGCTCGACGGCCTCTACCTGACCGTAGGGCGGGGCAGCATGATCACGAGCAGGTCGCAGCTCACCGGCGACCTCGCCACGCCGCCCAAACTGGCCGTCCCGTTTGCCCACCTCACCCAGACCACCGCACCCACCTCCCTCGGGCCGGGCGGGAGCACCCGATTTACCACCCGCTTCTCGCTGCCGATGGAAGACATGACCGGCCCCAACGCCACCGTCTACCCGCTGCAGGTTCGGGTGGACAGCAGCGTCGGATCGGGTCGCTACGGCCTTGGTCAGACGAGCACCTTTCTGCCTTACTTTCCTGGGGGCGTCGCCGCACCGCTGCGGATCAGCTGGTTGTGGCCGCTCGATGCGCCCCCGGCCCTCGATGCCTCAGGTCGGATCTCCCAGCCCGAAGTGCCAGCCACGTTCGGGCCCGGTGGCCGCCTACGGCGCCTGCTCGACCTCGGGCAGCCACCACCGCTGACCGCACCGGGCCGCCGGGCCCCCCCCGAGGCCTACGCCCCCGTCACCTGGGCCCTCGAACCGTCATTGCTGGCGACCGCGCAAACCGTTGCTCGAAACGGCTGGCTGCGCACCCCGGCGCCGGCCAGCGGGAACAACGCCGAGACCGGCCGGATGGCCGACACCGGAGCCCGCCAGTGGCTCGCCGACCTGGTAAACGCGACGAACGGCCAGGACGTGATCCCGCTCCCCTACGGCGATCCGGATGTGGTCGCCGAGGTCAGGGCCGGCCTGCCCGATGCGCTGAGACGCGCCGCCGCGATGGGCCGAAGCGCCGTGCAAGCGGCCGTCCCGAAAAGCCGCCTGCTCTCCCGCGTGGCGTGGCCGGCGCACGGCGCAGTCGACCAGCCGAGCATCGACGCGCTGGCCAGCGCAGCATTCACCACGATCGTCATCGATGGCGCGCAGCTCCCCCCCTCCCCGGCGGCCACCGCCACCCCCACGATGGTGACCAGCCTGCCGACCCGGTCTGGACCGATCCGCGCCCTCGCCGCCGACCCGGAGGCACAGGCGCTGCTCGCCAGCGCCGGCCGAGATGCACCAAGCAGCCGGATGTCGGAGCAGCGCCTCCTGGCGCTGCTTGCGGTGATCGTGCAGGAAGCACCGAACGGCCGGCCGCCGCGTGACCTGCTGCTTGAGCTGCCCCGCGGGTCGGATCCGCCGGTCGACTGGGCGCGCTCGGTCCTTCGCGACACGCAATTGTTGCCGTGGCTCGACGCGGTGCCGCTGTCCGCCACCGATGTCGATCGGGCGGGGACCCGCGAACCGCTGCGGCCCTACCCGGCCGCCGCCCGCGCGGCCGAGCTGCCCCCTGACATCTTCACCGGGGCACCCCGATCGCTCGACACGCTGCAGGCGCTGGTGGGGGACGTGCGAGGCATGCTGCCGGACAGCACCCTGACCGGCGCGCTCGACCAGGCCCTCGAACGCGCCGCATCGGTGGCCTGGCGACCCGCTCCACCCGGCCTGACCCCGTCCCCCGGCCTTACCCTGTCCCCCGGCATCGGCGGGAGCACCGCGCTGCGCGAGCAGGTGGCGAATCTCGCCGACGGCCTGCTGCGGGGGGTCAAGGTGGCTGGGTCCGGCCAGGTCACGCTCACCAGCCGCACCGGCACGGTTCCGGTCACGGTAGAGAACGCCCTCGACGAGCGAGTCCAGGTACGGCTCACCCTGATCTCCACGGACCGCAGCAAGCTCGAGCCGGCCCCCCCACAGCAGGTGACGGTGGGGGCCCACCGAAAACAGCGCGTGCTGGTGCCTGCCACCACCCAGCGGGCCGGCACCTTCCGGGTTCGACTTGAGCTCACGACCCCCGACGGCCGCCCGATCTCGACGCTGCCGCTGGTGGTGCACTCCAGCGCGTACGGCCTGATCACCCTGGTGATCACGCTCTCCGCAGTGGGCGTGCTGGTGCTCGCGCTGCTCGCCCGGCTCGTCCGGCGGTTGGTGGGTCGGCGGCGGGGACCCGCCGTCCCCTCGTGAGCGTCGGTAGCGCCGGACTAGCCCGTGGGGGCTCGGCCATGGCCCTTGGCACGCTTGCCTCAAGGGCCACCGGGTTCCTACGCACCGTCGCGGTGCTCGCGGCGCTCGGCACCATGGGGGTGGCCGACGCCTACAACTTCGCCAACACCACCCCAAACATCGTCTACGACCTGCTACTCGGTGGAGTCCTGTCGAGCGTCGTCGTGCCGCTGCTGGTACGCGCGGCACGCGAGGACGACGACGGGGGGGAGCGCTTCACCTCGGTGCTGTTCTCGGTAACCCTCCTCGCTCTTGGTATCGCGACACTCGTCGGCGTCATCGCAGCGCCCCTGCTGATCCGCCTGTACCTCATCGGCGACGTGAGTCCGGCAAAACGGGCTCTTGCAGTCACCTTCACCCGGATCTTCCTGCCGCAACTGCTGTTCTACGCCGCCACGGCGCTAGCCGCGGCGGTGCTGAACATCCGCGGCCGGTTCGGGGCGGTGGGGGCGGCGCCAGTAGTCAACAACGTGATCGTCATCGCCGTATCCGGTGTTTTCATTGCCACCGCCGATCGCAGCCGGCTGGGCAGCACCCTCACCACGCGCGACACGCTGCTCATCGGGATCGGCACCACCGCGGGCGTCGTCGGGATGGCGGTGGCGCTGCTCCCGTCCCTGCGGGCAGCCGGAATCCGGATTCGGTTCGTGCCGGACTGGCGCGAACCCCGGTTGCGGGTCGCGGCCCGGCTCGGCGGCTGGGTGCTCGGGTACGCCGCGGTCAACCAACTCGGCTACCTGGTGATCACGGTGCTGGCGAATCAGCACGCCGGCGACTACACCATCTATTCGGCGGCATATCAATTGTTCTCCCTGCCGCATGCCATCGTCGCCGTGTCGGTGATCTCCGCGCTCATGCCGGGCCTGTCGGCCTCCGCCGCAGACGGCGACGTACCGGCAGTGCGCGCCCAGCTGTCCCGGGGACTTCGCCTCACCTTCGTCCTGCTCCTGCCGGCCGCTCTGGGGCTGGCCGCGCTGGCGCAGCCGGTGGCGGCTGGCGCCCTGCGCTACGGCGCTACCGGTGCGGCCGGGGCCCGACTCATCGGGGACACCCTTGCCGCCTTCGCTGTCGGGTTGCCCGCGTTCAGCTGCTACCAACTGCTGCTGCGCGCCTTTTACGCCGAGCAGGACAGCCGCACGCCGACCCTTATTAACGTCGCCGTCAACGTGGTCAACGTGGCGGCCGACCTGCTGCTCCTCGCCGTGCTGCCGCGCCACCTTCGGGTGCCGGCGCTCGCCGGGGGCTTTGCCCTGTCCTACGTCGTCGGCGCACTCGTCGCGGGAACCCTGCTGCGAGCCCATCTGGGGGGTCTGGATGGGCGCCGCGTGCTGCGCCTGGCGATCCGCGCCGGCCTCGCCGGCCTGGTGGCCGCTACCGTGGCGAGGGTGGCGGCTGACGCCGCCCGCGGCCTGCTCGGGGCAGGGACGCCAGCCGCGCTCCTGGCGGCGGTCCTCGGCGCCACCGTCGGCGCTGTGATCTTCGTGCAGGGCGCCCGCCTCATGCACATCCGAGAGTTGACCTGGCTGGGCACCTTGCTGCACCGCACCTGACCGCCGCAGCCGACGCGGGCCAGCGGCGACTGGGTCAAGACCGACCCCCCGACGCGCCGACACCTGTGTCGTGGTCATTGGCTGGCTGACGCGCATCGCGATCGCGCTCGCGGTGGTGTTCGTCGTCGGATATGACGGCATTGCCCTCACCGCATCGCGCCTCGGCGCCGTCGACGACGCAAATCAGGCGGCCAGCGACGCGGCGGCCAGCTGGCACGGCAGCCACAACGTGCAGGCCGCCGCCGCCGCGGCCGCCGCCGTCCTTCCAGCCAGCGAAACCCTGATCCCCACCAGTGTGGTGATCGCGACCGATGGCAGCGTGCAACTGCAGGTCCACCGAGTCACGGCGACGTTGATCGCCAAGCAGATACCGGGCGTCAACAACTGGGTGGCGTTCACGGTTACCGGCACGGCGACGGGCCCGGTCTCATGAGGATGCTGTCCGGGCGGCGCTGTCGCAGCGGCGCGGCCGCTGTCGTTGCGGTAGCGGCCGCCTTCGTGGGGACCGGGTTGACCAGCCCCGCTCGCGCCGACGGGCCTACCGAACGGGCGGCCCAGTTGTCCTCGCAGGTCCACGACCTGCAGCGTAAGGCGGAGGCCGCCACCGAGGCATACGACGCCGCGCAGGGGCGATTGGCCCAGGTGATCACCTCCAGTTCGCTCGCTGAGCAGCGCGCCGAGCAGGCCAAGGCGGCGGGCAGCAGGCGCTCGGCCGGCGCCGAGACCCAGATCCGCAGGCTGTATATGCTCGGCGGCCCCGACGTGCTCTACGTGAGCCTGTTCACCCAAGGCGGAGTCTCGAGCGCCGCCTCGGTGGAGGGCCGGCTGCTGGCCGCCCGCGGGATCCTGCGCGCGGACCGGCGAGCGGCGACGGACGCACAGCATTTCAGCGTCGCCGCGGACGCGTCGGCGGTCGTTGCCCACCAGCTCGCCGACCGGCAGAGCGCGCTGGAGGCCGATGTCGCCGCCAAGGGCGATGCCGTCCGGCTGGACCTGGCCCGAACCCAGCAGCTGCTCAGCACCGCCAACACCGAGGTTCTCGCGGCCGCCCAGGCCGACGCCGTGCAACGCGCAGAGGCCGAACGGGTGGCGTTCCTCCAAGCAGTCGCACAGGCCCAGGCGGCCGCCGCGGCCAGTGCCGAGCTGCGCGCAGCGGCGCCCGGTTCAGGGGCGAACATGCCCTGGACGACCTCCGGAGGGGCGAGCGTGCCCTGGACGACCTCCGGAGGGGCGAACCCGCCTGGGGTGAGCGTGCCGGCCGCGGTGACCGCCAGCACCGTGGGGGCCGGCGCGCTCCGCGCACCGCGGCCGAACAGTACTGGTCCGGTCCGCACGTCCCACTCGACCAGCTGGCCCCGGGGGACTTGATCTTTTGGGCCAGCGACCCGAACAACCCCGCCACCATCGACCATGTCGCGATCTACGCCGGAAACGGCCAGATGATGTCCGCCGACCACAGCGGCGACGTCGTGCGGCTGCAGCCGGTGTGGTGGAACGGCTACGCAGGCGCGGGCCGTCCGGGCGCCACGACGCTCGGCACCGTCGTTGCGCCCCCGGTCGTTCCGGGCCCGAACGGCTAGAGGCCGGTTTCTGGTGGTTACCTGGACGCCACACCGCCCGCGGCAGCGTCGTCAGTGGTCCGGCATTCCGTACAGTGGCCGGGTGGCACGGCCTCCCGTGAGTGATCTGTCCGGCGCCCCCGGTGCGCAGCTATGCCGGGGTCCGGGAGCCCCGGCGACCCCAACCGCTGTTGCCGAGGTTGCGCGCGTAGTCGGCCCTGGCGTTGGGGACGTCCTCGGCGGCCGCTACCGGTTGGATCGGCTGCTACGCGACGCCGACACCGACGCGTCCCTGACCGACGGTGGTGCCCTGTGGCGGGCCGACGATCTGGTGCTGTCCCGGCGGGTCGCCGTCCGGCTGGTCACCGGGGCCCGCCCGGCCCGGCGGCGGGCATTTCTAAGTGCCGCGGGGCTGGCCGGACGCATCGCCCATCCCCTCGTTGCGGCCACCTACGACGCGGCCGAGGAACTCTCACGCGGCGTGACGGTGGTCTACCTGGTCCGGGAATGGGTGGACGGCCGCACGCTTCGCGACCTGCTGTTGGACGGTCCGCTTGGGCCGGAACGGGCCACTTTCCTGCTCCGGCAGACGGCGCAGGCGCTAGCCCACCTACATACCGCTGGCGTCCCGCACGGCCGGGTGCACCCGTCCAACGTGCTGGTGCGCTTCGATGGCCAGGTCCGGCTGACCGACCCGGCCATCGGCACCGCGCTGACCGGGGCCGAGCAGGACGGGGAGCTCGGGCAGGCGGCCGAATCCGACGATGTACACGACCTTGGCCGCACCCTTTATGCCGCGCTCACCGGGTGCTGGCCCGGTGGCCCGTGGCGTGGGCTGGCGGCCGCACCCAGGGGTGCCGCAGGGGCCCCGGCGCCGCCCCGCCAGGTCCGTGCCGGTTTGTCGCGCGAGCTTGATGCAGTCGCGATCCGCCTACTCGATCCCACCCACCGCCATGCCCACACAGCCGCGCCGTTGACGAGTGCCGAGTCGGTCGCCGGCGCCCTCAGTTCGTTGCCAGCGCGGGTGACCGACGCCCCGGAGGAGGCACCCAGCCCCAGCCCGCGAGAGCGGCCGACCAGGCCGTGGCTGCGCCGGGCCGTCCTGAGCGTTGTCATCGTGATGTTGGGTACCACGGGCTGGCTGCTGGGGCTGTCGGTTGGCCGGGTGCCTGGCCAACCCACCGATGTCCCGGCCTTCACCGCGCAACCGAGCAGCCCTGGCGCGGCGCAGGCGGCACCGGTGCGGTTCGCCGACATCGCCAGGGTCACCGACTTCGATCCTGCGCCCGGTGATGGGTTCGAGAATCCCGACCAGGTCGCGTTCGCCCACGACGGGGAGCAGGCCACCGCCTGGCAGACCCAGACCTACGCAACCGCCAAGTTCGGGAACCTCAAAAAAGGCATCGGTCTGGTGGTCGACCTCGGCAGCCCGCAACAGATTCGTGGGGTGGACCTCACCTTCCTTGCGGCCGGCAGCGACGTGCAGCTGCGCGCCATGGCGCCGGACGCCGGCACGCAAGGGACAACCCTCGACGCGTTTTCCCCCGTAGCGCAGGTGCAGAACGCCGGCCAGGCGGTGGCATTCACCACCAATACCCGCTCCCGCTACTGGCTGATCTGGCTCACCTCCCTGCCGAGGGTCGCCGGTGGCTACCGCGGCTCAGTCGCCGAGATGGCCTTCCGGCGCTGACCATCGCAGGCGACCGGCCGCCGGACAGCGCCCGCACGCGGGACGCCGCCCTGCTCGCGGCTCACTTGGCCGGGGATCGCGACGCCTTCAACGAGCTCGTCAGTCGCCACCGCGACCAACTCTGGGCGGTAGCGCTGCGCACGCTTGGGAACCGGGAGGAGGCGGCCGACGCGGTGCAGGAGGCGTTGCTGGCGGCGTTCCGCGGGGCAGCGACCTTCCGGGGGGACGCGGCGGTCAGCACCTGGTTGCACCGGATCACCGTCAACGCCTGTCTGGATCGCCTTCGCCGCGCGCGGATCCGCCCGACCGTCCCGCTCCCGGACCCGTCAGCGGGCGGTGTCGAGCCGGCCGATCCGGCCGACGCGTACGCGGCCTGCGAGCTCTCCCTCGACATCACCGCCGCGTTGCTGCGGCTACCCATCGAGCAGCGGGTGGCGTTGCTGCTGGTCGACGTGCACGATCTCCCGATCGCCGAGACGGCGGCCGTGTTGCAGGTCCCGGAGGGCACCGTCAAATCCAGGTGCGCACGCGGCCGACTCCGGCTGGCCGCCCTGTTGGCGCCGGCCAGCGGGAACCGCGACGGCCCCGCATACGTCGAACAGGCGAGTGTGACCAAGCCGGATCCAAGCGCCGGACCGGCCAGGAAGGGTGCGCGGTGAGTGGTTCCCACGTCGACGACGAGCTCCTCGCGGCGGCAGCGGGTAGCGCCGACCTTACCGACTCGCAAGCCAGCCGGCTCACCGTCCACCTGGCGGACTGCCCGAGCTGCCAGACGCGGCGCGACCAGCTGGTGACCGTACGTCGGGCCCTGGCCGCCCTGCCCGCGGCGCCGATGCCGCCCGAGGTGCTCGACGCGCTGAGCGCCCGTCTCGCCGCCGAGCCGTGGCCGCAGGCGACGGGCGCTACGACGGGCGGGGCCAGGGCGCCGACCCCTCCCGGCCGGGCGGACCGAACCCGCGGGAAACGGCCGCCCTTGCTACCGCTGAGCATCGCGGCCGGCCTCGCGCTGATCGCCGGGATCACGGCGGTGGCCCTCAACGGCCGCAGCCCCGACAGCACCGGTGGGGCGGCTTCCACCGCGGGAGCGGCCCGTGAGGTGAGCAGCGCGCGGGCGGCCAGATCAAGCGCTGCTCCGTTGTCGGGCGCAGCCGGATCAACAGGCCGCGCCCAGGGCCCGGCACCGACCCGCCCTGAGCAGCAGGCCGCGTCCCCGGCCGCTGGTATGCCATTGCTGGTCACCACGGGACGCAACTATCACCACGCGACCCTGTCCGCCGGTGCCAGCGATCTGGCGCTTCGCTCGACGGCGACTAGGTTCGCGGCCGCGAGCCCCCACGCGGGCACCGGTTCGCCGGCCCGGCCCAACGCCCCCAGCCCGGCCTGTCTGCTCGGGCTGGGAGTAACCCTCGGCTCCACGAGCGGGCCCGCGTTGCAGGTCGTGGCCGTCGACGCAGCCAGGTATGACGGGCGCCCCGCCCTCGTCATGGTCATCATCGACCCGCAGGACAGCTCGCATGAGCTGGCCATTGCCGTCGCCGGCAGCTGCACGGAGGGACCTGCACCGCTGCTGGATCAGGTGGCCGTCCCGTCGTGATCACCGCCGGCCACGGCGGCGGAGCACCGCCCGGCCGGCTGGGGAGCGGGTACCGGGATGCGGCGGTCGGCTGCCGAACCAGGCCAACGCGGCGCCGGCGAGCGTCGGGGGTAGCCAGCGCCCGATCGGCCCGAACGGGACCGCGGCGAAGCGGAAGGCGAGCAGGGCAGACGCGGCCGCATATGCGGTAGCAACCAGCCGCACCGACATGGTGGCGCGATGCGCGAAGCGAGTGGCCGCGCTAGCACAAAGCAGTCCCACCAGGCCGGGCACGATCAGCGAAAAAAACTGTGCCTGCACGTAGTTGTACCCGATGCCGGCACCCGCAAGCGCCAGCGACCACGCCGCCAATCCGGCCCGAGCGAGGACCTCCGCGTTCACCATCGGGCGAACTGGGCGCTCGAGGCCTCTGCTCAGACCCCGACACCCGGCGCAGCCGCGGTCCCAGTATGCCGCGCTGTCGGCCGCGCACCGGGGCCGCTCGCATCGCGGACAGCAATCTGCGGCCGGCCGGCCGGGATGGCTCACGCAGCGCCCGGCGACACCATCGCTTCCCCGAAGTGGCTGGCTCATCCGGGCACTGTCCCAAATCCGTTCGCCGGCCGGTGGGCGGGGCACCTGGAGCCCGCCGTGGAACAGCCCACCCTTAACATCCGTTGCAGCCAGGTACCCGTCGAACAAGGCACGGGTCCCGAAGGGCGTGAGGAGCGGCAATGACGGCTGGCAGGGTGACGGACCAGGACATCGAGCAGGTCATCATCATCGGGTCCGGGCCGGCTGGCTATACCGCGGCCCTTTACACCGCGCGGGCCGAACTGACCCCTCTGGTGTTTGAGGGGGCGATCACCGCCGGGGGCGCCCTGATGACCACCACGGAGGTCGAGAACTTTCCCGGTTTCCCCGAAGGAATCATGGGGCCCGAGCTGATGGAATCGATGCGCGGTCAGGCCGAACGCTTCGGCGCCCGGTTCATCACCGACGACGTTGCTTCGGTCGACCTCACCGTCACCCCGAAGCTCGTCCGCCTCGAAGACGGGACCGTCCACCACGCCAACGCGGTGATCATCGCGACCGGAAGCGCCTACCGCTATCTCGGCCTGGAACACGAACAGGACCTGCTCGGCCATGGCGTGTCCGCGTGCGCTACCTGCGACGGCTTCTTTTTCAAGGATCGCGACATCGCCGTCGTCGGAGGCGGGGACACGGCGATGGAGGAAGCCACCTTCCTCACGCGGTTCGCTCGCTCGGTCACGATCGTGCACCGCCGCGACAGCCTGCGGGCCAGCAAGGTGATGCAAGAGCGGGCGAGGAACGATCCCAAGATCTCCTTCGCCTGGAACAGCTCCGTCGCCGCCATCCACGGTGAGGGATCCGTCAGCGGTCTGACGCTGCGCGATCGCAGCGATGGCAGCACCCGCGAGCTTGCCGTGACGGGCTTGTTCGTCGCGATCGGGCACGACCCCCGCAGCGAGCTCGTCAAAGGGCAGCTCGATCTCGATGATGACGGCTACATCCTGGTCCGGAATCCGGCGACGCTCACCAACCTCGACGGGGTATTCGCCTGCGGCGATGTGGTGGACCACTCCTATCGCCAGGCCATCACCGCCGCCGGAACCGGGTGCGCCGCCGCCCTGGACGCGGAGCGGTGGCTCGCGGCGCTGGGGGAAGCGGTCACGCCGAGTGAGATGGTGGCCGCCGGCGCGGGGGCCTGAGGCCGCCAGCCCGGAACACCTACCGGTGGGCAGGTGTTGTGGCACCGCCTACCACTTGACCCGAGGAGACATTATGGGTGCCAATACCACTCCAACCACTGACGCGAGCTTCACCGCCGACGTCCTGCAGAGCGACAAGCCTGTCCTGGTGGACTTCTGGGCCGAGTGGTGTGGGCCGTGCAAGATGGTGGGGCCCGTTCTTGAGGAGATCGCGGCCGAACACCCCGACAAAATCAAGGTCGTCAAACTCAACATCGATGAAAACCCCGAGACGGCTCGCACCTATCAGGTGATGAGCATTCCGACGATGTCGGTGTTCGTCGGGGGCAAGGTGGACAAGTCCATCGTGGGCGCCAAGCCTAAGGCCGCGCTGCTGCGGGACCTGGAGTCCTACCTAGGCTAGTCAGGCCGGATCGTCATCACGCTAAGTAGCGAGCCATGGCCGTCAGCGACTCCTAGCCTCGGCGCCAGCATTTGAGCGCATGGCCGGCTGCCGGGTCACCGCATGCCGGCTGTTCGTGCATGCTGGGGCGTCTGACCCCCGTTCGGAGAGGTACGCGTGCGCATCTTCCGCCTCGGCTCCCGCGACCCCGCGGTCGCCCAAGTCCGCCGTTGGCTGGCCGACCTCGGCCAGCTGGCACCGCACAGCGGTGAAGCGCCGACCGCCTTCACCCCGTCAGTGGACAAGGCAATCCGCGCCTTTCAGCAGCGACGCGGCCTGCGGGTTGACGGCGTGCTAGGACCGGATACTTACCGGGCCTTGGAAGGGGCTCGCTGGCAGCTGGGCGATCGCACCTTGCACCACCACGTCTCTCACCCTTACGCGGGAGATGACGTGCTGGTCTTGCAGCAACGGCTGTCAGATCTGGGCTTCGACGTCGGCCGCTTCGATGGCCATTTTGGAACCCGCACCGACCTGGCCCTCCGGGACTTTCAGCGTAACTACGGGCTGTCCGCCGACGGCACCGTCGGCCCGGCGACCGTCCGGGCTTTGCACCAGCTGTCCCGCAGCGTGAAAGGCGGACGCTCGCAGGAACTGCGAGAGGCCGAGGCCCTGCGTCATCGAGGTCCCCGGCTCGCCGGGAAGAAAGTCGTCGTGGATCCTGGCCATGGCGGACCCGAGACCGGCTGGGCGGCCGGGAACCTCACCGAACGGGATATCGTGGCGGACCTGGGACGTCGACTGCAGGGGCGGCTGGCAGCTT
>JAABUJ010006032.1_pt1 | contig 11902 bp, 8 predicted proteins | sample 5559131 | NCBI WGS metagenome assembly JAABUJ01 (sample SAMN10711875, study PRJNA513366) | rock metagenome | isolation source: Antarctica rocks | place: Antarctica: Victoria Land, Mt New Zealand nord | collected 2016-01-07 | reverse complement strand
ACACCCTCAGTCACTGCGGACCCCGCCGTCCCGGTGCGCCGCCCCGCCGCGACCCACCCCTGGCGGCGCGCGCCGATCGGTCGCGCCCGCTGTGCCTGACGCCGTCACAATCGTGGGGCGCACCCGACAACAGGGGGCGCACCCGACAACAGGACACTTCACATCCAACGAGGTGTGTGCAGGAGCGTAGCGAGTGGTACGCTTGCCCGACGACTACTGACTGACGACTACCCAGTATACCGCTCCAGCACAGCCAATAACTCGTCGATCTCGAAGGGCTTGCTCAGGTAGTCGTCGCAGCCGAGGGCAAGGGCGCGTTCGCGGTCGCCGTGCATGGCGTGGGCGGTGAGCGCGACGACCGGCGTGCGCAGGCCGTCGTCGCGCAGGCGCTGGATGACGTCCCAGCCGCTGAGTTTGGGCAGCGAGAGGTCCAGCAATATCACGTCGGGCGAACAAGCGTGCGCCGCCGCTACCCCCGCTTCGCCGTCCGTGGCCACGGTATAGGCGTAGCCCTCGTCGTCGAAGATGCTCGTCACCAACTCGACGATATCTTCGGCGTCCTCGATCAGCAGCACCCGCCGCCCCGCCGGTCCGGGCGCGCTCACAGCGCCGTCTCCAGCACCACGCGCACCTGATCGAGCAAGCGCGTGAGCGGCACGCCGTTTTTGGTGACGACCATCGATGCCTCCGTACTCAACAACCGTTCCTCCTCGCGTGACAGGGTTTTCGCCGTCACGATGACGACAGGGATATGCCGCGTGCGCTCGTCGGCGCGCAGCCGCCGTAGCACCTCGAAGCCGTCCATCCCCGGCATCATCAAGTCGAGCAGCACGAGGCGCGGTGGCTGCGCGCCGACGATGCGCAGCGCCTCTTCCCCGTTGGCGGCCACGCTCACGGAGATCTGTTCCTCGACCAGTATGCTCGCCAGTAAGGTGCGGATGTTCTCGTCGTCGTCGACGACGAGGACGGGACCCGTGCTCACGGGTGTGAGCTTGGCGAGCGTGGCCAGCAACTGTTCGCGCTCCACCGGCTTGACGAGGTAGTCCGTCGCGCCCAGGCTGAAGCCAAGGGCCTGATCGTCCACGATGGTATGCATGACGACCGGGATATGGGCGATCTTTGGATCTCGCTTGAGGCGGTGCAGCGCGCGCCAGCCATCGGTCTCGGGCATCATGACGTCGAGCAGGATAGCGTCGGGTTGTAGCTCATGCGCCTTACGCACGCCATCATCGGCTGAGAGCGCGCCGAACACGCTATAGGCGCTGCCTTCGAGCGCGCGCTCCAGCAGCACGACCATCTCGGGATCGTCGTCGATGACGAGGACGCGCCGCTCCCGCGCCGGTGGGACAGGCGCGCTGGCCGCTCCGGGACCGGGGATGGCGTGGGCGCGCGGTGTCGCCGGTAGGACGACCGCGAATGTACTGCCGGCGCCCGGCGTGCTTGACAGCGTAAGTTGGCCGCCAAGCAGGGCCGTCAGGCGCCGCGAGATGGTCAGGCCGAGCCCCGTACCGCCGACCGTGCGCGTGTTGGACTGGTCGGCCTGGTAGAATTCGTCGAAGATACGCTCCTGCTGATCCCGTGGGATGCCGACGCCAGTGTCCTGGACGGTTATGGTGATAGCGTTGACCGTCCTTGTGGCCTGTACGGTGACGCCCCCTTGTGGCGTGAATTTGACGGCGTTGCCGACGAGGTTGACCAGCACCTGGCGCAGCCGATCCCGGTCTGTGACGACACGATCGAGGTTGGGGTCCGCCTCGACGCGCACGTACAGCCCCTTACTCCGCGCCTGTGGCTCGATCTCAGCGCGTAGCGCCTCCAGCAACTCGCGGAGGTCGACCTCGCGCCGGAATATGTCGAGGCGGCCCGCTTCGATGCGCGAGAGGTCCAGAATGTCGTTGATAAGCGTGACAAGATTGCGCGCCGAAGATAGGATGCGCTCGGTGTTGTCACGCTGGCGTTCGCTCAGGCTCTCACCCTTGCGTCCGCGCAGCAATAGGGAGCCGAAGCCGATAATACTGGTGAGGGGTGTGCGGAGTTCGTGGCTCATGGTGGAGAGGAATTGGCTTTTGAGAACGTTGGCGCGGCGCAACTCGTCGTTTAATTGGGCCAGCTTTTCCTTTTGACGCGCCAGTTCTTCGTTACGCCGCGCCAACTCGGCGCCTTGCTCCAGGATGCGCGCGTAGGCGGTCGCGTTGCGCAGGGCGATGGCCGCGACATCGGAGAGCGCGTCGAGCATCTCTACGTCGTCGTGTGGGATGACGCGCGGCGCGGCGTAGTAGGCCTCGATCACGCCAAAGGACCGTCCTTCCACGCGGATTGGCGCCACGATCGTGGCGCCCGGGCGGGCGCCATTGGCGAGCGTCAGGACGGGCACGTTAGGTTCCGCCGCGGTCTCCTCTATCGCCACCACGTCCCGCGCCTCCAGGGCGCGCGTGGCGAAGCTCCCCTTAAGGGGCATGTGTGCACCGACGCCAAGCTCCCCGTGTAAGCCCTGCCCGGCCTCCACGCGTAACATCGCCAATGGTTCGTCGACCAGCAGCAGGGCCGCGCCCTGTGACGAGGCCAGGTCTCCCGTAGCACGCACGATCTCGTCAAAGAGGGCCGCGCGGTCGAGCGAGGCGGCGAGGCGTGCCGTGATGCCGCGCAAGCGGGCAAGGCGGCGCGCGCGCTCGACATTGTGCGTAGCTGCGGCACGCAATTCGTCGTTCTCACGCCGCATAGCGTCAATGTCAGGCGTCGTTATATCCTCCATGGCTTATTATCCCGTCGCATTACTCTCGCCAGCGCTTGTCTATAGGTCACGCAAGACATATGCCAGCGACGGGTCGGAAGTCGAGAGTCGAAAGTCGTGAGTACTGGTCTGGCAGCGATTGGCCCGATCTCGATGTCACAAAGGCGGGTGGCAAAGTTCATGAACTTTGCCACCCGCCTCGTACCACTATCGACTATCGACCATCGACTTGGCTACACGCTCGTCACCGGCTCCGGCGAGTCCGGGTACGGCGTGGCCGGGCCGGTGGGGACGGGGATGGGCTCCATACCGTCGGGCCGGTGCGCGTTGACGATAGCGGTGAGTTGGTTGCGGTCCAGCGACTCATCCTTCATCAGGGCCTCGGCGATGGCGTCGAGCATGGGCCGGTTGTTGGTCAGTGTCTTGAGCGCGCGCTCGTGCGCCTCGTCGATCAGGCGCGCCACGGCGGCGTCAATGCGCTTGGCCGTTTCATCGCTGTACTCTTTGGGCTCCCAGGGGTTGAAGCCGCGGCCGTTCAGCGCGTCGTCGCCTGAGCCGCCGAAGTACTCGGGACCCAGCTCCGTGGACATGCCGAGTTGCGTCACCATGGCGCGGGCCATGCCCGTGACCTGCTGCAAGTCGTTTTGTGCGCCCGACGTGATGTCGTCGCACGAGATTTCCTCGGCGGCGCGTCCGCCCAGCCCCACGGCCATACGGTCGAGCAGGTAGTCGCGCCGGTAGTTACGGCGGTCGTCGATGGGACGGAACTGCGTCACGCCCAGGCTGCGGCCGCGCGGTGTGATGGTGACGCGGTGCACCGGGTCGACGTTGGGCAGCATGAAGGCGACCAGCGTGTGCCCGCCCTCGTGGTAGGCCACGAGCCGCCGCTCGTCCTCGTTCATCAGCGCCGCGCCAGGCGCGCCGAGTGTGATGCGGTCGAGCGCCTCCTCGAAGTCATGCGGGTTGACCTGCGACTCGCCCTTGCGCGCGGCGGTCAGCGCGGCTTCGTTAGCCAGGTTGGACAGGTCGGCGCCGCTCATGCCGGGGGTAGCCTGCGCGATAGAGGCGAGGTCGACCGTACCCGACATCGGGATGTTCCGCGTGTGGATGCGCAGGATGGCCTCGCGTCCGCGCCGATCCGGCGGATCGACCTGCACCTGACGGTCGAAGCGGCCGGGGCGCAGCAGCGCGTGGTCGAGCACGTCGGGGCGGTTGGTGGCGGCGAGCACGATCACGGCCTGATTCGGCTCGAAGCCGTCCATGGAGACGAGCAGCTGGTTGAGCGTCTGCTCGCGCTCGTCGTTGGTCCCGCCGCCGAGCGGGCCGCCGCTGCCGCGCTGGCGGCCGATGGCGTCGATCTCGTCGATGAAGACGATGGCCGGCGCGGCCGCCTTGGCCTTGTCGAAAAGGTCGCGTACACGGCTAGCGCCGACGCCGACGAAGACCTCGACGAACTCGGTCGCGCTGATGCTGAAGAACGGCACATGCGCCTCGCCGGCGACGGCGCGTGCGAGCAGCGTTTTGCCGGTGCCGGGCGGGCCCACCAACAGCACGCCCTTGGGGATGCGCGCGCCGAGCTTATGATACTTGGTGGGGTCGCGTAGGAAGTCGACCTCCTCGGAGAGTTCGTTCTTAGCTGCCTCGACGCCGGCAACGTCGCCGAAGGTCGTGCTGGGGCGTTCTTCGGTGTAGAGCTTTGCTTTGCTCTGCCCGAAGCCAAAGATGCCCTGCTGCTGGCGGCGCGCCGCCTGTGTGCCAAAGTAGAGGAAGCCGACGATCAGCAGGAAGGGCAGTATGCTGAGCAGGTCGCCGACGATATTGAGCCACGCCGGCGTCGTGTCGGGCACGAACGTGATGGCGACGTTGTGCTGCTTCAACAGCGGAATAAGCGTCGTGTCGGGAACCGAAGGTTGTGACTGTAGCGCGGCGGTGTAGCTGGGGTAGGTCTTGCCGCTCTGCGGGTACTGCTTCTTGAAGTCGCCCGTGACGGTGGTCGACGAAATGTGCGCCGTCTTGACGTTGTTTTGTGTAACCTGCGTTGTGAATTCGCTATAGGAGAGCGTCGCCACCGGCCCCTTATTAGTGTTGGGCAGGAGCGAGAGGTAGTACGGCAGGTACAATAGGACGACGACGGCGGTAATGATGAGCCACACGCGGCCGGAGATACGCCGGCGCGGCGGCTGATTATTCGGTCCATTACTATTATTGTTTGGCCCGCCCCGTAACGGGTCGTTTTTTCGCGGGTCGTTCACGACATGCCTCCTGAAGAGTAAGAAAGGTAGAAATACCTCTACCTATACTGTACCCGACCTTGACATTCCCACGGCTAAAGCCTATGGGATTCTTGCATCCCGTCGATGCAAGGGGCCAGTCCGGCCCGGTTAAGGATGTTTAGCGCGGCGTTATGATCCCTCTGTAGAGAGAGGCCACACGCCGTGCACGTATGCCACCGATCCGCGAGTGTTTTGGGGCTCTTGGCTCCGCAGCCGCTACAGTGCTGGCTCGTGCCGCCTGGGTTCACTGCCACATACACGAGTCCAGCTTCTTCCGCTTTGACTTGGAGTATGGCAAGGAATTGACCCCACGCGGCATCATGGCCAATACCCGCGACGTACAGGCGTTTGTCTAGTTTCCACCCCGTCTGGGACAACGTGAAGGAGTTGTAGCGGTAGCGCCCCTTGAACCGCGGATAGCCGATCTTCTTGCCGTCGACGCCCTGCCTGACTCGCTTGAAGAACGCCTGAAACGCCTTATCAAGGCGGGCGGTCACATCCTGCAAGACCTGGGAGCCGATCTGTTTGTACTCTGGCCTGACCTCTTTGATGGCCGGGAGTTGCCGCTTCTGGTCGTAGTAACCCACGGATATACCACACATGCGGTAGGCTTCCCGCCGTTCCTCTAGCGCCGCGTTATACAACTCGCGGCAACGATTAAGGGTCCAGTCCAGTTTGTTGGATTGCCCCCTGTCCGGATAGAGGCGATACAGGTAGGCGCGTCGGACTTTCACCGCTTGCTCCCTTTTTGCCCATACTCGCGGATCATGCGCCGGATAGCGGCGGCCAGTGACACGCCCCATTCATCGGCCCATCGCTGGACCATGGTTCGCTCTTGGGCGTTCAGCCGAACGCCAATTGGTTGCCGCTTTGTTGCTGCTTCGATATCGCTCATGTTTGTAGTATAGCATATACGGCAGTGCATCTACAGCCGCTAAAGCGGGTGAAGGCCCTCCCCTACTGGGGCCAATCCCGAAGCTAAAACATTGGGGTTTACGCCCTAATTCTCTAACATCCGCCTGTTATGCTATATAGTATGCCCAACGACACCCTTGACACCCTTGAGCGTGACCTGCGCCACGCCTACGGCGCTTACGAGTATCTGCGCGACCACGACCTCTCCGATGTCTCCACGACATCGCGTCTGCTGCATAAGGCCGACTTGGATTACCTCACGCGCCGTATAGCCGATGAGACGCGCGAGTTGTACGGCGTCATCGAGGGCACGCATGGACATGGCGGCGGGCGCGACGATATCGTGCTGGAGGCCTACCAGAGCCTCTACTGGTTGACGGTTTTTGCCGTCGCCGCGGGCGACGGCTACGACGACCTGAGCCCCCATGGTCCACTGGCCGCCCCCACCAGCGTCGCCATCACCCCTCAGTCTTGGCCGTCACGCGTGCGCGATCTCCGCGACGGCGACGACGCGCGGCGCCGTCAGACGCTGCGGGCGGGCTACGCGATCGTCGCAGCGGCCTGTATGCGCGCCGATGTCCCCGCGCGCGAACCTGTGCGGCGTGACCTGGAGGAGTTGCGCGCGAAGGCGTACCTCGCTCCCTACTGGAGAGGGTTGAATGAATAAAGAGCAGACGCATCCTGGGCGGCCGCGCCCCGACATCGCCGCGCTGTCCGCGTATGTGCCCGGGCGCTCCGCCGAGGACGTGCAACGGCGCTATGGGGTGGACGAGGTGGTGAAACTGGCCTCGAATGAGAACCCCTTCGGGCCGTCGCCGCACGCCGTCGCCGCCGCGACGGCCGCGCTTGCCGCGAGCAACCGCTATCCCGATGGCGCGTCTACGGCGCTGCGCGAACGGCTGGCTGCGGTCTACCGCCTGGCGCCGGCCAACGTCATCGTGGGCAACGGCAGCGACGAGCTTATCCTGCTCCTGGCCCTGGCTTATCTCCAGCCCGGCGAGACCGCCGTCATGGCCGCGCCGCCGTATGCGATTCACCGCAGCGCCGTCGCCATTGCCGGCGGCGCCGTGGCCGGCGTCGCGCTCAAAGACTATGTCCACGACCTCGACGCGATGGCGGACGCGGTTGGGGAGGACACGAAACTCGTCTTTGTCGCCAACCCACACAATCCGACCGGCACGCACCTCGGCCGCGATGTCCTGCGCCGTTTCGCCGCGCGCATCCCGACGCATGTGTTGTTGGTCGTCGACGAGGCCTATCACGACTACGTCGACGATGCGATTCGCCACACCGCGCGCGACCTGCTCGGCGACTACCCGAACGTGGTGACCCTGCGTACCTTTTCTAAGGCGCACGGGCTGGCCGGGCTGCGCGCCGGCTACGCCCTGGCCCACGAGAACGTCGTGGGCACACTCGACCGCATCCGGCCGCCCTTCGACCTCAACATCGCCGCGCAGGCCGCCGCGCTCGCCGCGCTCGACGACGACGCGCATGTGCGTCACGTCGCGCGTGAGAATCGCGCCGGCCGCGCGCGTCTTGTGGCGATCGCGCGCCGCCATGGCTTGACGACGGTCCCGAGCGAGACGAACTTCGTCCTGATGCAAGTGGATGACTCAATAGCGCTCACGGAGGCTCTGATGGCGCGCGGCGTCATCGTGCGTCCCGGCGAGAACCTGGGCATGCCCGGCTGGATACGTGTCAGCGTCGGGACTAGTAACGATCTGGATCGCTTCGAAAGGGCGCTATAACAAGTGGCGAGTGGTGAGTGACGTGTGGCGAGACGCGTACTGCTCGCCACTCGTCACTCACCACTTTAGAGGAGAGAGCAATGGCTGATACAGAGAAAGCGCCGCTGGGCGGCACGCGGGTCGACGTGGAGGGGCGGGGCCGGATCGCGGTGCGCCGTGAGACGCGCGAGTCATTGGTGGAAGCGCGCGTCGACGACGGCCCGCGCCGCGAGGGCACGGTCGATACTGGGCTCAATTTCTTCGACCATATGCTGGAGACGATCGCGTGGCAGGCATGCCTCAACCTCGACGTGCGCTTCTCGCATAAGCGCTACCACCTCACCCACGTCGTCACCGAGGATGTCGGCCTGACCCTGGGCCGGGCGCTGGCGCGTCTGCTTGAAGAGCGCACGCCCCAGGGGGTCAACGGCCTGGGTTCGGCGCACGGCGCCATCGACGAGGCCATCGCGCTCGCCCTCATTTCGTTCGAGGGGCGGTCGGGCGGCTACTACGACCTCGCCACGCCCGGCGCTCAGAAAGAGCGCGTCGAGGACATGCTCGCGGCCGACCTCGTGGCCTTCTTCGATGGGCTGGCGCAGGGCGCCCGCTGCACCATCCACCTGCGCTCGCTGCAAGGCGTCGACCCGCACCATGTCTGGGAGTCGATCTTCCGCGGCTTCGGCATCGCCTTGCGCAATGCTCTAGCCCCTAATGAGTGGCGGGCGGGGTTGACGGCGGGGATCAAAGGGACGTTGGATTAGGCTTCAGCATCGTCATGAAAGCGGGCGAGATCCTTTTGCAGCCGCGGGCGGCGCTTTCTCTGATTGAGGAACTTGAACAGGCAGGAGTCCTTATACTCGGTGTCGATGTTTGGTACGACATGGACGGTGAGATAGCTCAGAGCCTGAGTTCCCTTGACTTGAGCGAGTCGCGCGATAGACGCTGCAACGCTACTCAGGCAAGATCGTTTATCGAGAGCAACTTACCCGAAGGGACTGTGTTCGTATCACTCGTGTTTGACGAGAGCGCTATGGATGCGCGGAGTTCCACCTAAAACACTGCGGATGTCAGAAACAGCCGGACGGGATAGGCGAAATGCGGGATAATCAATGATAGCCGCTCGATGCATTTTCTAAACACTAGCCACTAATCACCCCCCCAAATGTCCATACTCACTGCACACAACCTTGGTCTCGCGCACGGCGGCTTCGACGTGTTCAAGGGAATCTCGCTGTCCATCCCCAACGACGCGCGTATCGGGCTGGTCGGACCAAACGGTATTGGCAAGACGACGCTGCTGCGCATCCTTGCCGGCGTGACCGCGCCGAGCACCGGCTCCGTGAGCCGCGCGCGCGGCCGCACCCTTGGCTACCTGCGCCAGGAGGCTCAGGAGGTCTTCGCCGGCCGCGACCTCTCGATCTATGGCGAGTTACTCGACGTCTTCGCCCCCTTGCGCGCGCGGGCGGAGGAACTGCACGCCATGGAGGCGCGCATGTCCGCCGGTGATACTCAGGCAAGCAACAGTCTGTTGGCAAGCTACGGCGCCGCACAGGAAGCCTTCGAGCGCGACGGCGGCTACACCTATGAGGTACGCATCCGCCGGACGCTGGAGGGCCTCGGCTTCGGGCGGGCGCAATGGGATCTGCCCGTCAGCCACCTCAGCGGCGGCCAGAAGACACGCGTGCTGCTGGCGCGGCTGCTGCTAGAAACGCCCGACCTGCTGATCCTCGACGAGCCGACCAACCACCTCGATGTGGAGGCCGTGGAATGGCTCGAAGGAACGCTGCGCGCCTGGAGCGGCGCCCTGCTGGTGGTCTCGCACGACCGCTACTTCCTCGACCGCACCGTCGACCACATCTGGGACATGGGCCGTGCCGGCATCGATACCTATCGCGGCGCCTACAGCGCCTACGTGGGGCAGCGTCAGGAGCGCTGGGAGCGGCAGCAGGCCCTCTTCGCTGAGCACAAGGAGCGCCTGGAGAAGGAGCTTGACTACATCCGGCGTAACATCGCCGGGCAGCGCGCCGACCAGGCCAAGGGCAAGCTGCGCCGGCTCAGCCGCGAACTCAAGGCCATCGAGGAACTCGGTCTGTTCGAGGCCATCGGCAAAAGCTGGTCCGAGACCGGCGTGGGTAACGTCCACCCCATGGGCGTCGACGAGGCCGCCGCGCGCATCGGGGCGTTGCAGCCGCCCGCCGCGCGCCCCGTGCTGGCGATGCGCCTCAAGGCCGTGGGACGCGGCGGCGATCTTGTGTTGCGCACCAAAGATCTGGAGGTCGGCTATCCCAGCAAGCCCCTGTTCGCGGCCGACGACATCCTACTGCGGCGTGGTGAGTGCGCCGCCCTGATCGGCCCCAATGGCGCTGGCAAGACCACGTTCTTGCGCACCGTGCTGGGCGAGCAGCCGCCGCTGGCCGGCGCCGTGCGGCTGGGCGCGGGCCTCAAGGTCGGCTACTTCGCGCAGGCGCACGACCGGCTGAATCCCGACAGCAGCGTGGTCGAGGAGTTGATGGCGCATCGCCCGGTCATGACCATCTTCGAGGCGCGCGACTACCTCGCGCAGTACCTGTTCCGCGGCGAGGACGTGTTCAAGCCGGTCAAGGCGCTCAGTGGCGGCGAGCGCGGGCGGCTGGCCCTGGCCATCCTGGCCGTCGACGGAGCCAACGTGCTGCTGCTCGACGAGCCGACCAACCACCTGGACATCCCGGCGCAGGAGGCGTTGCAGGAGAACCTGGAGCGCTTCGGCGGCACGCTGCTGATCGTCTCGCACGACCGCTACCTGGTCGACCGGCTGGCCACAACAGTGTGGGAGGTGCGCGACGGGCGGCTGCGCGTGTTCGAGGGCGATTACCAGGAGTTCGCGGCGGCGCGCGAGGCGGAGTTGGCGCGCGCCAAAGAGGCGCGGGACGCCGCCAAGGCGCGTGAGCCCGCGCGACGCGACGAGCCGTCCGCCAAAGTGGGCGGGGGGAGTCTACGCGAAGAGCGCAAGAGCCTGCGCGAGGAGCGCAAGCGCGCCGACGCGCTGGCCAAGCTGGAGGGGCAGATCGCCGCGGCCGAAGCCCAGCTGGCCGACTACACGCGCCGACTGCAAGAGGAGAGCGAGGCGCAGCGCCACGACGAGGTTGGCCGCCTGGGCGAAGAGTACACCACGACACAGCAGCAACTTGAGGACCTCATGGCCGAATGGCTCGTCCTTGCCGGCGACTGATTCACCCTCGTCGCTGGACCCGTAAAACCCAGGCGTATCCAAATGTGGCGCACATTCGGGGTGTAGGGGCGTATCGCTATACGCCCGGTGCTTGCCCTCGACCATGCTTGACGTATCCTGCAGGCTATACGTCCCGAACCGCGGGCGTATGGCCGTACGCCCCTACAACGCCATCGCCGCCTTACCTACAGGCAATGGTGGGTAGCGACCGGCTTTCCTCGCCGCGTTCGCGCCTCAACAGTGGGCGAACACCGCCCGACGCCCCTTTGACATACCCGCATCGCTTGTGGTATCGTTGCAGCTAACCGTGCCAGGTGTCTTTGCCGTCGCACGGTTGCAAGCGCCTGCCCCCTGCGCATCGGGGAAAAGCCCGATCCGGCGCCCAGACGACGCGGGTATGCCTATACCGCGAAGTCCCACGCCTTTGTCGTGGGGAAAGAGGTAGGTCCCAATGGCCGCGCAGGTACGAACGGACGAGACATGCCTATACGGGAAGGCGGCCGAGCTGCGGCGCGTCCCCCTGTTTGCCGATCTAAACGATGAGACCCTCGCCGGTGTGGCCGCGGTCAGCCACGGACGCGTGTACGCGCGGCGTCTGGCGGGTGGAGGCGCGGGAGGCGCGCGAGCGCCTGTTCGTCGTCGCGCACGGAAACGCGCGGCTGCATCGCTCGACGTGGAGCGGCGTCGAGGCGACGCTGGCGCTCAAGTACGACGGCGACCTGCTCGATCTCCATGAGTGTGATCGCCAAGGTAACCCGAAGAACGATGTCGAGATACTGGCCGACGGCCCGGTCATCTACGGCATCCCCCGCGTGTACCTCACGGACCTCGGCTGCGCCCAGCCCAGCTTCATGCTGCACATGGCCGTAGCGCTGGCCGATCGGGTCGCGGAGTACCAGGACATCATCGTGGACCTGATGACGCGGAAGGTCGAGGTACGCGTGGCCCATGGCCTGGTACGGCTGGCCGGGCCGCGCGACGCCGTCGAACTGACGCGCTGCCAGCTCGCCACCGTCGTCGCCGCGAGCCGCGAAGAGGTTGGCAAGGC
>JAABUJ010006031.1_pt1 | contig 11903 bp, 10 predicted proteins | sample 5559131 | NCBI WGS metagenome assembly JAABUJ01 (sample SAMN10711875, study PRJNA513366) | rock metagenome | isolation source: Antarctica rocks | place: Antarctica: Victoria Land, Mt New Zealand nord | collected 2016-01-07 | reverse complement strand
TTATTGTGTAACAATATAAACAAGTTTGATTATAATCTCGAAGTATATCAAACTATACTCTGGTCAAAATTTCATAATTATAATAACATAAGTCTAAAAATAGTAATTCTTGACATAATAACGTGATTTTCGATTTCTTAAAGATTCGATTCGATTTTAATTTTTGAAATTGAAAATCGACTCGATTCGATTTGAGTCGATTTCAAAATAGTTGAAATCAAATCGATTTTCGATTTGATTTCTAAAGTTAAGTTGTCGATTCAATTCGATTCCAAAGTTGGAATCGAATATCGAATCGACGATCAATCTAATATAGTTATTGTTGCAAGTTTGTTTGCTTTTTGTTAATCTAATTTGCTAAATTTTAAATAGCGAAGCATTAATTACATCAATAAAGATTAGACTGATCGCGTCGGGTCGGGTCATCGAGTTCGAGCCAGGTTCCCGACCCGCCAAGACCTGGGTCGGGTCAAGATTTTGATATCGAAAAGTCGATTCGAGTCACGATGTTAATACCAAGTATTTGGGTCGAGTCACGATGTTGATATCGAATATCGACTCGAATTCTTAACTCGACTCGCCAAGACATGAAGCGATTTAGTAGTAGAATTTGTAGACATAAATTGTGTGTTGAATCTTATAATTCTTTTTTTAAAATGTTGCATAGTAATGCAATTAGGTAATGCAAATGACGAAAAGATAATAAAGAAAAAAATGGTTTCGTTCTTGGCGAATAGATCTCTCGAAAGTCGTGACGTGATAGATTCAAAAATAGAAATTCTTGGCATTATGACGACATTTTCGATTGCTTGACGATTCGAGTCAATATCGAGTTGGGTCACGATGTTGGTATCGAGTATTCGGGTCGAGTCACGATGTTAATATCGAGTATTCGGGTCGGGTCAGAAAGTTGGTACCGATTCCCGGCCCGGCGGTCAATCTAATAAAGATAAAGAAATACTAACAATCGAATTGTCTAATTCTAAAGACAAAGAAGTAAAACTTTAACTTTGTCGAAGATTCTTTTGTTTAATGTTAACAACAATACTATTTAAGATAATAGACAAATAATCGATATAAACTTTATATTTATTAAGTTAAAATCTTATTTTAGATATATTAATTGTTGCCTTTTCTTTATTGCAGTATTTGCATTAAACAAAGTTAGATAATTTGTCTAACTATCTAGAATAGATACGAAAGACTGTCTAGAGCATTGTATCTACTTTAGAAAACATATTATTGTTAGTTTAGATATAAAATCAAGATAAAATAGTGCAATTAAGATAAAAAAGAAGGTATCTTTGCGAAGATAAAACGATAAACGCGTTTGCGCTAATCGTAATAGAAAAGCGCTAAGTTAAATAGAGCATTATCTAAGATTTATCCAACTAGCGCGTCATTTACACATACAGATCGGATTTCTCCTCATTATACCGAGCGGGGCTATAGCGCTAGGACCGCCTGCGCCAACTATCCGATGCTGGCGGCAAAGTAAAAAGATGAGGCATGAGCCATAAAATTTGGGACAGACCACGATCAAGGGACAGGCCTTGATGGAGGGGATGGACCATAAGATGAGACCTAGGCCATAAATTTTGGGACAGACCATGATCAAGGGAGCACTCTTCTCCGTGGAGCTTATATCTGCTGAGAGCGGATGCCTAAGAGCTAAGGGCTCCTGGGAGCGGGTGCCTGGGAGCCAAGGGTTCCTAGGAGAAGAACACCTGGCGAGTACTCCCCTGGCGAGCACTCCCCCATAACCCTCACTTTTTGGAAGCTAAGTTCTCCCCGAGCGAGTACGTCCCGGGTGAGCACTCCCCCATGACCCTCACCTTTTGATGCCCCTCGCGAGTACTCCCCTGGCGAGCACCCCCATGACCCTTACTTTTTGGAAGCCTGAGTACTCCCCGAGCGAGTACAATCCGGGCGAGCACTCCCCCATGACCCTCACGTTTTGGATGCCCCTGGCGAGTAACCCCCCAGCGAGCACTCCCTCGTGAATCTCACTTTTTGGAAGCCTGAGTACTCCCCGAGCGAGTACTGCACAGCTGCGACATTACACTCTTGAAGCGGCCCTAGGGAATACACCAAAGATGGGTGGGTAGATGAATGACTTGGCACCGCAGATTGTCATCGACATTGCGCCCAGCGTTGCCAGCGTTAAGTGCAGGGGTTCTATTTTAGTACCACGCGATCTAGATCTATTTTGGTAAGGATTAGTATAATTAGCAGAGAAGGAACCAACTTTCTGACCTGTGTAAGATCTTACAATTCTCAAACGTTATCGGTTCATGACCTTCTCAAGCTCCCCGAAAAAGGCAACTTTTCCAAATTCGCAGCCAATTGGAATTGTTAACCGCCTTCTGAATTCAACTTTTCGATATAGCCCGACATTCCCGTTGTTTGTCTCCACAGACTTCTTGACTACCCCGAATAGCCAACACATCTCGAAGGATCTTTAGGTTGTTTGTACCGTCCCCACCGCAGTATGTAGTATTCCGCCACTGAACCTCCCCTTTGACTTTACTTCAAATGCCCCCACCTCAGATCTGCCGCGTATCCAAGTTGACCATGCTCCCAGACACGCCGAAAGCACTAAGGCTTACCACTTCCATGGATTCATTAAGATCATCCGCTCAACTTTCTACAATATCTAATCACTCCTTCCCATGAATCTCTTGTTCCTATCACTCCTCCACCAACCACACAGTCAGAGCTATGCTTAATGACCTTGGCGGGTGGCAAAATAAACGCGTAATGGCTAAGAAATTTGTGTGGCCAAATTTGCGCCTACACTATGCGTTATTTTGTCACCCGCGGGTTGACTCCGAAGGCTTACGGAAATCATAATTTGCAGACCTCGAAGACCCACAAATCATAAAATTCTAGAAGCTTCTACTTCACCCGTAAGCCCTCCGAAAGGCGACCACATAAAGGATGACTTCTCGTTTCACATCCGTTTCATTCGACGCTAAGCGTTTTTCAGCCATGTTATGACATCCGAATAGACACTCCTCTCTACGAGAACCAACTTACAGCCTAAGCACTTGCTGATTTAGAGACTGACTAGAAGCCTAGGGTCGCGACACAGCTGCACTCGCACTTGCACATTTCTTATTGAAACCCTCATAGCTGTTGCTGTCGAGCGTAATGCCCCATGGACTGGCAAGGATCTCGAACTCAGTTTGCGATATGATGGCTGCGCTGGTGCGAGCCAAGTCCCCCGCTCTGTCGCAGATGAAACGAGGAAAGAGCTCACTTCATGGGACGTTCAATTGGAACGGAAATCTTGCTCGATTGGAGTTTGCTACCCTAGCTTCAGTATGCAAAAAGAGCCTTGTTGCTCTTAAGCATATGATAGCACATCATCCAGCTTCTTCCCCTCGAACACTTTATTTTCGGACAGCGAAGTAGGAGCCTTCAGGGTACACTGCACCCATATTGTCTTCTCCTCCCTATTGATTTGGAAGCCAACACTGTGCACTCTTTTTAGCTCACTGACAAGAGCAGGATTGCCTTCACCACCACATTCGCTTCCAGGTGCTCCTTCCTCTTCCAAAACCTTGACGTGCTCAGCAATCCTTGCAAAGACGATCCCGTCCCAAGCCCCTTCCTTGCCAGCGACTCGCATCAACGCAATAGCTCGTTGCCGGATGAGTGAATCACGGCATTTGAATGCTGTGAAGTACAGCGGGTGGATAAATTTCTCTTCGATTGTAAAGAGCTTTCGCGGTGGGCTTGCTGCATCATTTCGTGACAGGATGTTCTCGTCTGCTAGAATTTGTCCGAGTACAGCCTCAGAATGCTCGATGATTGCTCTGAATTGTGGGAGATACGAATCGTATGTGATCTCGTCGGGGTCGAGGGAGGTGGAAAGCTTGATGTACGTCACAAGATATGCAAGCCAGAGAACGGCACATTCTGTTGCCTCCTCTCTGTTAGCCAATTCAGCGTCATTGTTCTCAAACGCGAAAGAAATCCGCTCGAGCAAGTCTTGGTATTCTCGTACCCATGCTCGAAGGCTGCCCAGTTGGCCATTCTTTTTCTGTACGGCGAGGGCGAGGCCGATTGTCGTGTTATTGAGATCTACAGAACCGGCCGTGGAGCGCAGGTAGTCATGCGCACATGAAATGCACAGGTGCAGACTGTCACGGGCCTGTGCTATCTTGCTAGGCGAAGATTGGGAGACCTCAGATATTATGGCGAGCCTGTGGATGTTATCTGGGGACACTGTGCTTGGCGGCCGGGAACCTATCAGGTTTGTAGCCTGATTATCAAGACGAATGAACATTTTCGCAAGCGCGGGAAGAACTGGTGTACCTTGGTGGAACGATCTGGTCAAGGCTCCAGGGCACGAGTTGGGAAGATTTGAAAATATGCCCAGCGCAGCTTCAAGATGCACCAGTGCTGCGAAGTCGTTGCCCTGAAGAACTTCAAAGCAGACGAACAGTAGGCAGATCAATAATGTCTCCTCAGTCACGTCTCTGCTGGTTGAGGCTGAACCAAGATGCTCACGCAGGCTCTTAATGGCTCTGCCGTACTGCTGTCGGGAGTATACCTTCGCTGACGAGAATCTGTCGTCCCTCAGAACGTATTTTTCGTGCAAGTCGCTGAAAGCGATAAGAGCATGTTGCACGGCCGGGAAAGAATTCGACATTTGCAAAACGAATGTCCTCCAAAAATCTCCCTCGAGAGCAGAGAATGGATCTTGTCCGGATTGATGGCGAAAGTAGTCAATCGCGCGAAGTTCTCGATGGTTGACAGTCATTGAAGGCATCACTCGCATGGCCATCACCATGCTCCCTTCTGTGCTGCGACTACCGCTCAAGAGAGTGTCGGATGAAGCACTGGAGCTACTCTCCAGCAGTGGTGACTCAGATGCTCCTGTTTGCTTAGACGGGTCGGCATATTCATCGCAGGTTCGACCAGTAGAAGTACATTTGACACAACTTGGTAATGTTTGGTCACACTTCAAATGTCGGATTCTGTCGAGGTTTGAGAACTTGATTAGCATCTCGGCGAATATGAGATGTAAGAAGCAGTCGAGAGGTCATGACAAACTTGCAAGTCTGACACCCACTTCTTGTATGGGATCCACCTTTTCGTATTCGCTTGACAGGTCCATATCTATTGCTCCTATTTTCGGCACCGTTCGTACAGAATGAGACCATCTTTCACGAAAGAGCTAGAGTAGTAGATGCCGCTGTGGTTGGTAGCAGCGATATAGGAGCGGCTGTTCACTGACGAGAGAACTTAGTTGTGATGATGTGGAAGAAGCCTGATGTCTCTCACGAGAGAACCAATCAAAGGTAGGTTACAAGTCGCAGATTGGACTTTTGGCTCGTTATGTCGGTGACATCCACGAAAGAGCCATGCTCTCTGAAAGTCAAAAGGCCTCTTCTCAATAATCTCTGAACACGACAGAGCCAATATGTAATGGAGGATGATAACCAGGCCTTAAGGGAGCAGCGAACGCGCTGACGAGACTGATGAGCTCGTCCGTAACAGGCTAGCTTTCTTATCGAACACGACGAGGCCAATCATCGAGCAGCATTTATAATTGCTCGCATTTGCAAATGGCAGCGTTTCACAGCGGGTTCTTTTGAAATCAATGCCTGGAGCATTACCGATGACCTACGCTATTCGATTCCTCGCTTCTCAGCTACTCGCATTGGCTCCATCGTAATTGGCTTGCAAAACCACGCGCGGTTCAGCCCTTTAGGTGCTTTCCTGCGGTAGGACTTGCTGAGATCATATCAAAGTCAAGTCAAACATCACCCACAAGACACCTTATATTCTTCATCCTCTATCTCTCTCCTCCACCTCCATCTTCATACCAGAGTTCTACGAGGGGGCCCTGTTCTAAACCCATTTCCATCCCTCATTCCACGAAAGCAGTCCCGATTCGACAAAAGCAATCCGCGCAAAAATGTCTTCAACAACCCAGAACTGCACCATTGACACCTGCCCAATCTCCGAGGCTCAAGTTCAATATGTCCCCACCCTAACAGGCAACACCCTCTACCTGTCCATTTTCGCCTTCCTATTAGCAGTCCAACTCCCCCTCGGCCTGTTCTACCGCACCTGGGGTTTCCTCATTTCCATGACTTTCGGCCTCACCCTCGAAATCGTCGGCTACGTCGCTCGCCTACAGCTGAGCCACGATCCATTTGATCATAATGCCTTCCTCATGTTCGTTCCCCTCCTATCCCTCTTCCACTTCCAAAACCTAAAACATGCTCTCGCTCTTTCCGCACCGCCCTCCACTGCCAAAGGAGTAAAATGGCCAAGTACTTCTTTGCTGATAATGTACGATATACAGGTACTTAATTTGCCTTACAATCGCCCCGGTATTCGTTGCAGCAGCAATATACCTGTGCCTCTCCCGCATCATTATCGTCTATGACACCAACCTCTCTCCTATCCCTCCAAGGGCTTATACACTCCTCTTCATAAGCTTCGACTTCCTCTCCCTCCTGCTGCAAGCCGGTGGCGGCGCGCTGACGGCTCTCGCGAGCGACTTTCCGACCGAGTATAAGGGCATCCATGTCATGATTGGCGGTCTGGCACTGCAAGTAGCGTCGCTACTTTTTTTCATCACGTTGTGTCTTGTTTTTGCGCAGCGTGTTAACCAGACAGGAGGAGGGCGAGCGACACATCTGGCGCTGAAGCGGAGTGCACGCTTCAAGGGGTTCCTTCTGGGTATGTTTCTTCGTCGGACCACCCAATACGCCAGGAAACTGACTACCCGCCCTTATCATCTTAGCTTTGGCCCTAGCAACAATTTGCATCCTCATCCGCTCCAGTTTCCGCGTCGCAGAGCTGAGCGAAGGCTTCAATGGCCAGCTGGCGAACGATCAGGTTACCTTCATGGTCTTAGAAGGTGCGATGGTTGTTCTCGCTGCTATCAGCTTGACAGCTTTCCATCCAGGCTTAGTGATGCGCGGCGTTTGGTCAGAGGTAGATTTCAAGGTATGCTGCTGTGGCGGACGGCGACGGGCAGCGCGGAAGCAAGCTGCTGGCCTGGAATTGTCGGAGATAGAGAAGTAGGGAGGATTCCTTGAAGTGGAAATGGTTTTGCGGAGGAAGCAATTCGGACTGGAGAAACTAGGTCGCTAATATGGCCCATAAGTAGAGATTGCGATTGGAAAAGGTTTGTTGGGCTAAAGCGACCCGAGGGATGGACCTCGAAAATAGGGACAGACCATGGCTGAGGCCTGGGCCATAAATTTGGGGACAGACCCTTGACCGGGACTGAAGGGGGTAGTCGATTGGTGTTGAACCCTGAGTCACATGACCTGACTAGTCAGCGGCGGAGATTTTCAATTACCAGCAACTGCATTTCCCCTTTTTACTCCATAGTATTAGTATTCCAGTCAATAGAAGTATTGCTCCTACAACCTCTCGATTGTTCATCAATTGGCAAGAAAAGCATCGGATTTGATAGGGCTGTCAAATCGAACCTTCTAGAATTGAAACCTCCCAACCTCGAGGTCCGCATAGGCCGTAACTAGCTAATTTCCTAAAGAAATCTATAGCTCAAGCCAGTACCGGAAGGAGATGAAGCGTGCGCCAAACGGGTGCATGCCAAAGCAGTGTACGCCAAACGGGTGCAGGCCAAAGGAGCGTACAGCAAAGGAGCTCACACCAAGGGAGGCCCGATGTGGTCCCCGTCTATATCTCAGCTAGGGCCCAATTCGATCTTCGGGACCCAATTCAACCGCTGGTGCCCAAGCAGGCTCCCAGGAAGCCTGTTCTAATCTATGGCTCTTTGGAGCTTGCTACCGAATCCAAGCACCAGTCTCCTTCCTGCGACCAATCTCTTTCCTGCGACCACTCTCTTTCCTGCGACCACTCTCTTTCCTGCGACCACTCTCTTTCCTGCGACCAGTTTCCTCCCTGCGTCCAGCGGCCAGTCTTCCTCTCGTGACCAATTACCTCCCAGCGAACAGTCGCCAGGCTGTGACCGGTCTCCCTCTCGTGACCAGTCCCTCCTTTTGTGACCGTCGCAGCTCGAATGCTCTGCCCAAGAAACTCCCACGCAACTTCGGATCCTCCAGTTGCGAAGTAGTAGAATGCCAGCAATATGCGACTTTGTACAAGCTGGAGGGCATACTTTTCTCGATGGTTCGTAACGGCTACACGAGCGATCTCGACAAAGGTTTGGGCATCAGACTTGCGGTCGTGGCTCACAGAGAAGAGAGTACCCAGAGCAAGCATTGCGTATATCAGCATAATGCTATGCCTTGACATTCTCCTTGTCTTCGAGAGCCAACCATTGAAAGCGTCGCGTAGGAACCATTGGTGTGTGGCGGCGTTGATATGATCGAAATACATTTTGGTGTAAAGCTGTGTGGCTTCGGCATCAACTTCGTAAGGATCGATGGTCCAGTCGTAGTCGACGAGTGTAATCTTTGATTGAACCTCCTCCGACGCCTTTATTGAGGGATGGGCCATGAGATGAGGCCTGGGCCATAAATTTTGGGACAGACCATGATCAAGGGACAGACCATGATCAAGGGACAGACCATGATCAAGGGACAGGCCTTTATTGAGGGATGGGCCATAAGATGAGGCCTTGACCATAAAATTTGGGACAGACCATTCTTTTTGAGAGCTTGAGGTCATGCCAGCCGTATGGTCAACAGGAACGTGGAGCGCAGGGAAGCGGAAAGTGTTCCTACCTCAAGTCCGTGGGATCGCAAAGTACATAGGGACTCCTATCCTCAGGAGGACGTAGGGTAGCAAAAAGTATAGGGAACTTCTAATTTTGGGTCCCAAAAGTCCGCATACTTTTTGCTGCCCTACTACCCGGAAGCTAATTCCCTACACGCTCGGCGGCTCCCCTAGGGAATAAAAGTCCCTACACTCTCTCCTTCCCTTAGGTTTTTGCCCAGGAGTTCCCTACACCCTTTATTACCCTACGGTCTTAGCCCTAGAAGTCCCTACGTACTTTGCGACCCTACGGCCTTGAGGTAGGGAATTCCCTACACTTTTTACTCCCCTGCGGTCTCCAGCCGAAGGTCACATTTTGCTAATGGGGAGAATCTAAATATTTCCGGCTGACTGTCTTCATTTGCATGCAGCTTGATAAATTTCATATGCCTGCCAGGCAATGCTTGCTATCTATACCTTTCTAGACATGATCACGAAACATTTTTCCCTCTTCCACTTCTAGCCTCGCGGGTGAGCAGCGGCTGTTTTAAGGTGAGCCAGGGGTGAGGGGCCCTGAGCCATGCCTGAGCCATGGCTGAGCCGAGCTGAGCTCCCGCGGGGCAGCGCAGGGGCGCAGCACGCTGGAGCCTGAACTGGTTCCCTTGAGCCCGGCTTCAATTGCCTTTGTTGGCGGCATGCTGCTGCCTGTACTCCTTGAATGCTGCCTCCAAGCGGACTGGACCACTGCTGCGTAGATTCGCCTTTCCCACCTGGCTAGGCGGCTTAGTCAGGCGTACATTTGCGCAGCGCATGAAATACCCTGTCCGTCCCACCTCGCCTGCTATCCTTCACCTCCACTCTTCCATTTTCTTCGCTTGGACGTCCCCTTGTTGCTTCATTCTCTTTGCTATCGACTCTAGCTACCCTTCTTACGACTCGCTCGAAACGATGGTCGCTTCACCGGCCCAGCTCCAACCCCGCCGACCTAGTCGAAGAAGGTCCCCCCTGGCTGCGCCGACAAGGATGCCGCAATAGCATCGTTCGGGTGACGTGGCCTCGAGACGTGGGATCTGGCCTTTTGCTGTTGATCGTGGAGAGGCAGTGCCAGCGATTCGTTGTAGCTGTCTCAGCTCGAAGATTCAGGCAACAGCAGCTGACGAGACAAGATAGATGGACATTTCCGAGGGGCGCAACGAACACTCAGCCAGCATGGCCCCTGGATAGAATACGAGGCTCCAATGGCCGAGAGCTTGCAGCAGCGCGTGCCGCAGAATATGAGAGGGTTGTGCGGGACCTGAAGTCACTCTAGTCCTGGCATCCGTCATCGCTTACCTGTTAACGATGAGAGATAAGCTGGCCAGCCAGGTCAATTACCACACCAGGGTATAGGACGCGTCGGTGATTCAGTCGCCAAAGGGGAGCAGTGAGTGCTGGGAGGGAGGCGTCACCATCTTCGGTGGCAACGCATCGACCAGTCATCCTTGCTGTACGCATCAGCTGATGGGACCCGCAAGGTTGGAAGGGCCAAATGCCGTGCAAGGCGCAGTTCGTCGGTCGATCGCAGGCAGCGCTCCAAAAGGCAGCAGTCGAACCAGCAGCATTTGAACAGGCGAATGCGCACCAGTCCAACAGTAGGCCGCAGGCAACATGCAACACTCGCCAACAGTCGATTAAGCAGCAGCACTCCCACAGGCATTAATCCCATAGGAAGCACTCCCACGGCGCATTAGAATAACGGCAGGGCACGGCACGGCCATGCTGCAAGTTGCGTCGCCAGGACCTCAAAATCTGGCAAAGGATAGAACAAGGCGTATTAGAGGAGGTCCGTCTCATGTCGAAGCTAACAAGACGACAGCACATGAGACAACAACATGCCAGAAGATCTGTTAAGCTCCCGTATCCTACCGCGCCATTTCAAATACCATGCTCGTAAAACACTAAGGGCGGCTTACGAGGAGATATTCCATGTGTCGGAAAAGCAGAGAGCAATCTTGAACAGATGGCCTGGAGCCGGGGACGGGCGTTGTGTGGTCGGATGAGGACATAACTACAGAGGATAGTTCCCCTACGGAGACAGATTTTAGTGATTACTGACGTTCATGGAGGGAAGGGCACTAAGGCAACACGCTCATCCAGTGCATTCAACGTCTATTACATGTAGCTAAACCTTACGTCGCTGCTTTCTCCCCATCAAGCCATGTCCGCACTGGCGGCTTTGCTCCCTCCCATTCCCTTCACTGCCAGTCATGCCCTACACAAGAATAACAGTGATCATTCATCAGCCAGGTACCAACGGCACTTTGACTGCATTCTATACTCGGCTCACTTCTTCGTACCACTTCCTGAACCCCCGGCCGGACTGGAAGAGCCTTGGACTTTAATCTCTCCTAGAGCCTTGTCGGAGAATTGGACACGTCCGTCTGGATATGCATGAAACGAGGTGACTCGGTTCTTCCCCTTTATACTACTTTTGCCAATCACTCCTGACGCGTGTAGCGGGTCATTGCCGGTGGGATGCGGATTCCCACTCCAGAAAAAAGTCAGGAACTCCTGTTACGGTCGATGGTGAGGTGAAGCTAACTCACTTGACGATACCACTATCCACTTTTCCGGCGAGTCCTGGCGCTTGATCAACAGCTTCGTTTAGAAGGTTCTTGACCCAGTTGACGTCTTCTGTCGTTCCGTTGAGCTTCCATTCCATCTAAGTTCTTTAATACGGCGTGCGGAAGTGCTGAACACTCGGGACATGTTTGGAATGGATTTCTGGGACCAAGCCTTAACAAATCAACTTCGTATGCCAAGTACTCGGATGAGAAGAAATGCACAGGAAGAACGTAAATTTCGTTGGATTTTTGTAAGATGAGACAGTTGGTAAAAGGATGGTGGGAGAGTTGGCCTCAGATTGCAAGCCTTCGTTTATAGCTGTAGTGAGCTTCCTATTTGGTAGGTTAGAGAGGATAGGCAACAACAGCGACTTCAAGGGAAAATATAGGCGACAGTAGCAGCAGTTGGACGCTAGCCGAAACCGTTTAACACGGGAACGGAAAAACAGCTTTATCCGTCCCGAGAAATCTTAAGATCTCTTCCATCTTGCCCATGAGAGCCACATATATCTCAGTACGGAGGACGTGCACATGAAGATATGGTGTGTTCCCCAAGCCGCCAAATAACACATACACTTAGGCGCTTTCACCGATTTCTTGGGACTTCAACACCCTCTATCATGACCGCGTCTCCCTTCAGCG
>JAABUJ010006029.1_pt1 | contig 11903 bp, 8 predicted proteins | sample 5559131 | NCBI WGS metagenome assembly JAABUJ01 (sample SAMN10711875, study PRJNA513366) | rock metagenome | isolation source: Antarctica rocks | place: Antarctica: Victoria Land, Mt New Zealand nord | collected 2016-01-07 | reverse complement strand
CATGGTTGTAGTGGCTGGTTCGGACGGCGTTGATGTTGGCAGCCTTCATCAGCGTCAGGTCTTTGACCCAGTTGGCCTCGGTCAGCGCGAAGCCTTTGTCCGCCCAGAAGTCATGCCGGCAGATGCCGGTGCATTTAATGGGCATGCCGTTCCACAGGACGACGTTGTTCTTGACTTCGATCTGCTTGAACCCAAACCGCTGCTCGATCTGTTCCACGGGCTTGTTATTGCTGGTCAGCGAAAAGACCACATAGTACAGGTTCGGCTTCTCTGCCGACCAGAGGGCGGGCGCTTTTACCGGGGCGTTCATCGTGACCTGCACGGTTCCATCTGCCTGGATGCGTCCCTTGCCTGCCAGCGTCACAGGAGTCGAACGCCCATCGCTGTGCATCAGCCTGCCTGCGACGGCCACTGTCTGGCCCGGCGTCCCTTTGACGCTCAGTTGCGTGAACAGGGTCGCGTCTTTATAGTTTGCGGCTAGCGGCGTCCGCACGATGATGTCGCCCACATGTGTCTGCGGGACGGCGATCAGCGACGTGTCCCGGTAAATGCCTCCCATTGCCTGGAAGTCGCCGGTCTCGCAGTCCGAGGAAGGCGTACTCTTGGAAACACGCACGGCAAAAAGATTAGGCTGGCCCGGCTTCACCAGCCCTGTCAGGTCCACATCAAAGGCGGTGTAGCCGCTCTCATGGTAGCCCGCCTTATGGCCGTTGACGAATACTTCCGCACCGTCAAGTGCGCCGTCAAAGTGCCAGAAGACGCGCTTACCAGCCCACGCCGCCGGGACAGTGACGTAACGCCGGTACAGACCGACAGTGTTGTCCACGCTGTCATACGTTGGCAGCGAATAGCCGGCCATCTCCCAGTTGGACGGAACCGGCAGGTTGTGCCAGCCTGCGTCGCTAAAGCCAGTCGAGGCGAACGCATCCCGGGTCGCTACGGACACATTCGCGTTGACAGGTTTTGGGGCAGGGGGCCGCCAGGCAACTTCCTGTCCGTTTTCGGCGACTTGGATTTGGAACTCCCGCAGCGAGGCCCAGTGCCCGCCGGTGGTATCGGTCACGGTGATGCGGACATAGCGGACATCGGCAGGCGTCAAAGTGACCGGGCCGTCGCCGATCCCCGGCGTGGCAGTCGCGTCCGCTAATGTCTTCCATGCCCCGCCTTTAAGCTTCCCTTCAATGCGGCATGCGTAATGGTCCCCAGCGTTCTCCCAGACAAGGTTCGCGCCGGAGACGTGCCGCGTTTTCCCGAGGTCTGCTTGAAGCCACTGCGGGTAGTCAGGGCTGGTGGCGCACCAGCGCGTCTCATTGACACCGTCGAAGGCGTTCTCAGGTGGGTTTTCGGTCTGACTGGTCGAGGCCGTCAGTGCGGTGCTGGCGGGCGCTGAGGGGTGAAACTGCCCTGTCTTGATGATCTGCCCGTATGTCAGTTGGAACCGCCAGAGGCCGGTCATAGAAAGGTTCCAGGGGTTGTGGGCACGCAGTTGATCCGGCGGGACGGGGGCCGCGCTGGGGAGCGGCATTGGAAGCGAGGCGGGCGAGACACGCCCAACATCCTGGGCGGTAACCGGAGCAGCAAGTGTGGCAAGGAATGGCGAGAGGAGAAAAAGCGGGTGTAACTTCATAACGGTCTTTCGTTCCAGTTGCTGTTGGGTTGGCTGGAGGGACAGTGGGCATATTGGCCTACTTCCAGGCCGGGCCGAGAGCAGAAAGAAACTCCGCTCCTTGCAGAAGCGGAGCCTTATTGAAAAAGGAGACTAAGTCTTAACAGAGTCTGCGTCTCCTGGGTTGACTCCGGCTACTGTTTAGCCTCAGCCTGGAGGCGCTGAACTTGCTGTTGCTTCTGCTGTGCGGAGAGGTGTGGATCGTTGTTGATTGCCTGAATACGGGCGGCTGTGTCTTGAGCTTTAGACTGCGGTGCAACGACGGCTTCCTTTTTGCTGCACCCAACGGGCAAGATTGTCATGCCCATCAGCAGCAATAGGACGAGAGGGCGGCCTCTTCTGTCGCTAAGGGTTTGTTCGTCCGCGCGTGCAGCTTGACGGCCAAACTTCATAAGTTATCCTCCAATGAATAGGGGTGAGAAGTGCCGGAGAGGTTCCGGCACTTCTCTTAGGACGACACGGCCACTACTTCGTGGCATCTACCATAGTCGTCATAGCAACGCCGGACTGCAAGGCATCCGGTGCCTGTTGGTGCGCTACGCCGGGCGCGCCGCCGTTGCTGAAGGAAACAGCCGACGCCGTAAGATTTTTGACGTGTCCGTCGGCGGCCAGATAGTTTAGGCGATTCATAGGCGAGTATTGAGTGGCAGCGGGGTCATGCCAGGAAATTCCTACTTGATAGGGCGAGTTGCAGCTTTTCCCAATCTCCCACCCGTTGTCGCCGTTGAGTCCCGCCAATGGATCGGTGGAAGGATTACGCGGGGTTCCAAGGGGACCTAGGGCAGCCGTTGGGCCGCCCTGTCCCTCGAAGAGCACAACAGTGTTGGCCGAGGCAACAAAGGCCGCGAGTGGAGTTCCGATGGTAGCGGTGCCGGTGTAAATATAGTTGGTAATGCGATAGTTGTACACGTAGGAGTCCAGAGGCGTAGAAGCATCAGGGCACTGATAGACGCCAACGGACTTAACGTACGGGTAAATTGCGTAGGCCCAGTTCGATGCCTTGTCTCCAATGTTGCGTCCCGGATAAAACTCGTCATAGTCCTGCGCGTACTGCAGGAAGCCCAGTCCGAGCTGCTTTTCGTTGGACAGACAACTTGTTTGCCGGGCTTTCTCGCGAGCCTTAGCAAAGACGGGGAACAGGATTGCGGCAAGTATCGCGATAATAGCGATAACGACAAGAAGTTCAATTAGCGTGAAGCCACGGAACTTACCAGAACGTTGCATGATGAATACTCTCTTTCAATGACACTGTTTGAATCATAGTCTGGAGCCTTAAACAGCATGGCTCCAGGAAGAACTATTGGTTCTTTATAGTTTGTACCATGAGTTTAACATAATATATAAACCTTGTCAAGTATTTGTTACCATGATTTTTGGTACCATAAAACACAGCTTGATAGCATAAATACAGGGCTGGCACTTGGTACCAGCCCTGTTTCCTGATGTCCTGACAGCACAGCTAAGCCGTGCTGCTTGCTCTCACAATGAGCTGCGTCGGCAGCTCAACAGAGACCGGAGGCGGATGGCTGTCTTTGATACGGCGCATCAGCAAGTCCACAGCAGTGGAGCCAATCTCCTCATAAGGCTGCGCCACCGTCGTCAAACCTGTGCCGTTTGGAAGCGCCGGGACGATGTTGTCAAACCCTGTCAGTGCCACGTCTTTGGGAACCGAAAGCCCTAGAAACTCAAGGCGCTCCGCAAGGCTGACTGCCATGTAGTCCGTAAAGCAGACCGCCGCCGTTGGACGCTGCTCCTTCGGCAGGCGAAAAACAGCATCCACGACCCCCCAGGCACGGTCGTCCTCGTATGGAGGCACATTCAGGATCATCTCCGTCACACCGGCGGGGGCGGCACTGCGCATCGCGTCAAGGTATCCCTGAACCCGATCCTGAACGGACTGGATCGGCTCGCTGCGCGTCACATGAACAATTCTCCGGTGTCCCTGGGCAATGAGATGTTTGGTGATCTCAAACAGCGCCTCGTAGTTCTTGATTCCAACAAAATCAACAGCCACGCCGGGCATCTTTCTGTCAAGCAAAACAAGGGGAACGCTGCGGCTGACCTCCTGCACCAGGGCGTGGTTGTGGCGGTACGCATACGGATAGAACAACGCCCCGCCGAAGCCCTGATCCCGGATATATTGCAGGTGCTCGGCCTCTCGTGCCGCATTTTGGTCTTCTGCTCCAACTCGTCCGCCTAGGTCCAGGAACACCGCGTGGTACCCAAGCTTCGTCAGCGACTGGTTCATCCCCCAAAATATCCGCTGCTGCGATGTTCCTGCGTGCTCTAGCGGCCCGCCGCCATGCCACATCAGCAGGGCAATCAAGTTCAAGGTAGAAATACGTTGGGCAGCGAGAGCGCGCTGAGGAGGGAAAGCGCGCTGAGTTTGGGCCGTCTCCGGAGATAATTGGCCGACCAGAGGCCGGCAGTTGGGCCGCCGCGAGACAAGGCCAACCTGTACCAAATGCTCAATCGCTGCCCGCACGGAGCGTCGGTGAACATGCAGGTCGGCGGCCAAGACTCTTTCGGTTGGGAGCAGGTCACCGTCGCTGTACAAGCCCGACCGAATGCGGTCGGAGAGGATACTCGCCACGCGCTCCGAGGCGCCTGCCCGAGAGCCTTGTTCTAATAAAACAAGAGGGTCAGATAAATTGGACTTCATGCTTTAATCTCGATGGGTGACGGGCAACTCATCTTATCCTTGTCACTCTAATACCAACTATGATACCAAATAACTGCTTTGAATGCTTTCTTATCTTGGCGATAATCTTGTTGGGCCAGATTGCTGCGACTGAACCTGTTCCTATGAATGAACTGATACAAAGTTCTCAGCACTCTCTTGACATAAAGCCTGATGCTCAGGATTGGCTTTCTTTCTGCGGCCAACGAGACGCTTGTATACAAAGAAAATGCCCACGAAGGCTCGGTTTGTGTCGGTTCGGCGACGGCGCGGCCTGCGCCCTGCCACGGCGTTTCCCCGGCGTGATTAGCCCGTATCAACGACGGAAAAAATTGTTCCGTCGTTGATACACGCTCGCGCCGCGCTTTGCACGCCCTCGGAGCGCGCAGGCAAGGCGGTGGAAGCGGTCAAACCGAGCCTTCGTGGGCACTTCCTAAACAAAGCCGCAATTGACGATGCCTGCTGACGTGTGTTATAATGCCGCAACATCTTGACGGCTTGGGGACGGAGGGCGCAACATATGGCAGGCGGCACAAATGGATACGCGAAAAACGGCGCGGCGTCAGCGAACGCCTATGTCCTACCCTCGGCGGCGCCAATAAAGGCCCAACGCCTCGCCGTCGGAACCGTGGTGCGCGGCAGCCTGCAAGCCGGTATCCAGATGAAGCTGACAGGCCTGCACTCCGTAGAAGACATTCGGGCAGGCAAGTTTGTCGTGGTGGACGGCGCGCAGCATGAGTTCTTTGCCATGATTACCGATGTGACACTCGACTGCGCCTCCCCCAATATCCTGGCCGACCCGCCCAAGCCCGATGACGTGTTCCTGCGTCAAGTGCTGGCAGGCACATCCACGTTTGGCACGGTCACGCTGAAGCCCCTGCTGATGCGCGCTAAGTTTGCGGGCGGCGAGTTTGAGCCTGTCAAGACAGTGCCCACCCACTTCAGCGGGGTGGGAGAAGCCACCGAGGACGACATTGCCGACATCTTCGGGGCGGAAGCCGAAGGCGGCAAGCACTTCCATATCGGCTCGCCCCTAGACATGGAAGACATCCCCGTGTGCCTGGATTTAGAGCGCTTCGTGGAGCGCTCCAACGGCATCTTCGGCAAGTCCGGCACGGGCAAGACGTTCCTGACACGCATCTGCCTATGCGGCACCATCAAGCATAAAAAGGCCGTTAATCTCGTCTTTGACATGCACGGCGAGTATGGGTGGAAAGGCACCACGGAAGACCCTGCCAAAGAAGGCGTAGACGGGCTGAAGAAGTACTTCGGCAGCCGCGTCCAAGTCTTCACCATGGATATGGAGTCATCGCGCAGGCGCAAGGTGCCGGTGGAAACGCAGGTGCGCATACCCTACAGCCAGATCAGCGTGGAAGACATCCTGCTGCTCGCCAGCGAACTCAACCTGAACCAGAGCGCTGCGGAGACGACGTATCTTCTAGAACAGCACTACAAAAGCAAATGGCTGGCCGCCCTGCTCCAAATGGACAATGATGCCCAGAAAGAGTTCTGCGAAAAGAGCGGGGCCAACGCGCTCTCGCTGGGCGCGCTGAGGCGCAAGCTGGGCCGCATGGTGGAAGAATGCAAAGGCTTTCTTATAGAAGAAGTGCCTGACCAGTCAGACGATGCCGTGCGCCAAATCATGGCCTGCCTCTTGAAAGACATCCATGTCGTGCTGGAGTTCGGCAACTTCCGCAAGCCTTTGCAGTACATGCTGGTGGCTAATATTCTGACCCGGCAAATCCATACGCAGTATGTCAAGCTGACAGAAGACAGCATGGGCGACAAAGGCAAAAAGCCTACGCCACTGGTGATCACTATTGAGGAAGCGCACAAGTTTCTCAGTCCCCATCTCGCGGCGCAGACCATCTTCGGCACCATTGCCCGCGAGCTGCGCAAGTACAATGTCACATTGCTGGTGGTAGACCAGCGCCCGTCGGGGATAGACTCGGAAGTGCTGTCGCAGCTTGGCACGCGCATTACCTGCCTGCTCAATGACGAACGCGATATTGACGCTGTGCTGACTGGCATCTCCGGGGCGCAGAGCCTGCGCAGCGTCCTGGCCTCGCTCGACAGCAAGCAGCAGGCATTGCTGATGGGCCATGCCGTGCCCATGCCGGTCGTCGTTCAGTCCCGCACGTATGATGACCAGGCATTCCGCGACAGCATGGGCGCGTCACGCAAAGCGTCTGTTGTTCTTGATACAGGCGACTTTAAGTAGTTTAGTAGTTTAAGTATGACACACGCTGCGCCCCTGTCCGCTGCGGCATTGCTGGCCCTGCTGCTCGCCCTTTCGCCTGCCTGCGCGCAAGACCCCGCCTCGGAAACCACAGCCCCGCTGCCCACAGCCACAAGCCCCAGCGTTTCCCCCGCCCCGCCGCGCGCCGCCGCTTTGCCTTCTGTCTCGCTCGACTACAGCACGTTTGCCGGGTCGCTGGACCAGGCGGTCGTGCAGGGTGGCACGCTCACCTATGGCGGCGAGCTGACACTCCGCGCGGGCACTCTCACCGGAGATTTGCTGCATCAAAACTACGCGGCCACTGGAAATGTGCGGGTGCATGAAGCCGACACGACACTGCTTTCCCGCAGCCTTGTTCTCAATGGCAGGCAGGGCGTTGGCAGGGCAGACGCCGCCCTGCTCACCCAAAATCCCTACACCGTGCGCGCGGCCCAGATTGATTTGACCCCGAACTCCGTTGTCGCCCGCGATGCGGACGCCACCACTGCCCCTCCGCAAAAGCGGTCTGACCTGAGCGTGCGCGCGCAAACCATTTCGCTGTTCCCTCAGCGCCATCATGGCGAGATGCGCAATGCCTCGCTTTTTTTGTTCCAGAAAAGGGTGCTGACTGTCCGGCGTATTGGCTTTGCACTCGGCACAAACAGGGGAGCCTCCCAGCGGCAGGGCGTGCTGCCCACCTTTGGCATCTCAGGACGCTATGGGACTTATCTTGCGTTCGGCGGCAGCCGCAGCCTCGCCCCTTCCTTTCCCCTGCGCTACCGCCTGGTCGTGTCCACGCGCCAGCAGACCCAGGTGCGCATTACCAGCCGCCAGACCCTGGTTGAGCAGCGCCCGCCCGCCGCCCTGCCCAGCGACACGCCCCAGCCGCTGCGCCCGGATTATCTCGGCGCGCTGCGCACCCTCGCCACCAGCCCCCGCCCGCCGCTGCCCGAAGGCGACCCTCTGCTGTTCCATGACTTTCTGCCCGACCGCGACCCGATCCGCTTGTTTGACGGCCCGGCCCGCGCCAGCCTTTCCCTGGATGAAGAAGTTTCCACCCACCAGGAAGCTATTGGACGACGCCAGGACAACATCTACGTGTCCCGCCTGCCGGAAGCCTCGCTGAGCGCCACGTTGCCTTTGACTTCCGCCCCGCCGCCCCTCGCCGGCACCGATCCCGAGGCATTTCGGCGGCAGCTTCGCCAGGTGCGCCTCGTGGCTTTTGCGCAGGCCGGCTTTGGCGAGTACCGCGAAGAGCGTCGCGGCAGCAATGCCGCCAACGTGCAGGCCAGCCGCCAGCGTGACGTTTTGGGGCTGACCACGCAGCCTTTGCTTGTTGGCTCAAACACGATTCTTCTGCCCCAGGTGCAGCTGACAAGCAACTTCTACAGCGGCCAGCAGCGCGCCTACAAGTTTGCGCAGCTCAGCCTGGCCCTGTCGCACGACTTTTCCCAGACCGATGCCATCGGCGTTCAATACCTGCAAAGCGGCGAAAGCGGCGACTCGCCGTTTGACTTTGACCATCTGGACACGACCCGCGAGCTGGACATCCGGGTGCAGGCGGGCAGCAGCCGACGCAGCGTGGCCGGCCTGGTGCGGTACGATTTGGTGCGCGGCGGCGTGATTGACTACAAGCTCGCCGTCGCCATCGGCCTGGAAGGTATTACACCCGTTCTGTCGTACAACTTTCGCAACCGCAGCATCGGGCTGGGCGTGGAAGTGCAGGGTATCACGTTTTAGCGAAGCGTTCGGTTCGGGCCGGTGTTGTTTGGGCTTTGCGGCGGCTTTTTATAAGCGTTTCCAGCGCGTTGCAACGACGGAAGATTTTGTTCCGTCGTTGGTACGCCCGTAATCAGCCTTGAAGATGCCTATGGCTGCATGCCGCGACACCGAGAAAAGGCCGCGCTTGAGGGGGCACACCCTGTGCTCAAAAAGGACAAACTTATTTTGCACCTATCGCAAACAATCACCAACCTGCTGATAGACATGAAGCATCAGGCGTATATCACCCAGGACTTGGGGCATTGGGAGCGGGCGCGCTCGCTGCGTCCCGAATCAGCGCAGCTTCTGAACATTGTTGCGCGGTCAATGGGGGCACGGCACATTCTGGAAATCGGCACGTCGGTAGGCTATTCCACCATCTTCTTGGCGCTGGCGGCGCAGGCAGCCGGCGGGCATGTGACCACGCTGGAACTGATGCCCGCTAAGTTTGAGGCGGCAAAGGCGAACCTAGCGCAGGGCGGCTTGTCGCAGTTTGTGACTCAGCATTTAGGCGATGCGCTGGAGCTGCTGCCCGGCCTGCCCGGCCCGTGGGACCTAGTGTTTGTGGATGCCGAAAAGGAGTTGTATGAGCCGCTTTGGCTTCTCATCAAAGATAATATCCGGCCTGGCGGGTTGGTGGTGTCCGATAACGTAGTTTCGCACATGGCTGACCTGCTGCCCTATCTGAGAACAATCCGTGCCGACGAGCAATACGACACGGTCACGGTTTCCATTGGAAGCGGCCTGGAGTTTTCGTCGCGCCATTTGTAAAACGACAAAGAAAAAGCCGCTGACATCAGTCGGCGGCTTTTTGCGGTGGGGATGCGTTCGGCGCAGGGCGTTACAGCAAGTTCTTTTTGACGGTCATGCCTGCGGGGCTGTCGCCGACCGAGTAGCCCAGGTCTTCAATTTGGCGGCGCAGCGCGTCGGACTGTGCCCAGTCGCGCGCGTTGCGGGCGTCGGCGCGACTTTGGGCTAGGGCGGCGATTTCGGCGGGCAGGGCTTCGGTGCCGGGCGCGGGCAGAATGTCGCGCGAGCGGCTTTCAATGTCCAGCCCTAAGATGGGGTCAAACTCGCGCCACAATCGGTAGCTCTTATAGTCATGCAGCAGGCCAATGGCGCGCGGCACATTGAGGTCGTCGCTGATGGCCTCCAAAATGGCGGTGCGGGCCTGCGCAAACTCCCTGTCGCCCAGGCCGTCAGCGTCGCCAATGCGCGCTTTCAGCTCCCACACTTTGCCTAGCGCCTTGGTCGCGCCGCTCAGGCTGTCCCAGGAAAACGCCAGCTCGGAGCGATAGTGGGCGGTCAGGCAGAGGTAGCGATAGGCCAGCGGGTCAATGCTTCGGTCTATCAAAGTCTGCACGGTGAGGAAATTGTCCCCAGACTTCGCCATCTTTTCTGCCGTGCGCCCTGTGACCAAGCCGGTGGCGACATTCAGGAAGGCCCCATGCACCCAGTAGCGGGCGAAAATATGCCCCGTCGCGCACTCGCTTTGCGCGATTTCATTGGTGTTGTGGACAGGAATATGGTCAATGCCGCCGCAGTGAATATCTAAAGTCTCGCCGAGGTATTCCATGCTCATGGCGGAGCATTCAATGTGCCAGCCGGGATAGCCGATGCCCCAGGGCGAGTCCCATTGCAGAATATGGCCCGGCTTGTTGGTAAACCAGAGAATAAAGTCGGCAGGGTGGCGCTTGCCGACATCAATGTTGACATCATCCCGCGCGCCTTCTTTTTGCGCGGCGAGGTTGAGCATTGCCAGCTTGCCATAATCGGCATTCTTGGCGGTATCAAAATAGATGCCTTCATTGGTTTCGTAGGTATAGCCTTCGGCTTGCAGGCGCAGGATCAGCTGGATCATCGCTTCCACATGCTCGGTGGCGCGGGGGGCAATATCGGGCTTGATAATATTGAGGCGGGCCGAATCGCGGAAGAAGGCGTCTTCGTAGGTGCGGGCAATTTCCATCACTTCCCGGTTTTCGCGGGCAGCAGCCGTTGCCATCTTGTCTTCGCCGGCATCGGCATCAGAGGTCATGTGCCCGACATCGGTGATATTCATGACGTGGGTCAGCGTGTAGCCGTGGAAGACAAGTGTCCGGTGCAGAATATCCTCAAAGATATACGTGCGCAGGTTGCCGATATGGGCGTAGTTGTAGACAGTCGGCCCGCAGCAGTACATTTTGACATGGGGCGGCTGTTGGGGCGTGAAAACTTCTTTGGTGCGGGTGAGGGTGTTGTGCAGGATCAAAGGCGTCATGCGCCCATTATACCCGGCAATGCGCCGGGCAGGGGAAAGGAATAGGGCAGGGGAGAAAAGGGAAAAGAGCAGGAACACGCGGACTGCGCAAAACAACGGCACGCGCGCTGCGTGTGTCAGCCAGTGAACAGGGGGCTGTCGCGCTGAAGGTAGCCGCGCATGCGCAGAACAGCCTGCGTGTGCAGTTGATAGACGCGCGACTCGGAAACTTCCAGCACCTTGCCTATTTCCTTGAAGGTCAGCCCTTCATAGTAGTACAAACTGATGACAAGGCGCTCGCGCGGCGGCAGGCGGTCAATGCCGACAATCAGCGCCTCCTTCATGGCAGTTTGTTCCACATCAGAAACAACGTCCGCATTAGCGTCAGCCAAAACGTCGGTGAGGTGCAGGCGCTCGCCGCCGTCCCCGCCTGCCCCTCCCATCAGCATGTCGTCTAAGGACATGACGCTGGCGCGGCTGGTGCTGACCAATATCTTTTGCAGGTCATCGGCAGTGGTGCCCATCTCTGCCGCCACTTCTTCCTCGGTGGCGGGCCGCCCTAGACGCACTTCCAGCTGATAATAGGTGCGCTCCAATGTCTTGACATTGTCGCGGACAGAGCGCGGCACCCAATCTTCCTCGCGCAGCATTTCCAGGATTGCGCCCCGAATAAGGGCAATGGCATAAGTCTCAAACTTCACCTGGCGGTCGGTGTCAAACTGATCCACAGCCTTAATCAGCCCCATCACGCCTGCGCTGACCAGGTCGTCGCGCTCCAGGTTTGGCGGCAGGCTGGTCACGACGCGCCCGGCGGTAATCTTTACGAGATAGGCGTAATGGTTGATAATCAGGTCCCGTGCCTTGACATCCTTACGCTGTTTGTAGCGCCGCCAAAGGTCAGGGATGTTGAGGTTGCTGGAGGGTGCGGGCATAGCGGCTTGAGAGGGTGAGACGCGTTAAAAGCAAAAGTCTAGGATAGGAAAAGCAGAAGTCTAGGATAGGAGTTATCGAGTGGGCCGGTGCATTATTCCTCCGGCGGCGGCAAATCACCGGCTGTCATCGGCGGCGTTTTCTGGTCGATATGCGTGCCTGTTCCCGCAGAACGAGCGTCGGCCTCTTTGCGCGGGGCGGGCTGCTGCGGGGACGAGCCAGGCCTTCCCGCTTCCAGCAGGGCGCGCAGGCCCACGCCAAGCCCGCCGAACACAAGAAACGCAATCCCTGCCCGCATCAAACAAATCCATAAATCCACGCCTCCAGCCAGGCTGATCGCCCCAACCAGCAGCCCGCCCAAAGCTCCTAATCGCCACGGCAGTCGGCTTGCAAGTTCATTCATCGGCAAGAG
>JAABUJ010006028.1_pt1 | contig 11903 bp, 10 predicted proteins | sample 5559131 | NCBI WGS metagenome assembly JAABUJ01 (sample SAMN10711875, study PRJNA513366) | rock metagenome | isolation source: Antarctica rocks | place: Antarctica: Victoria Land, Mt New Zealand nord | collected 2016-01-07 | reverse complement strand
GGCGGCGCGCGCGCAACCGCAGCAAGACCGATCAGCGCGACGCCCAGGCGATCGCCCTGTATGTGTGGCGGGAAGGCACGATGTTGCCACCGGTGGCTAGCGAGGATGACTCAGCTGTGCTGGAGGTACTGGTCAGTCAGCGGGATGCGGCGGTGGCCGAGGCGACGCGGCTGCGCAACCAAGCCCACCACCTCCTGCTCCAGTGCGATCCCTCCTACCGGAAGCACGTGCCGGCGCTGACGACTGAGGAGGGCATCGCCGCCCTGGAACAGTACCAGGCACCAGAGACGAGCGTTCTGGCCCAGACGCGCGCCGCCGCCGTGCGCATGCTGGGCCAACGCCTGCGCCTGGCTGTGGCCCAGGCCGAGGACCTCAAGACGCAGATCGAGGCCCGCGCTCGCGCGGGATTTGCCCCCCTTATCCAACTCAAAGGGATTAATGCCCTCACGGCTGGGATGCTCGCGGCCATCTTGGGACCGGGCCGCCGCTTCCGCAGCGATGCCGACCTCGCGCTCTATGCCGGGGTCGCGCCGCTGGAGGTCTCCTCGGCCGGGCGGGTGCGCCATCGGCTCAATCGCGGTGGCCACCGCCAACTCAATGCCATTGTGCATCGCATCGCACTGACCCAACTGCGTGCCTGGCCGGACGCCAAAGCCTACGTGGCGCGCCGGATGAGCGAGGGGAAGACCAAACGCGAAGCCATTCGGGCCTTGAAGCGCTACCTTATCCGGGCCATCTGGCGGCTGTGGCAGGAGTGTGTGCCCCCGTCTCAGAGCACGCCCATCGCCGTAGTCGCCTGACCGGGGTCCCCTGAGGCCTGGTCCTTTCCAGCAGCACATCCAACAAGCGGAGGCGCTGCGGCTTGACGGTCTGCGGCGGGTCCCGTGCTAGGCTGCGCAGCCCGAGGGGGACGCCACGGCACGCTCTGACCGTCCGTCCCCCTCGGCGCAGCGGCGTCAGCACGGGTGCCGCATGCCGTCAAGCCCAAGCCGCAGCGCCTCCGCTCGGGGCAGAGCGGTGGGCGGTGGGTCCCGTCTCCGCATGTGCCGCTTGCGCTAGTCCCTCCAACAACCGCGTGTTCTATTTCAGCAATAGCTTCCATGAGCTATACCCTTGCCAGAGCAGCACCCAGGAGGAGAAGGATGTCCCGTTTACCCAACGCTAGTGCTCTGATCAGCCTACACGAGGCCGCCGACTACGCCGGCTACCGCAGTGTCTCCACGCTCCGCAAAGCGGCCCGTGAGGGCCACCTGCGGGTGGTGCGGCCCAGTCCACGTGTCATTTTGACCACGCAGGCCTGGATCGAAGAGTACGAGCTCCGTGTTTGGGGCAGAGGAGGCCACCCGCGCGGCCAACCACGCTCCTGAGCAGCACCTGCCTGGCTGAGCATCCTCCCTGAACAGGCGGTCAGGCCGACCACAGCCCTACCCCTTGACAAAGGAGCGTTATACAGCCAGTCATCAGCAAAGCGTGCAGATGTCTACCCTCCTTGTGGCCTCTTAATTGGACTCTCCTTCTGCTTCTGCGCAAGACGTGCGCTGTTATCGCTCGTGTTCCCTCTCCTCCTGAACATGCTCGTGAACAGCTCTAACGCTCACTCGCCTACGTTGCCCACTGCTGCACGTCCCTGTATCTGCTGAGAAGATCATCCATGGGCTCCCTCCTTCTGGCTCGCCACCGGGTGGTGTGCTTTGGCACGAGGATGATCTGCGGCCTGCCGTCAGATGGTATCCTGCGGATGATGGGCGACAGAATAAAGGGGGGAAGGAGGGGCTGGTGGACGACCGATTGACCCGCTTCGCCGAGCGCATCCACACCATGTATCCAGACGTAGTCGTGACCACCATGCGCCTCATCGATCAGGGCCAGAACAACGACATCATCGTGGTCAATGAGGATCTCATCTTCCGCTTCCCGCGCTACGACGGGGGCATCGCCTCTCTTGAGAGGGAAGTGGGCATTTTGCGCACTGTCCAGGAGCGTGTCCCCTTGGCCATCCCTAACCCCACCTATACGAACCTCACACCGCGCACCGTCGGTCACGTGTTCATAGGTTATCGCATGCTGAGAGGTGCCCCTCTACAGAGCGGGACGCTCGCAACTTTGGACGGCGCGGAGGCGCAGGCGCTCATCGCGCAACTCGCCCACTTCCTCCGCTCTTTACACCACGTGCCGCCCGATGAGGTGCTTCCGGGCGGACGTGGGCCGCTCCATGTGCTCGACCAGTGGGAGGACATGTACGCCCGTATCCGCGGGCGTCTCTTCGCGCACATGCGCCCCGATGCTCGCGCCTGGACGGTCGAGCACTTCGAGACGTTCCTCCGTGACCCGCGCAACCGCCGCATCACGCCCGTCCTCGTTCATGGCGACTTCGGGGGGAGTAACATCCTCTACGATGCCCAACGACACGCGCTGACCGGAGTCATCGACTTCGGGGCGGCAGACGTGGACGATCCGGCGGTGGACTTCGCGGCCCTCTCGACGCTCAGCCCCGACACCCTCACCCATCTCATTCAGCTCTCCTCTACCTATCCGGACATGCACAGCGCCCTCACGCGGGTGGCCTTCTACACAGGGACGTTCGCGTTGCAGGAAGCGCTCTTCGGCATCGAGCATGACGATGCGGACGCATTCCACGCCGGAATCGAGCAATACGCATAAACGCCCAGCAGTGTCTCTACGCGAGGCGTGCGCTCATCGTGTTCGCGGCTCACCGTCGCCACGCGTGGTCGTTTGCAGCCGTCTGGCTTCTCCCCGGCGTGTCTGCTCATGCACGTACAGACCACTGCTGCAACGCCGCGCATCCGCATCGGCACAGCATCCTGGTCCCAGCTCTCTGCCTCATCGACCACCTGTGGGACTCATCTGCCCTCGGGATGGGGCAGACACGCCACCACCTTGCCCAGGAGGAACGGGACCATGCCTTCAACCTCCCAGCGGGAGTCCGGCTCCAGCGCGTGAGTGATGGCGTGATAACTCAGTGCATCATGCAAATACCCCAGAGGCTCCGCCAGGACCCACAATGCGCGCAGGCGGTCGAGGGGCGCATAGGCGGTCCAGAGGGAGAGATAGCTCTCCCGCAGGCTGGTCCAGGCGGGGGCACCCAGGACCGCCTCTGCGGCATCCTGCACCGTGACCAGGTCGAAGAACGGATGGGCGACACACCCGTCGGTCCAGTCGAAGAACCGATAGCCCCCAGCGAGGGAGGCGATATTGCCAGGGTGCAGATCTCCATGGACCAGCGTTGACGGTAGCGCCGCATCCGCGAGCTGGGCACACATCTCCACCAGGTGCGGCCCCCGCGTGCGGAGGTAGTCGCGCTCCTGAGGCTCGAGCCCAGCCAGTGCCGTGGGGTCGGCGAGCAGCGGCTCGATCTGACCCGCCAGCCGTGGCAGCCGCCGATCGAGGCAGCCCAGCCCCAGGAGCTCACGCACATGGGCGGCAGACTGCTGTTGGAGCGCAGCGAACTGGCACAGCCACTGGACCCAGACGTCTGCCTCTGGCGTGGCGCCCAGGGGTGCCCCCAGATCATGGAGCAGCATCCAGCGCTGGGCAGGAGCGCGGGCCAGTGGGCCCACGACATGCGCCGGAAACAAGCGGGCCAAGGCCTCAGTCAGCGCTGGTTCGTCGGCAAAGAGGGGTAGAGCCGCGGCCTCTTTGAAGTACACAGCGCCGTCTGTGGTAGTGCCGCGCAGCACAGTGGTGGTCCCCTGCACGCGGACTTGCTCAATGGGCGCACATAGAGAGCGTCCCAGGAGGCGCACCTGCCCTTCCATCCAGGACGTGGCGGCAGCAAACCAGCCGACGCGCTGCCAGGAGGGACGCAGAGGTGCTGTCTGGTTGTGCGCTGCCTCATGCACACATGCCGCGATCAGCGCGCGGTGCTGGGGCTGCGCCAGAAGCAGAGCCTCGGTCACCTCCTCCCAGGCGACCCACTGTCCAACAGCGGGCTGAGCAGTCGCTCCGCCCCGCACTTCGAGCACGTAGAGCACCTCGACACGCGGGGCAGGACTCTCCTCCACGCTCACCCTCGCGCAGCGCACGACGTTCAGGGGCAGCCCCACCGCTGTCTCCAGGAAGGCGCAGGGCCGGGCGACCTGCCGTGGCCAGAGCCGCTCGGGGAGCTGCACATGCGGGAGCGCCCATCCCTGCTCCCCAGGCAGGAGCAGGACGCGTCGTTCGCCAGGGTGCAGCAGAAGACCATACACATCGGATGACCAGACGCCATCGTCCCCACTCATCGCGGACCTCCTCTGGGGGCACAGGACAGATCGGACCTGCATGCAGCCAGCACTGCTATTATAGATACGACTCGCCGGAGTGCCCTGGTCAGCGGCGACGGCCCCTCGCGGCGTAGCCCGGACAGCACGGGATGCGCTTACGTCATCTTCAGTGGTGGCAGAACAGCACGAGATCTGCGCTCGTATCGCGTGACTCTGCTGCCTCTGTAAGATGTCGGAACTGACACCCCGTAACCCTGCGGCTGCTATAGTGAGCGCAAGGGTCCGCAGGCTCATGAAGAGGGAGGAGAGCGCATGGCCAATAGCCACTTCGGAGAGATCGGCGACGTCTGGAAGCATCTGCCCCTGGCTGAGGTCCTCGCCCAGGCGCAGCCGCGTCGCTATTGGGAGTCCCATGCCGGATCGGCGCTGTATCCCTTGTCCCGCTCCTGGCAACGGGAGTACGGGATCTACCACGTCCTTGACTGGGCCGTGGACAACTCAGCCTTGGCCGCCTCCCAGTACGTGTCTCTGCTCGCCACACTGCCACACGGCGATGGCTACCCCGCACTCTACCCAGGGTCCGCGACGCTCGCGATGCGCTTGCTGGGGCCCTCCGTCAGCGAGTATGTGCTGTGCGACCTCGACCCGCAGAGTATCACCAGCTTAGAACACGAGGCACGAGCGGTAGGGCTCACTGATCGGGTGCAGTGCATCCAGGAGGATGGGATCGCAATCCTGTGGGGGCGCATGGCGTCCTTGACTCCTGCACAAGCAGCTATGACGCTCGTCCATATCGACCCATTTGATCCGCACGATACGAGCGGACGGAGTGGGCACTCGACCGTTGACCTCTGTTGCGCCCTAGCCGGACGGGGCTACATGGTCGTGTATTGGTACGCGGTGATGCGGCCTGAGGAACGGGGGTGGGCGGGGCGTCTGATCGCCCCCTGTGTCGCGGGGCAGGTGCGCTCTCTCTGGGCGGGGGAGATCGCCTTGACTGCCCTGCGCGGGTCCGACCTCCCCCCGAACCCGGGCGTCCTCGGCTGTGGTGTGCTGTGCGCCAATCTGTCTGAGCCAATTATCCAGGCGTGTACGGCACTGGGTGACGCGCTGGCAATGACGTATCGCGCTGCGTCGTTACCCCAAGGATGGTCGGGCGCACTGGAGTTCGTCGCGCAGAGGCTTGACTGGCCATCAGGGAAGGATGAAGGGCGCTAAAGTGGCGCCGGCAGGGCGTCGTTCTTGTAGGGAGGTCACAGGCGTATGTCGCTGCTCCTGACAAGCTCACGTGTCACCTTGCGGGAGTTCGTCGTGGAGGACTGGCCGGCGGTGCATGCGTACGCGTCGCGACCTGAGACGTGCCGGTTCCAGCCGTGGGGACCCAACACCCCCGCCGAGTCGCAGGCCTACGTCGCGCTGGCCATCGCCCGCGCAGGCGAGCAGCCACGGAGCAGTTACATTCTGGCGGTTGTCCTTGCGGCGACTGAGGACGTCATCGGTGCGGCAGCTCTGGAGATCCGCAGTCGTCAGCACCGCAGCGGCGAGATTGCCTATATCCTCCATCCCGACTACTGGGGCCAGGGTTACGCCACGGAGGTTGCTCACCTGCTTGTGGACTTTGGGTTCGGCATCCTGGGCTTGCATCGCGTGGCAGGCACCTGCGATCCCCGCAATACGGCCTCGGCCCGTGTCCTGCAGAAGGCTGGGATGCAGTACGAAGGGCGTTTGCGCGAGACGCTGTTGCTCCGCGATGGCTGGCGTGACTCCGCCGTCTACAGTCTCTTGGAGAGAGACTTCTCCAGGAAATGATCCCACTGGCCTATTGTGCAGCAGAGGGGTATCTGCGTGAGACGTGCGCTCGGCTCACGCTCTAGCGATTAGCAGGCCAACGCCGTGGCCGGCCATTCTACGGTTCATCACTGGCTTGTCTAACATGCACGAGCGTGCATGGCCTTCGAGGTTGCTGGTGGTCCTCGTTGGTGCTCTCACGCATGCCAGGCGCTGACCTCGAACCCAGAAACAACGAAGACATGCTTCGCATGCGCCTAGCGGCGATCCGCGATCTGATCGCCGCTAGGCGATGTGGCGATGGCACTGGCCGTGCTCTATCCTCAGGCTGATTACGCGCTCTTAAGGGGCGACGAGTTCGGACACGCACCGTTGTCTGGTCCATTCCAGTACACTTCAGACAGGCGGTCGGAGGATCGGCTTTCCTCACCAGGGTCAGCGTGCGTGTTTACACCCGAGGGCGGAACTAGCGTAGGGAGGCGCGTCCGTGCCACAGACCACTGATGTCGTGCCGGTCACCCACTCCATCGTCGCGACCCAAACGCTCATGGATGAGGTTGGCTCCGGCTATAGAGTGGGCCACCCCATTGAGTGTCGGTTGTTACAGCGTGGGCTGAATGATACCTATCTGGTCCGAACGATGGAGGAGCGCTATATCCTCCGGTTGTATCGCACAGCGTGGCGCACGCCAGCCGACGTGTTCTATGAACTCGATATGCTGGTCCACCTGCGCGGCAAAGGTCTCGCGGTCTCCACGCCTCTCCCTCGGCGTGACGGGACGCTTGCTTCTACCCTCCTGTGTCCGGAGGGTGTGCGCCTGCTTGTTCTTTTCACCTATGCACAGGGCGATCCACCAGCTTGGCCTCAGGATGAGGAGTTCTGCCGCGCCTACGGTCGTGCCGCTGCGGCTATTCATACAGGATTGGACGATTTTGCTAGTCCGCACGCCCGCTTTGCCTTGGATCTTCACTATCTGATTGACCAACCCCTCCACACGATAGTCCCTCTCCTTAACGGGCGAGCAGAGGATGTCTCCTATCTACACCGTCTGGCCGACCGTCTCCGGACCTATGTGGGTGATGTTGGTCCGACGCTGGAATACGGAGCCTGCCATGGGGACTTCAATAGTGGCAATTGTTCCCTCGCGGATGGCGTGTTGACGTTCTTTGATTTCGATTGCTGTGGTCCAGGCTGGCGAGTCTTTGATCTGGCCACCTTTGCCTGGAACATGAAGCTCGCGGAACAGCCGGAGGCACTGTCGGACGCCTTCTTGTCTGGCTATGCCGAGTGCCGTCCTATTGCCGCAGCAGACCTGGCAGCGCTGCCGTACTTCGTCCTCATCCGCCACATCTGGCTGTTGGGACTGCACACCGCGAACGGCCAGGACTGGGGGTTTGGCTGGCTGGATCGCGGCTACATGGACAACGCAATGAAGTTCCTACGCGACTGGGAGGCAGAGCATCTCGATGGTCGCCCAGCCCAGGAGGCGGCGCCACCTACAGCGTAGGGTAGGGCCGCAGCCAGGTCACCACCATAATGGATCTCGGGGGTATCATCTGAAGCTGAGAAGTGCATGATCATCATCATCAGACGGATGAGAGTTACGAGTGATGGGCGCTCTCACCATGTTCTATCGTCATCATGCTCAGGCCTCCACGGTTCCTCAATCCATCGGTCGCCGTCACTGTATCCTTATTCGGTTAAATGTGCCCAACCCCTCGAAAAGGTAAAAGTTCGCGTGGGCTCCGTCAGCCGACTCTCCGTGTCCGGGTATCCGCTCTACAGCTCCCTCACTTGGACGCCTTCCGGCGTGCGGTGAGATAGGCGAAGAACGTTCTCCTGCCCACGCCCGCGATGGCACACACTTGCGCCGCCGTTTGATCGGTGTTCTCGTACAACACTCTGGCTGTCTCCAACTTTGCGGTATCCGTGCGTGGTCGCCCTCCCGTGCGGCCGCGAGCTTTCGCCGAGGCGCGCCCTGCGGCGGCCCGCTCGGCCCGCAGTTCCCGCTCTAACTGATGGATTGCCCCCATCATCGCGAGAAAACACCGCCCGGTGGCACTGGTGGTGTCAATGTTCTCCCGCAGCGAGAGCAAGTTGACGTGACGGTGCTCCAGAGTTGTGCCCGTCTCCAGCAGATCACGTAACGAGCGGGTCATACGGCTGAGTTCGGTGACCACCAACGTATCGCCAGGGCGCATATACTCCAGCAGCCGTTCCCAGCCCGGTCGATCCATCCGTGCTCCCGTCATCGTGTCCGTGAAGACCTTGGCGCATCCCGCCTGCTGCAGGGCATCGAGTTGTGACTCCAGGTTCTGCCCCATGCTGCTCACCCGCGCGTAGCCGATGCGCTGGGGCGCCAGGTCTGTCTCACTCATGCTCATGGTGCGAAAAGTCACCTCCGCCACGGGGCACATACACTATGATTCTAGCAACACTTTCTGCGCCACGAATAGGAGGAGACAGGTCATGTGTGACTTTTCATAGTCGACGTCAGCAGCGCTCCCCTAGAACCCGCAGTTCCCCCTTGATCACTCTCCCCTCAATTGGCATACTCGATGTCAGCAGCGTTCAAACGCGATGTCAGTACGGCGCACATTGCCAGAGTCACTGTCAGCACGCTGCATTGTTCCGAGGTGGGGCGACATGGCGGACCTGTCACAGATCGTTGAACAGGACTGGAACGAAGCGCGGCGGCGCGCGGTGATCATGCGCCCCCTCGTGGACGTGGAGCGCTGCCCGCGCGAACAGGCGCGTGCGGTGGCGGCCGACCTGGGCCTGTCCGAGCGGCAGGTCTATCGCCTGCTGCAGCGACTGCGCGCAGCGGGAGGCGAGTTGACCGCGTTCTTGCCCGGTGGTTCGAACGGCGGCCGAGGCAAACAGCGCCTGTCGGTAACCAGAGAGCAACTGCTCCGGCGCTGCATCGACGAGCTGTTTCTCACGCGGCAGAAGCGCTCCGCTGCCGCCCTCGCCCGCGACATCCGCGGCCAAGCCCTGAAAGCAGGCATCACGCCGCCGTCGGAGAGCACCATCCGACGACGACTGCAGGCGCTCTCCCTGGCGGACACACGCCGCCGTGGCGAGGAACACCCCGAAGCTGAGCCGATCTACGGGGTCACCCCGGCAGCCGAGAGTCCACTCGACTGGGTGCAAATGGATCATACCGCCGTCGATCTGCTCATCGTGGATCCCCTGGATCGGCGGCCGATCGGCCGCCCGTGGCTCACCGTGGCGATCGATGTCTTCAGCCGCTGCATCGCCGGCTTCTCTCTCTCGCTCGACGCACCATCGGCGACCAGCGTTGGACTGTGCCTCACGATGGTTGCCAGCGACAAGGCGTCGTGGCTGCACCAACGCGGCATCGACGCGCGCTGGCCGATCGCCGGCAAGCCGCGTCGCCTGGGCGTCGATAACGCCTCGGAGTTCCACTCGGCTGCCTTCGAACGCGGCTGTGAGCAGCATGGCATCGTGATCGAGTGGCGGCCTCCCGGTCTCACGCACTATGGCGGCGTGGTCGAGCGCGTCATTGGCACCTTGATGCAGCTCGTCCACACCTTGTCCGGTACCACCTTCTCCTCGCCGCACGAGCGCGGCGCGTACGACAGCGAGAAGACAGCCTGCCTCACCCTGGAGGAACTGGAGCGCTGGCTGGCGGTGGCGGTGACCAAGTACTATCATCAGCGCGCCCACGACGGCCTCGACGGGGACGTTCCGCTGCAGCGCTACGACCAGGGGGTGCAGGCGCTACGGGCCGCCGGAAAAGCGATCCCCACCCCGCGCGACCCCCGGACGTTCCTCATCGATTTCCTGCCGGTGATGCGCCGCTCGTTGCAGCGAGACGGTCTGACCCTCGACCACATCACCTACTTCAGCAACGCCCTGCGCCCCTGGATTCAGGCACGTGACCGCGCGAATCCCGTGCTGATCCGCCGCGATCCGCGCGACCTATCGCGCATCTTCGTGTTCGATGAAGCAAGTGGCGACTATCTGGAGATCCCTTATCGTGCCTTGTCCCGTCCGACAATCACGCTCTGGGAGCACAAGCTGGCGCGCAAGCGCCTGCGCGAGCAGCGGCGCGCGGCTGTGGACGAGGTCAGTCTGTTCGCGGCCATCGACGAGATGCGCGAGATCGAGCGTCAGGCCCAGACACTGACCCGCACCGCACGCAGAAACCGCACCCGGCGGCCGGCCCAGCATGCCGCAGCACCGGGGGAGCACAGGACGGCCCGTGCGCCGGCTTCCCCGGTCGCTCTTGTACCGGTCCGTCCTTTCGAGGACATTGAGCCGTGGTGAGCCTCGCCCATCTGCACCCTGCGACCCATGCGCTGGCGCTGCTCCCTGCCGCCGAACGACTGGCGCGCTGTGGCGCCGAGCATTGGATCGGCTACACGCGTGCGAACCAGGTGCTCGCGCGCCTGGACGCCCTCTTTGTCGACGAGCCGGGCAAGGTCCGGCCGCACAATCTGCTGCTTGTGGGTCCCAGCAATAACGGGAAGACCATGATCGCGGAGAAGTTTTGCCGAGCCCATCCCCAGCGGACGTCCGACGACGGCGAGCGCGAGATCATCCCGGTGCTCATGGTCCAAATGCCTGCCGCCGCCACGGCCACGCGCTTCCACACGGCTCTGCTGGGCGCACTGGGCGCGCCGGTCGGCTACTACGCTCGCCCTGACATCCGCGAGGCCTTCACCTTGCGCCTGATGCGCGAGGTGGGGGTGCGCGTGCTCATCATTGATGAACTGCACAATCTGCTCGGCGCCAGTGCCGGGCGCCAGCGGGAGATGTTGAACCTGCTCCGCTTCCTGGGGAACGAGGTGCGTATCCCGCTTGTCTGCCTCGGTATCCGTGATGCCTACCTGGCGATCCGGAGCGACGACCAGTTGGAGAACCGTTTCCAGCCTTTCGTGTTGCCGGTATGGGAGCACGGCGAGGACTACGCCCGGCTGCTCACCAGTTTCGAGACGGTCCTGCCGTTGCGCGAGCCGTCCCATCTGGCAGCCCCTGAACTCGCCGACCTGATTCTGCGGCGATCGGAAGGGACGATTGGAGAGATTGCCACACTGTTGGCCCGCGCCACCGCCGCCGCGCTCGTGCAGGGCGTGGAGCGGATCGAAAGCGCCAGCATCGGGCGCGCGGAGTATCAACCGCCAAGCGTCCGACGGCGGATGATCGAACGTGCGTTGCGGTAACGACACACTGCGGCGCTGGCCGTTGCATCCGCGCCCGTATGCCTGCGAGACCCTGGCGCTGTATGTACGCCGGCTCGCTGCCCAGTATGGCATGGGGTATGGGACCTTCTGCTTGCGCGCGCTGGGCATCCCTATCGCGGACGGAGAGGCCAGGTCGTTCAGCAGCCCGGCACCGGAGGTCCTGACGCGCCTGTCCGCGGGCACGGGCATTCCCGTTGCGCACTTGGAGCAGATGACCCTGGCCCGCACATGGCAAGGGCTGCTCACGGAACTCGATGCCTGCATGGCCACCCCGGAAGGGCGGGCGTGGGTGGAACAGATGACCGGCACGCTGCTGTCGCGGAACTCCTAAGTGGTGCGACACCGGCACAGGCCGGGGCGGGCAAGGCATATTCCTGTCGCAAAAGTCCGGTGCGACAGCGTATACTACCGATACATATGTGCGACGGACGTGCGGAAGGACCTGCCATGGTGATCGGCTATGCCCGCGTCTCTACGGATGACCAACACCTCGATGGTCAACGGGCCGCATTGCGGGCAGCCGGGTGCCAACGCATCTACGAAGAGAAGATCTCTGGCGCCACGCGCGACCGTCCGGAACTGACCCGGTTGCTTGAGCATCTGCGCGAGGGGGATGTGGTAGTCGCCACGCGACTGGATCGGCTGGCACGATCGACGCGCGATCTGCTGGAGCTAGCCGACA